>Ga0302325_10008264_pt1 | contig 22897 bp, 26 predicted proteins | sample Palsa_T0_2_FD_201948 | JGI IMG/M metagenome (GOLD analysis project Ga0302325, IMG submission 201948) | Peat permafrost microbial communities from Stordalen Mire near Abisko, Sweden - Palsa_T0_2 | ecosystem: Environmental > Terrestrial > Soil > Palsa > Peat permafrost | place: Sweden: Abisko...
GGGTGTGGGCGGCAGTGTCGTCTCGGCGGGTGAACCAGTCGGCGCCTAGGTCCTCATAGACGGCGTCGGGTTCGGCCACGACGCCAGTCTGACCTTCGGGCTCACCAACCGCACCAAGAGCACTCGACGTTCGCCAGGGCGACACCCCAATATTTCATACCCCACGGGTGCGCCCCGCCAGGGGCCCATCAAAGTCTGACCTGGTCATACAGGCCCTGCGGCGCGTGCAGAACGCGTGCGATTCGTTCGATGTGTTGCGGCCGTTGATACTCACGCATGGGTCGATCACGAACAGGAACGATGACCGAATGCGGTCCCGGCCGTTGGCGCTTGCAGGTGACTGGCGATCCCGATCCTGTGGGTGGCGTACCTCGCCGGCTGTCGCGGACGGTCTGTGGGTCCCGAAGCGAAGCCCGCGATGAACTGCAACGTATGGTCGTGGCGACCGGTGCGGGCCTCCAGGGTGGTAGCAAGACGACGGTCCGGGTGCTGCTCGGCCAGTTCATGGCCGCCGCTCGTCTTTCGGCCACCACCGCCCAGGACTGGCAGAGCGTCATCGACCACCATCTCGTCCCGGAACTCGGTGACATCTTGCTGTGGAAGCTGACCGCCCGCGACTGCGACCAGCTCTACGCCAGGATGACAGCCGGCGGTCTGGGCCCGTGGCGGGTCCGTTGCGCACACGTCGTGTTGCACCGGGCGTTCGCCCAAGCGGTGCGCTGGGGATGGCTGCCCCGCAACCCGGTATCGGCGGCAACGCGCCCGGCGGCGCCCCGCACGGTGATCGTGCCTCCAAGCCCGGCTCAGATTCGCGTGATGCTCGCCGCGGCCGAACGCACCGACCCGGTGCTGGCCTGCTGGCTGCAGGTGGCGGTCGCGACCGGCGCCCGGCGAGGGGAGATCTGCGCGCTGCGCTGGGGCGACATCGATCTGGAGCAGGCCACGGTTCGCATCGAACGGTCGGTGGCCGCCACCAAGCAGGCCGGCATCGCCTTCAAGTCCACCAAGACCGGCGGCGTCCGGCTGGTGTCGCTCACCTCCCAGGCCCTATCGGCGCTACGACTTCACCGCGAACTCGCGCAGCGACGAGCCGTCCACATCGGCCGGCATCTCCGCCATTTCGTTGCCACCGAACTGCTGACCTCGGGCATCGACGTGCGCACCGTCTCCAATCGGCTCGGCCACGCCCGTACGTCCACCACTCTCGACATCTACTGGGCCTGGGTGCCGGCGCGAGACCGCGACGCCGCCGACCACCTCGACGCCGTCCTCCGCTCAAGGTGACCGGCGAGGTAGATCAAGCAAGACAGCGATGCGACCAACAACCGCGTTTACGGACAGATCCTCTCTCGGTCGGTCTCCGACGTTGTGCGGCGCGAGGTAAGGGCCGTTATGCCTCCTGAGCACCTCTGGGACAACACGTGGGGACACGGGGGCCCTGCGTTCTGGTACGGACCTCCTGCGTCTGGCTGAGCCGCGGAACAATGCCGGTTCTGGGCGGCTCGGCAGCCTCCTCCTCGACTCAGGCAGCGGTTAGAGCAGTAACCCACGCCTTGGGTCATCTCCCATGACAGAACTTGTACTTACGCTGGCTGCCGCATGGGCATGGTTTGTTGCGCGGATTTTTGGGCAGCGCGCTCCGACCCTTGGCCGGCTTACGTGGGTACTCCTCAAAATGCTTCGCTAGCGGTCGGCCGGCGACGAGTATGCCCAGATCGCGTTGGTACCTGAGGGCCCGTTCCTTGTCCTCGGCGCTCCAGACTCGAGCGTCGAGGTACATGGCATCCTCCGAATGCTGGGCGTGGGCGGCACCTGACTCCGTCGCTATACCAACGACATCCAGGGCATCTGGATACTTGACCTTTGTGACCAGCAAGGACGCCTCGAGGTAGTTACGTCGCGCTCTCCGATTCTGCTCCTCACTTCTGTCCTCACGCCACGGAAATAGGAGGAACACATACGTAGGCTGTTCCTGATGTTGCGATGGAATTACCCGGAGCCGCCGCTCAGAGGGCTCCGTAGTCTCGATGGCCTCGACCAAAGCTTCCGATAGGGCGCGACGCCGAAACCTAGGCTCAGCGGCCATGAAACGCAACACCGTCTCAGACGAGACGAACGACGGCTCCGTCACGAAATACTGAGTTCCGCCGAGAGCGTGCCTGCCGAACCTCTCGATAAGCCTGTCCCAGACGTACGAGATCTCATCCTGTTCGACTTGGGCGCGCCGCTCTCGACTCGAGGCGAAATCGGCCCACCACGTCTCATCGAGCATGACGAGGTCGAGATCCGGGTCGAAGTCGAAGGCGTGCTCCCCCTGTTCATCGATGTGCGTCACGAAGTATGCGAGGAGGTTTTCCTCTCCTGCGACATATACCGTCCGCGACCTGCAGAGTTCCTCCTTCTTCCTGAGGTAGCGAAGGAAGTCCTCGGTTGTATCGAGCGTCGACATGATGATGTCGAGCGTCGTGTCATCGAACACGTGGACGAACTCGCGATCCGGATCGAGGTCACCCACCACGAAGGGTTCGGTATGCATGGCCAGCCCACGAACATCGGTCTTCAGCATCATGCTTCCAGTACCGCCATTACATCGCCCGACATGCTTCTGAGACACCGTGCACCGTTACGACTAGGTGGTGTCGAGCAGCATCCGGCCTTGGCAGCCGAACAGGGAGGGGGTGTCGGCAGTCGGGGTCCAGGTAGACCCGTTGAGGATGCTGACGTAGCCACCGGACCGCTCCCCGCGCTTGGCGGGCCCCAGCTGAGACAGCGGAATGGAACCATCGCTTCCAGTCCACTTCGAGCGTCGATTTCGGCTTGAGGACGCAGTGCTTGTCCGAGAAGACGATGACATCGTCGCCCATCACGACCAATAGGTCGCACAACTCCTTGTTGCCACCCTGATTTCGGAACGGGCGTGGATAACTCCACAACGAGAGGAAGTTCCGCTCGCACAGGGCTTCCAGGTACCGCTCGGCCGGCGTGCTTCCCGACGACTTCGTTATTGGCGATCGCGTACCGCCGCTCCGCTGTGATGTGCCTTCCGGTGCCGCATCTTGTTCACCCACTGCGTCTAAGCCTCGGTCGCAGCGACGTTTCGTTGCGGAAAGTCAGATTTGGTGAAGGAGAGGAGGCTCACCGGAGCGTCGGGCGGCACATCGATAACTGGGCCGACCGGGCGAGAATCAGTCCCTACGAAGATTCCGTGGAAGTCCACCACAACGAGCATCCTCGAAACGTCCTCCGCACTGGGTATTAGCTCATAGGTGAGCGAGGCACCTCTGCTGTTTGCGACGTCGGCCCGAGTCCCGATGATGAAGAAGCCATCTCGGGGCAAGCCGAGGACGGCCTCGCGAACATGGTCGAATCGGGGCTCGAGGATCATTTCGCCATGGTCAACCCAAGCGCATTCGAGTGCGGATTTCAGGAGAGCTCTCGAGAGCTCTGAGGCGTACCGAGGCGTCATCCTCCTGCCACCGCTTCCCTTGACCTCCAGGACTCACCCTGCCATCGGGAAGCCGTCCCACCTCCCGCAACAGGCCCGTTTGGGTCATGGGATCGAGGCGCAGAACCGGATCTCTTCCATTCTCGCTCGGGAAGTACTTGGCAGTGCCCTCAGCAAATCGAAACTGCGGATTTTTTCCCGCCTTCGAGCGAATACCTCGGAACGTTCGCATCATTCCGAACGGCGTGAAGTCGCACAGGGTCTGGTCGAGCACCGAGAGGACCTGATTGTTGCATCGGTCGCAGACAATCCCAGGGGGCAGGATCAACTCTGCGTTCCCGAGTGACTCAGGGAAGATGTGCTCCTGGGAGGTAAATCCGCCATCTCCGCGTCGACAGACGAGGCAGCCCTGCTTCTCCCCCAGGGTACGGGCATGCTCGACCCGACGACGCTGGGCGTCTCGCTGAGACCTTCTCTGTTGCAGCTCTCTGGCGAGATCCCTAAACCGGCACAGACGCTCTCACGCAACTCGGGTTGCAAGTCGTCGATTGTCGTAAGACCGCCACGGCCGCGATGAACATGGTGAAGACGGAACTGCGTCTCATCCAGAAACGAGGCCGAGTGGCTCGCCACGACCACTTGAAGTTGTGGATCGAGCAGTGCTAGCCCCTGGGCAAGAAAGCGTTGAGCGCTTGGGTGAAGCGCGTTTTCAGGCTCGTCCAAAACAAGTAACCGATCCCCGATCTCGATCTCCCCTAATCGCAGTTCGGCCGGTCCCGCGTCCGACGCAGCAGGAACCTGGGACAGTGCCATCGTGATTGCCAGCTGCGCCCATCGACGTTGAGCGCTGCTCATCTCGTCGACCCCGACCATCTCTTCGGAGGGGTCCAGGGCGGCCCATCGAAGTGGTGCAGTACCGTCGTACCAATCGTCGACAGGTAACACGTCCAATGTCAGCACGGGCGCGTCGATAAGAAGCGTACGGAGGATCCCGTTCGCTCGGTCCGCTACTCCTCTCAGGAATTCATCACCACGCCGGTGCACGGCCTTCGCGCTGGTAAGCGCTTCTAATTGCGGACCAACAAAGCTCCGCTGCAAGCCAGCCCACGATCGCAACTTGCCGCTGGTCAATCGATTGAGGTCGAAGAGGGGGCCAACGGGCTCGTGATAGAGGGGCAGCAACGTTCGACTCCCGGACTCGGTGCGTGCGTCGATTGACAAGTCGTCAAGCCAGAACAGCGGCAGAGCAGCCCACGGGTGGTCAACGAGAGCGGAGCGAAGAAACACGCCTGTGTAGTCATAGGCATTGTCAAGCAGCCCGGCCAACTGCGTGTTCTCCCCAGAGATCGAGAACGTCCTTTCCTCGCGGCGCCCTGGGCGATGCTCGCCGGCGATAGTCATCCCGACCGCCCGTAAGGGGTCCGCAGCTGGACCGGTTGTCTCTCCGATCCGGACACCTAGCCAGAGAATCCATTGTTGGTGGCCGAAGGATTGGAGCACAACGCGCCCCTGCCGTACGACCTCCCACGTGATGTCGGCGGCGAGCGGTTCGTCGACCCCTCCCCCGAGGTACTCTCCCCCTGCTGTGAGCCTCGAGTACAAGACCGCGCCCAATGCCGAGATCAGTCGTTCGACCGAGGACTCGAGCCATGGTGCGTGACTCGGCGATCCCGCTCTCATGGCCAACATCTCGGCTCTTTCAAGCAGGTCGCGGTGCCACCACGGAATCTCGCTTGCCGCAACCTCCGAGTCTGTGATGGACGCCTGTACGGCACCGCCGCGGTCACCTGCCGGAACGCCAAGGGCGACCAGAAGACTGCTGAGTATCCGAGTCTTCCCGGCACCATTCAGCCCATAGAGAACGTCAACGCCCGGCTGGAAGCGAACATCCACCGATCCGAGCGGCTCTGGAATCGGCAGAGTAACTCCCTCAAGCCGAACCCGACACAAGCGTCGCTCCACTTCACAACCGTAGTTGCGTGATTCCCCGCAAACTGCACATGCTGCCGCGGATAGGCGTGAGTTTCGCCAGGAAGGTCGTGGCTGGATCACGCCCCGGCCGTCGGCTGGAGGCAGCGGATCAAAGATGGCAACGATCCGGTCGCTAGCGCTCGCCCCCAGGTGGTCATGCGCTCAGTAGATACAGCCGCCTCATCCCCCCAAGCCGACACCCCTGCCAGTGGTGAACGCCGTTGCGAAAGCGGTGACCTACCCCTTCCGCGACGACAGGACCACCCTCCCGCGTCACGCATCCCGACAGGAACTCCCCGCAGAAACGCCCACTCGGTAGCCGGCGCAGTGTAGCGCCCCGGACGCTCGATAATGCTCGGCGTTCGACCGGTCCCAACTCACAGGCACCGTACACGGCGCGATTTGGGGCACCCGTGTATCTCCCGGCTTCTGTCCTTCTGGGACAGCGAACGGCCGCCTTGGCCCCTGGAGTCGGACGTCACATGAACGTTCTGGGGCAATTCGCGTTGCCCAGTGCAGGCGCGCAGCCCATTCAGCTGCAGCGGGCACAAAAACCAGTCAGCTGACCGGTTAGTTGGCGATGCCGGCTCGAGCGGCCGCTTGCGAGCGGTCATCGAAGCCAGCGATGTCGACGATACGCCCGTCTTTGACGGCGAGGACCTGCCAGCGCGGAGCGGCAGCGTCAAGTTCGTCGGCTGCCGGGGGGCGCGACACGCTAAGTCCTACCAGAATGCAGTCGGTGCCGAGCAGCACCTCCGTCACTGTCGCCGTCGTTCCCTTATCTCGGGCAGCCTTGTACCAGGTCAAGACCTGGCGCCGGTTACGACATCCCCACTCCGGTTCATCCGCCGGCCCCCAATGCACATCCGGATCGAGCAGATCCTGATAGGCGTCAAGGTCTCCGGCCTCGAGAGCGGCCCTTACCCGCTCGGACAACTCTTCGAGGTTCGCGTTCACGGCACGAGATTACTCGTCGACTCTTCTTCTCCAGGCCGGTAGCTCAGGTGTTCGCTAGAACGAGCTGGGCCAGCAGGGATTGGACGCGTCGGTCGATGTCGTCAACGATGGACCGGACCTCCTCGACGGGCAGGCCAGCTGGGTCTGGGAGGTCCCAATCGATATACCGCTTTCCAGGGTAGAAGGGGCAGGTGTCGCCGCAGCCCATGGTGACGACCACATCGGCGGCTTGGGCGTCGTCGTCTGTCAGGGCCTTGGGGAAGTCCGTGGAGGTGTCGAGGCCGCGTTCGGTCAGGATGGCGACGACGGATGGGCTGAGTTGGTTGGCGGGCTCTGAACCCGCGGAGCGGACTTCGACGGCGCCGTGAGCGTGGTGGTCGAGTAGGACTTTGGCGGCCAGGCTGCGCCCGGAGTTGTGGATGCAGAGGAACAGTACGACGGGCTTGGTGCTCATGGGATCTCCCGGGACAGGCTGGCGGCTGCGAGTTGGTGCGTGGCCGTCATCGTCGGGGTTTGGTCCTCGTCGGCCGGGTGGGGGATGACGACCTCGGACGCCTCTTTGGCGGTGATGGCCGGGTAGAGCGCCTTGATGATGGCGAACCCGACCAGGCCGCCGACGATCTGGGCGGCGATGAACGCCGGGGCGGAGGAGGGGGCGATGCCGGCGAATGTGTTGGAGAACATGCGCCCGACGGTGATGGCCGGGTTGGCGAAGCTGGTGGAGCTGGTGAAGAAGTAGGCGGCGCCGATGTACGCGCCGACGGCGGCGGGGGCGGTGGCGCCGCGGCCGGTGCGGGCCAGGGCGAAGATGACAAGCAGCAGCCCGGCGGTGGCGACGATCTCGGATACGAAGTGCGCCCCGGTGGCCCGGTGGTGGGTGGAGATGGTCACCGCGGCTCGGTTGAACATGATGTTGGCCAGCGTTGCGCCCGATACGCAGCCCGCGACCTGGGCGGGCAGGTAGGCCAGGGCGTCGCGCCATCTCAGGCCACCGAAGGCGGCGTCTACGAATGACACGACCGGGTTGAAGTGGGCGCCCGAGACCGGGCCGATCATCAGGATCAGGGTGTACAAGCCGGCGGCGGTGGCGGCCGCGTTCTCCAGCAGTTCTAGGCCGGTCTGTCCGGGGGAGAGTTGCTGGGCGGCGATACCGGAACCGATGACCACGGTGGCGAGCAGGGCGCTGCCCAGCCATTCGGCGGCGAGACGGCGCCACAATGCAGACCTGTTCAACTCGGCCCGGCCTTTAGCAGCAGGACCGGCCGGAGCCGCCCGCGGTGACGCTGACCGGTTCGGGTGTGCAGCCCTCGGTGGAGCAGCCCAGGCCGGTTTCGTCGGGGGCGTCGGCCAGCACGGTATAGACCTCCCAGGGGGCGCCGTCGGGGTCGTTGACCCATGCCTTGTCCTGCACCGCGTAGCAGCAGGTGGCGGACTCCTGCACGTCCGGTTCGAAGCCCTCGCCAGCCAACCGGGCGGTGGCGGTCCGGACTTCTTCGGGGGTTTCGACCTCGATACCGAGATGGTTCAGTGCGCCGGCCACGCCACAGCCTCGGCCGTCGGGGTTCTCGATGAGGACCAGCTTGAGCGGTGGGTCGGCGATGGCAAAGTTGGCGTAGCCGGGGCGGCGTTTGGCCGGCTCGGCGGCGAAGAGCTTGGAGTAGAAGTCCACGGCCGCGTCGATGTTGGCCACGTTCAGGGCCAGTTGTACTCGGGACATCCCTACCTCCTGGTAGCATCGACAACTGTTGATGCGTTGATGATCGTCGATGTAATGATAGATGTCAATGGGAGAGGGTGTGGCCGGCAGAAGAAGTCCCGCTATGGAGGTGTTCGAAGTGGCCGAGTGCTGCCCGTCGGTACTCGCTGCTCCCCTCGACGCCGACGAAGCCGGGGAACTGGCCCACGGGTTCAACGCTCTCGGCGATCCGGTCCGACTACGGGTACTCTCCATGTTGGCCGCCGCCCCCTCGGGCGAGATCTGCGTGTGCGACTTCATCGGACCACTCGGCAAAAGCCAAGGGACCATCTCCCACCACCTCAAAATCCTCGCTGAAGCTGGACTCGTCCACGGCGACCGACGCGGCAAATGGGTCTGGTACTCCCTGGACCGGGACCGACTGGCGAGCCTGCGCGCCGCCATCGACGCCTGAGCCGACCTCGTCATCAACGAAGCGACCCCCTGACGATCCCCGAACCTGCCGGGACATCTTGCCAGCCCCTTGGGCGAGGTGCCCCAAATAAGGCGCGCTAGACTGGCTTGAGGGTGCCCTTCAAGTGCCGGTAATTGCGTAGGCGGTATTTGCTCGGTCTTCCTCGCAGGACCGTGCCACGCTGGGGTACTGAGAGAGTTTTACGGCTCTTCGAAGCGGTCCAGGACCATTAGGCGTTCGTGGACGACGACGAAGTAACGACAGATGAGGGCGGTGCGAGGAACGGTGGCCAGGTACAGCTCGTCGTCCTCCCGCGATGTGTCGATGTCGACTATGGCCGCTGCGGGTTCTCTGATCTCTTCCTTGGCCGCTTTGAGGATGGAGTCGATGCCGGCGGCGATCTGGCGGTCCCGCTGCTCGGTGGCGTGTTGGTAGATGAGGCTGGCCCTTGGCGTCGAGTGGCCGAGACGGGCCATGAGCTCTCGGGTGGAGGCATCGGTGGCGGCAGCGAGGTTCCCGGCCAGGATGCGGAAGTCATGGAAGTGGCGTTCGGTCGCGCCGGCGCTGTCGGCGGCCTCTCGTGAGCCCGATATCTAGCAGGGCGTCGAGCTTTGAAGCCCGGAGCCAGACATTCGGCGCGCGTAATCTGTCGCGGCAGGGTCACGGGATGCTGCGCCCCGAGCTGAACGTCGTTCGGCATCGCGGGAAAGTCGACTGGGACCGTTGCGGCCGTGTTCCAGAACGGTCATTGTGGAGTCGTGGAAGAAGCCATCCCAGTTCTACGAATCGATGAGGCTGCTGCGTCAATCTCCTGGTACCGGCGGCTCGGGTACGTACAGGAGTGGGAGTACAGGTTCGAGCCAGGTTTCCCGGCCCTCGTGTCTGTCGCCCGGGCCGGCGGCGCCCGGTTGTTCCTGTCAGAGCACACCGGCGACGCCACATCGGACGCCCTCGTCTGTCTCCGAGTCGACAGCCTCGATGCAGTCGCTCAGGAGTTTGGTAGCGAAATACTCGAACAGCCGTGGGGTCGAGAGGTTCACCTAGTAGATCCAGACGGCAACCGTCTGCGGATCGGTGATCCTGCACCGAAGGAATGATCGGATTGCATCAGCGCCCTGACGGACCGCTCGCAGCCTGTGCGCCGACTCGGCCGCGTCATGAGGTTGCCAGATCATGCCGTCGGGTCGGGCTGGGACGGCTTCCCGCCGAGAAAGTCTTCCCAACCCACCTGGACGGGTTTCCAGCGGCGGTCGATTGTGGTGGCGCGACGCTCGGCATGCTGCTCCCGCTCACCGTGGTACCGGTGGCGGGCCCACAAGGAATTCGGCCGGGCTAGCCGCGCCGCGCCGATCAGCCCGACTGGCAGGATGAACACGCTGAACAGGGCCGTTCGATACTTGCCCTTGAGGACGCAGATCACGGCGAGGGCGCCGTCGACTATAAGCACGCCGGTCGCGCTCAGGCGCACGACCTGCTCGACGTTGCTGAGGCCGTCGATGCCGAAGGGGGTGAACCCCACGAGCGCGAGGCCTAGGCACGCACCGGCCAGGCTGACCGCTTCGACCGAGAGCTGTCCCTCATCGCTCCCGTACACGTCCTGCAGGTGGAGGATGAGCGCGAACTCGTCGAGCACGAGCGATACGCCGATCCCGATGGTGATAGCGGCGCTACACCGCCAGGGCAACGTGTCCGCGGCTCCGATGGCGACGAACGCGCCGGCGACTAGCAAGATAATGCCCGGCACCGCGTGATGGATGTGCGCCCCGCTGCTGGTGATGTTGTTCTTGAAGGGCCCGCGTCCGTCTCGAATCAGCCGCGTGATAGTGCGCGTCACCGCGAAGGTGACGACGAAACTGAGGAAACACAGCATCAGCGGTAGCTTCCCGGCCGCGATGATGTCGTAGTGCCACCAGTGAGCCACTACGTCACCATAAATCGTCCGTCGTGCTCGAATGGACGAGGTCGAGTGCTCGATCGCCGCCCTGACGCCCGAGCAGCTAGCGATCTCGAGGTGCTTGAAGACCACTGACGGTTAGGGAGGGCGCGCCGGCTCTCCCGGTCACGCCGACGGACACGACGGAGATCGGCACACAACGTCACGATTTCTCAGCTGGCTGATCGCTCCGGTGGGCTCAGCGAGCGTGCTCCGCGATGACCTGCTCGAAATCGGGCTGGTTGGCCAACTCCTCATAGATCGAGCCGTCAGCGAGACCGGCCTTGACCCTCTCGACGAAGGCACGAGCCGAAGGATCCTCGGCCGCCCGGGCCGCCAGCTCGTGGAGGTCAGGCACCGGGGGAGCCGTCTGCTTCGACGAGTCGGGTATCGCCACGTTCACCATCTTACGGCTGCTCTAGGAGGTCCGGGGACTAGCCGCCGTGCGCGATTCGTGCGCGAACGGTTCCTTGGAATTCGGTATCAGAGGCCGGCAGCCGCCGGACGCGAAAGTCCTGGTAGGAGGCCAATTCGGCGAAGACCCGCAGGTACCGAAAATGGCCGAGGGTGACTTCCCAAGCTGAGAACGCGGGTTCGATTCCCGTCGCTCGCTCTCGAAAACCCTTGCGGGTGCTGGGTTTTCTCTGGCTGTTCCGGCCCAGGGCCGCCACGACCGATACCCCCGCGTTCCACCGTCGGCCCTGCCCGACGAAACTACTGGTTCGTTCTGGCCATTTCGCCATGCACTACCCCTGCCGATCCTGGGCCGAGAAGGTGGCAATCTACCTGGCGGGTGGCTTGCGGGCTTCGAAGAGGGTCCGAGACATGGTCGAGTGGAAGGGGCCGTCCCTCTCGATCTGGTCGTAGAGAGCCTTCAGCCGGTCGCGATAGCGATCCACGCTGAAGTCCGGCACCGTCCAGATGACCTTGCGCAGGAAGAACACCATCGCGCCCACGTCGAAGAACTCCAGCCGCAGCCGCTCGTTCCGGCACTGAGCGATCTCCAACCCGTCCGCCCCGGCCTGCTTGGCCTCGACGTCATGATCTCGACGGCGGCCGGGCTCGAATGATCCCAGGAAGTACTCGCTGATCTCGACGTTGGTGCCGCTACCGACATGCTGAGCGAAGTAGGTGCCCCCGAATGCGAGCACACGGGCGATCTCCGACCAGTGGACCGTGGCCGGATGGCGACTGGTCACCAGGTCGAACGCACCATCTGCGAAGGGCAGCGGAGGCTCTTCGGGATCGGCGACCACCACGGCCCCGAGTGGGTGCAGCAGGGCCGTCGCTCTCGCGACGTTGGGCGGCCAGCCTTCCGTCGCGACCAGTGTGGGTGGGAAGTTCTCCGCTCCAGCGCCAGCGAGTACTTCCCCGCCGCCTGTCTGAATGTCGAGAGCGGCCTTGGCTGTTGCGAGCTTCCCGGCGAGGAGCCGCTGGTAGCCCCATGACGGGCGTTCCTCGGTGGCACGCCCGTCGAGCCAGGAGAAGTCCCAGCCCTCGATCGAGACTTTGGTCGCTTCGTCCACGAGTTCGTCAAACGACTTCCCCACGGCAGCATCAAACCAGGCCTCGGACGGCCACACGAATAAAATTCCCCGACGAGGGGAGAGTTCCTTTGATCCCAGCTCCGTCGGCGCATCCCCCCGGGCTCGTCCACCCTAACCACCCGTATGCGCCACTCTATGGATTCATTTGAGCCAGTCCGTGTTGGTAGGCGTAAGCGACCGCCTGGGCGCGATCGCGGGCGTCGATCTTGGCGAACAGGTGGTTGATGTGGCTCTTGACCGTTCCCTCGCTGACGAAGAGTCGTTCGGCGATCTCGGTGTTGGAAAGGCCGTCGGCGATGAGGGACAGTACGACCTCCCGGGACGTGAGCCCGACGGGGAGGCATCGGCGCCGCCCTCGTCGTGTGGGGCGCCGTCAGCGGCATCAATTGGGTGCGGCGCGGCACCTACGACGACGACTGAGAGAGCACGACCGGGCGATGAGCGCCGTCGAGGTCGTCGGGTTGACGAAACGCTTCGGGGATCTGGCGGCGGTCGACTGCGTGAGCGTCGAGGTCCCCGACGGACAGCTGTTGGCGGTGCTCGGTCCGAACGGTGCGGGCAAGACCACCACCTTGGAGATCCTCGAAGGCTTCATGACCCCGACCAGCGGCACCGTCCGGGTCCTAGGAGCCGACCCCCACCGGGGTGATCGATCGTGGCGGGCCCATGTCGGGCTGGTCATGCAATCGACCGGTCTGGACGCCGAGCTCACCGTCCGCGACACCCTCGGCCTATTCGCCCAGTTGTATCCGCGACCGATGAGGATCCGCGAGGTGCTCGAACTGGTCGAGTTGACCGACGACGCCCAAACCCGGGGGGCGCATCGTCACCGACACCACCCCCCGCGAGCTGCGCACCAGAGGCGGCCTCCCCGCCATCCGCTACCGGCTCCCCGACGAGGCGCACGTGGAAGACCTGCCCCCCACACTTGGCTCCCACCTCGACGGCGACGGTCGAACCCTCATCATCAGCAGCAGCGACGTCACCGCGGCGCTGCGGGAACTGGTCGGCTGGGCTGACTCTCATCGCCTCGACCTATCCACGCTAGAAGTCGGCCCGCCCAGCCTCGAGGACGCGTACCTGACCGCCATCGGAGAGCCACTCACGCCCGAGCGCTTCACCCCTACGGCACCCACTTCGGCGACGGCCCAGGAACACGTCTCACCTGGATGGCAGCCCTCGCCATCCTGGCCGCCTTGGCCTTGGCCGCGTTCGCCTGGGCAGCGACCGCCACCGCCGTCACCAGCATCATCCCCACCGTCGAAGCCGCCGCCCCCATTCTGATGCTCACCTACTTCCCCATCATCATCATCTCTGGCGTGCTTGGCACGATCAGCGAACCCCACTGGCTATCCAACCTGGCCACCTACCTGCCCGCCCAGCCCCTCATCGACGCTATGACCCAGGCTGTCCGTCACACCCCAGGTGCTGCCCTTCTTCCCGCTCGCGACGTGATCGTGCTCGCCTGCTGGGCGGTCGGAGGCCTCCTCGCAGCCGTCCTGCTCTTCAGATGGGAGCCTCATCGACCCACCCGACGGCGAGCCGCTCGCGCCAAGCCATGACCGGGGCGCTTAGAGTCGGTCAAGTGAGCACCGGTTACTGGCGTAGCTCCGTCCAAGACGAGGCCATGCAGGACGAGCATGGGTTCATCTGGCAGGCCATGCTCGATACGATCGATATTGAGCTGGGCGGAGCGCGGGTTCTTGATGCCGGCTGCAACCGAGGCGGTTTCCTGCGGATGCTCGTTGACGGGGCTGGGATCGCCGAGGGCTACGGTTACGACCCGGCCTTCGCTGCAGTTGCCGACGCTCGCGAGCTTTCTGGTGATCGCCCATTGACCTTCGAAGCGGCCCACGCCATTCCGGCTGGATGGGGCGGCTTCGACGTGGCGTTCAGCCACGAGGTCCTTTACCTGCTGGCCGACTTGCGAGTCCATGCCGAGGATATGTTGGCTGCCCTTCGCCCGGGGTGCCCCTACTTCGCGGTTATGGGGGTACACGCGGGGAGCCAGATGATGGCTGCGTGGCACGCCGCAAACGCTGATCATCTTGATCTGCCTGATCTACACGACCTCGACGAGGTCGCCGGCGTCTTCGAGGAGGCAGGCTTCGAGGTAGGGGTGGCCCGGCTGCGTTTTCGCTTTGTCCCGGTGTCGGCTCATCGGGCCCGGCCCGCTGACCGCGACCGCCTTGTTGAATGGCTCGACTACTACAGCGACGACAAGGTCATGTTCCGGTTCACCCGGCCGAGCTGACCTACCCCTGATTCCCGGGGCGCGGACCATACCTTGAGCTCCCGCTAGAAGGCCCGCCACAGCCGGTCGATCTCCCCAAGTGGATCCTGGGCGACGGAGCACGGCGAGTCGAGGATGGTCGTGGACCGATCAGGGGCGGCGTAGCGGGGCCAAGACCCGGTGGTCGGCCCGACCGGCGTGCCCGACCGGGCGAAGGACGACCAGGCGGCCCTGATCTCGGTCGAAAGATCCTCGGCCGCGGCGTCCGACCCCAGGAAGTCGGACCAGCCGGCGCGCCTGAGGGTCCCGAATACGAACGGAAGGTCAATGGCGTGGAAGGCGCCGCGCTGCCAGTCACCGCCGCGGGCCGGCCAGCTGAATTGGGCGCAGTACGTCAACGCTCCATGGCCCAGCCGTGACTCGGCGAGGCGTCGGGCGGGCAACCTCATGGCTCCATCCGTCTGCAGCGCAGCCCACACGTAGGCGCCCCGGGTGCGGCCGTGCGCCGCCTCCGAGGCGGTGTACAAGTCGACCAGTTGGGCAGCCCGGTCGTACGGCACCTCCTCGCCAAGCCGGGACGTGAGGTAGCGAGCCGCCCACCTGATGAGCCCGTCCCGACCTATCGTGTCGGCGCGAGCGTTGGGAAAGAGGCGCATCTCGTCGGCGGTCCAGGTGAGCAGGAGGTCGACATCGGCTCCGGCGCCACCAGAGATCGCTTCGGAAGGTTTCTCCGGCAGGATCTGTCCGTCGACGACAGGGTGGAACGGCATGGGGCTGACCGTGCTCATGAGGGACGGCAGGCACTTGCCTTGGGCTTCGATCAAGGCGGCGGCGGGGAGGCCACGCAACTTGTCGATGGCCCCGGGTCCGCCGCCCGCGTCCAACTCAGCCAACAGCGCGGCGGTGACCAGTCCGGCGCGGTCCGGGTCGAGCGTGTCTTCGATCCCTGCGCTCTGGCAGATGCATCGACTGAAGACGCCTTTCGACAGCGGCGACGCCAGCAGGTGGAGCAAGGACCCGGCTCCGGCCGATTCGCCGAAGACGGTCAGGCGGTCCGGATCGCCTCCGAAGGACGCGATGTTGCGGCGCACCCATTGCATGGCGAAGAGCTGGTCGAGCAAACCGGCGTTCGGGACTGCGTCGGTCTGGTCGCCGCCGTGGTCGCCCAGCCACAGAAACCCGAGCGCGCCGACTCGGTAGTTGGCCGAGACGACCACGACTTCTTGCTCCGCGCACAGGCGGCCTGCGTCATAGGTTTGGATGCAGGTGCCCCCCGTGAGGAACGCCCCTCCGTACACCCATATCATGACGGGCCAGCCGGATGGGTGGCCGTCCGGCGCCCACACATTGAGCGTCAAGCAGTCCTCGGCGACCTCGCCGACGTCGCTGCCAGGAATCAGTGCAGAGAAGGGGCCGCCCGTGGCCTGCATGGGTGACGGCCCGAATGAGTCGGCTGCCCTGACACCAGACCATGGTTGGGCCGGCTGTGGCGCTCCGAAACGGGCGGCACCGACCGAAGGAGCCGCGAACGGAATACCCCTGAAGACGCGCACCCGGGGGAGCGATTCCAATGGCCGGTCGTAGCAACCTCGGACCCGACCCGCATCGGTCTCGACGATCAGGCTCAGGGCGGCAACCCTAGCGCCACGCCTAGCCTTCGCACGATGAAGGTAACCGTTCTCGACGACTACCAGCGAGTGGCGTTGCAGTCGGCGGACTGGTCCGGGGTGACGGCCCGAGCCGAGATTGCCGTCGTCGATCATCATCTCGACGGCGAAAAGCTCGTGGAGGCGCTGGCCGGCAGCGAAGTGATCGTCCTGATGCGCGAACGCACCGCTGTCCCTGCCACCCTCCTGGATCGGTTGCCGGCCCTCCGGCTGATCGTCACGACCGGCCCTTTCAATGCGGCTATCGACGTGGGCGCGGCGATTGAGCGGGGGATCACGGTGTGTGGGACGGGCGGCGACGTGCAGCCCACGGTGGAGCTGACGTGGGCGCTCATCCTTGGCTTGGCTCGCTGGGTGGCGGCGGAAGACGCGGCCCTGCGGACCGGCGCGTGGCAGACCTCGGTCGGCACTGGGTTGTCCGGCAAGACCCTCGGGATCGTCGGCCTGGGCCGGATCGGCAGGCGGGTGGCACGCATCGCAACGGCTTTCAGGATGGAAACCGTGGCGTGGAGCCAGCACCTCGACCCCGAGGTGGCTGTCGCCAGAGGGGTCAAGCCGGTTACCAAGGCGGAGTTGTTCGCCTCGGCTGACGTCGTGTCGATCCACCTGGTCCTGTCGGCGCGAAGCCGAGGGCTGATCGGGCGCGCTGAGCTGGAAGCCATGCGCCCGACCGCCCTTTTGGTCAACACGTCGAGAGGTCCGATCGTCGACGAGGACGCCCTCGCCGAGGCCCTGACCCAAGGCCGCATCGCCGGAGCCGCCCTGGACGTGTATGGCACCGAGCCTCTTCCCGCGGCCAGCCCGCTCCGGAGCGCCCCGCGAACCCTTCTGACCCCGCACATCGGCTACGTGACCAGCGACTCGTACTCGCAGTTCTATGGCGAGGTCGTGCAGGACATCGTGGCGTTCTGGGACGGGTCGCCGATCCGCGTCATCGAGCTGTAGGCCTTCCCGAGTCCGCGGCGGCGGACCGCCCAATGGCGTCGTGCCGCAGAGCACCCTTGGCCACCTTGCCCCCCGAGGAACGGGGGATTTCCTCGACCACCACCAGGTCCTCGGGGAAGGTTTCCTTCGAGACGCCCATGTCGGCCAGAAACTGCTGGAGGTCGGCCAGAGTCACGGAGGCACCGTCGCGCAGCTCGATGTACAAGCTGACCCGCTCCCCGAACACCCGGTCCGGCATCGGGACGGCGGCGGCCAGGGCGATCGCAGGATGGGACATAGCCGCCTCCTCGACCGCGGCGGCTGAGATGTTCTTGCCGCCCCGGATGATGATGTCGGATGTACGGCCGATCACTGTCAGATAGCCGTCCTTGTCGATCTCCGCGACGTCGGCGTGCAGGACGAATCCGTCAGGGGTGAACAACTCGGCGTTCGCGTCCGGATCGGCGTAGTACCCGAGGCAAGTCGCCGGTCCGCGGCTGCCCGGCTGCCCCCGGCCGGTACTGGTCACGTCGACGCCGCGGTCGAAGAGCCGCACTTCAGTTCCTTCGAGCCGTGACCCGCCGGTACGGAGGCGTCGCTCGGTGGTGTCCGACAAGCGAGTCCCGGTCGCGAAACCGCTTTCATTCGAACCGTAAAAATTGAGGACCTTGGCGCCTGTCCTCTCCTCGAAAGAGCGCGCCGCGCCGTACGGGATCATTTCCCCGCCCGTGAACATCACTTTCAAAGAGCTCAGGTCGTAGGAGTCGAAGTCGTCCACGTTGAGCATCATCTTGAACTGCGTACTGACGCAGACGAGGACCGTGGCTCGTTCGCTCTGGATGAGTGCCAGCGCTTGAACCGGCTCAAAATGGCTCATGAGTACAGCTGCGCCTCCTAGCAGGACCGGAAGGAAGTGGGTGGTAAACAGGCCGAAACCGAACGGGATGGGCGCGCCACCCAGGATCACCTCCCCGTCCTCCAAGTCGGCGACCTGGCGCGCCAACCTGGCCATGTAGAACTTGCTGTTCTGCGCATGCATGACGCACTTGGGCAAACCGGTCGTGCCCGATGTCGAGTTGATCATAAACAGGTCGTCGGGACCGATCCGCCGACCCCTCGGGACGCCTGACCCCTCCGCGCTCCGGCTGTCGACGACGATGTCGCCCTCGAGGTCCCACTCGAACGCCGGAACGACGATGTGACGGCTGAGCGATGAGCACCTGCCACAGAGGTCGGTGTATATGGCGCCGGCGTCCTGCCCCCGGTGGGTCGTCTGGGTCACCAGAGCGGACGCACCGGTGCGGTCGATGATCGAGCCCATCTCCAGGGCGGCGGCTCGCGACCCGAGCCCGACCGTAGTCAGGCCGGCCTTCTCGTTGGCCAGGTAGGCGGCATGGGCGGTCGCGCCATCCGGCAACAACACGGCGATACGCTGCCCCGGCGACAGGCCAGCCGCTGTCAGGATGGATGCCAAGCGGTCGGAAGCCCGGTCGTAGCTGCGGTAGTCGAATTGCCTGCCGTCCGCCACGAACGCCGTAGCCTCTGGCCGCTTCCGGGCCATGATGCCGACCAGATCGCCCACAGTGTCGTCGCTCCACCAGCCTGCCGCCCGGTAACCGGCGGCCAGCACCGCGAGCCGCGGAGAGCTCGAGACCGATGACATTCCGTACTGTGTACAAGATGGGCGCTGTGGATGAGCAGTTGACGGGGCGGATCGAGCGGCAGGGGGGCCGCGACGTGTGGTCGCCCCGGCTCGTGCGCGGGATCGGGCCAGAGCTCAGCGACCGGCAGAAGCTGGCCTGCGCCTTCCGGATCCTGGCGCGAGACGGGTTCGCGGAGAACATCTCGGGCCATATCACCTGGCAGCAGGCCGGGGACTACCGCATGCTCGTCAACCCATGGGGTCTCTGGTGGCGGGAACTGAGCGCGTCTGACATCTGCACGGTCGCGACCGATGGGCAGGTGTTGGACGGCCGCTGGGACGTGACCCCGGCTATCCACATCCACACCGAGCTCCACCGGCGGCGCCCCGATGCCAGGGTGGTGATCCACAATCACCCGTACTACGTGTGCCTGCTCGCCGCGGTAGGCCGGCTGCCCGAGCTGGTGCACCAGAGCGGCACCGCCTTCGTTGACGATCTCCGGTTCGTCAGCGAGTACGACGGGGAGGTGGACTCGCCGGAGCTCGGGGCGGCCCTGGCGACCCAGATTGGGGACGCGAGTGTCGTGATCCTGGCCAACCACGGCGTGATCGTCACCGGCCCCACCCTCGAAGAGGCGACGTTTCGAGGGCAGGGTGCCGGCCCACCTTGCCGAGCGGGCGCCGCGCGTCGTCGACAAAGAGGACGGCAGCCAGACCTGGATCTACGACGGCGTCGAGCTGCCGATGGTCGGCTTCAACGCGGTGGTCGGACGGCCCGTCGACGAGTGGCGGATGGAGCCCGCCCGCTTCGACGAGATGCGGTCTGGTGCCTATGACATCCGGGCCCGGGTGGCGGACATGGATCTCAATGGAATCCATGCCTCGCTCAACTTCCCGTCATTTCTACCGGGTTTCGCGGGCCAGCGGCTGCAGCTGGTCACCAAGGACCAGGAGTTGGCCATGGCTTCGGTACGCGCCTGGAACGATTGGCATCTCGAGGAGTGGGCCGGGACCTTTCCCGACCGCATCATCCCGTGCCAGATCCCGTGGCTCCTGGACGCCGAGGTCGGGGCGGAGATGGTCGAGACGAACGCGGCCCGGGGCTTCAAGGCCGTTTCGTTCAGCGAGGACCCGAGCAAGCTGGGCTTCCCGACCCTCCATTCCGGTTACTGGGAGCCCATCCTGGCCGCCTGCGCCGAGACGGGCACCGTCATCAACCTCCACATCGGCTCGTCAGGATCGTCTCCCACCACCACGGCCGACGCGCCTTCTGACGTGGCGGGGGTGCTGTTCTTCGCCTACGCCATATACGCGGCGGTTGACTGGCTCTTCAGCCTGGCGCCCGTCCGCCATCCGGATCTCCAGATCTGCCTGTCGGAGGGGGGAATCGGTTGGGTACCAGCGCTACTCGACCGGCTCGACCACATGGGCCGCTACAGCGAGATGTACGGGACCTGGACCGGAGACCTGACGCCCGCGGAGGTCCTTCAGCGAAACTTCTATTTCTGCGCCGTCGAAGACCCGTCGGCCTTCTCGCTTCGACATCGGATCGGAATCGAGCACATCCTGCTGGAGTCGGATTACCCCCACTGCGACTCCACCTGGCCCAACACCCAGGCGGTGATCGAGCACGAAATCGGCACCTTGCCCGCCGCAGACATCCGCAAGCTCACCTGGGAAAACGCGTCGACGCTCTACCGCCACCCCGTGCCGGAAGACGTGCAGGAGGACCCTGACGCGTTCTGATCGGCGGCGAAGGTCGCTACCGGCCGCGGAAGTGGGGTTCGCGCTTGTCTACGAAGGCTTGGGCGGCCTCGCGGTGGTCCTCGGTGAGCCCGGTGTGCACATGGTGGGTGACTTCGAGGTCCATGCAGTCACCTAGCTCGCCAGCCACGGCCCGGTTGAGATTCTCCTTCATGTAGCGGTACGCCACCGACGGCCCTTCGGCCAGCCGACGGGCTTTCGCCATGACCTCCCGCTCGAAGTCGGCTGGCGGGAAGATGGCGTTGACGATTCCGAGCTGTTGTGCGTCCTCGGCGCTCAACCGCTCCGAGAAGTAGTACAGCTCCTTGGCTTTGCCGCTACCTACCAGCTGAGTGAGAAACCAGGTCCCGCCATAGTCTCCGGCGAACGCAACCCGGGAGAAAGCAGTGGTCAGAACCGCCCCTGGCACCGCATAACGCAGGTCGCAGGCCAAGGCCAACGACAGGCCGGCGCCGGCAGCGGGCCCACCGATGGCGGCGATCGTCGGCTTGGGCATGCTCCACAGGCGACCGCTCGTGGCACGCTGGCTCAGTCGTTGGCGATGGATGGCCGCGTCGAGCGACCGGCCGGGATTGTCATCACTCCGGTCCCGCGGCCGGGCGGCCATGCCCTTGACGTCACCGCCGGCGCAGAAGGCGCCGCCGGCCCCGGTAAGTACCACGGAGCCAACCGACTCGTCGGGCTCCACCTGGGCGAGGACCGTCCCCAGGGCCGACAGCATGGCGTCCGAGAGAGCGTTGCGCCGCTCGGGGCGGTTCATGGTGATCACGGCGACGCCGTCGTCGATCTCCGCGTGCAGATCGTCGGTCCCAGTATCGAGTGCGGTCATGTCATCCCTCCTCTGGTACGAAGCTGACCCCGCCGATCTCCAGTGGTCCGCCGCCAGCCAGTCCGGCGATGGTCACTGCGGTGATTCCCTCGCCGCGATCGGCCCGGGCAGGCACGAACCGCAGCCGCTGAGCGGAACTCTCCAGCTTTACCACCGCGGTGCTTCCGTGGTCCGTAGCGGATATCCCGAGCACCGCCGCCCACCGATGGGCCGCGGCGGGGGGATCTTTTACCTCGATTGTCAGTCCGGTCACGCCGCCGGGCGCGTGCTCGGACGCCCGCCCCGTCCATGCCGGGCCCGCCCACCTCCACGACTCCACCGGCTCCGCCCAGTCGAGAGACACGATGGCGCCAGGGACGTCCTTGGGGTGTAGGTGGGTGCCGGCGATGTCGGGCAGGTCGGCTGTCCAGATCACCCGCACTCCGAGCTCGTCGAGCCGGTGACGGGCCACTGACAGGTCCGGAACCTGGAATATCGCCATGTATCCGCCGTCACCGCCCCGCCGCTCCAGGTACCGGCCGGCGGTGGTATCCGGCTGCGCGGGTGCCACCACCTCTATGAAGGTGTCGCCGACCGCGAACACCGCGTTGGTGAGGCCAAACTCCCCCACCCCCGGGTCATGAAATGGTTGTGGCCAGTCGAAAGCCTGGCGAAGCTCGTCGGCGACGCGGTCGCAGTCGTGGGCCACCAGGGCGACCTGGCGCAAGCGGGGTCCGGCGAGCACAACCCTGACCATAGGACGTCGGCCTCGTCCCATTCGCTCATGACCGCACGGCAGCCATAGGGAGAACGCGCCTGGAGCCGGCGGGTGGTGTCCAATCAAGTCCCGGTTGCGTAGGTCGCCGTGGTCGGGTTTCTAATATGTCTGGTGGCATTCTGGATGGCGGCGCCGAAGTCGGTCGTGCATCTTTGGTTGTACAGAGGACCGGTTCCGTCGCGGAGCAATAGTGACGCTTTGGCCACGCCGGCAGCCGATTGCAGTCGGGCCTCCGACAATGCGGCGAGCATGTCTCTTATTTCGGCTTCGGTGCCGAGGATACGGTCGCGGCAGAGCGGTAGGCGCGAGGTGAGGACCGCCGCTGGCCGCCGGCATGCGTCGAGCAGGTGTTCCCAGTCCTCGGCAAGGGTCCGGCAACGCTCGGTCGTGGTGATGGAGCGGGCCCGGGTCGCCAAGGACCGGCTCCAACCGGGCGGCACCCCTGACGCCAGTTGGCGATCCAGATAACTCGAGCGCAGGACGCTGAGTATGCGGTTGTGCCCCCGAGTTTCATGGGCGCTGAGGAGTGGGATTGTCGGCTCTTTGATCATGCTCCAAGCCTGACCCCATAATCCGTCTAGCGTAAGTGGCGTGAATGACCAGATGCGCGACTATCCTGCCAATATCCTGCGGACCGAGAGGTCAGGCATCGGAGCTGTCAGGGCCTCCGGGAGGCGGCGTCGTCGGCACGTCGTGGCCGTGGCGGTGTACGATGGGATCACCCCGTTCGAGCTGGGCGTGGCCTGCGACGTGTTCGGCGCCGAGTGGGAAGAGATGTTCGACACCGCCTGGTATCGGCTCTTCGTCTGCGCAATCTCGCCAGGCCCGGTCACCGTCGAAGGGGGGTTCCAGATACTCGCCGCTCACGGAGCCGACAAGATCTCCTCCGCCGACACGGTGATCGTGCTGCCGACCATCAACGTCGATCAAGCCCCACCGGAGATGCCCGATCTGTTACGGCGCGTGCACGCCAGCGGGGCGCGGATCGTGTCGCTGTGCACCGGGGCGTTCGTCCTCGCCGCCGCGGGCCTGCTGGACGGCCGCCGAGCCACCACCCACTGGACCGAATGTCCTCAGC
>Ga0302325_10008265_pt1 | contig 22896 bp, 21 predicted proteins | sample Palsa_T0_2_FD_201948 | JGI IMG/M metagenome (GOLD analysis project Ga0302325, IMG submission 201948) | Peat permafrost microbial communities from Stordalen Mire near Abisko, Sweden - Palsa_T0_2 | ecosystem: Environmental > Terrestrial > Soil > Palsa > Peat permafrost | place: Sweden: Abisko...
GCCGCAGGAAGGTCCCGATCGCCGCGGTCCTGCGCGACTACCTGATCGGCCACCGCCTGGACAGCCGAGACGACCTTGTGTTTGGTCGGACCGACGGGACCCCATTCGCGACGTCTAGCGTAAGCCTCCGCGCGAGCAAAGCCTGGAGAGCTGCCCGGCTCCGGCCGGTGACGCTCCATGAGTGCCGCCACACGTTCGCCAGCCTGATGATCGCGGCCGGTGTGAACCCGAAAGCCCTACAGACGTTCATGGGTCACTCATCGATCACCGTCACGCTCGACCGGTACGGACATCTGTTCCCCGGCTCCGAAGAGGAAGCTGCTGTCCTCCTCGACGCCTATCTTGCGGAATCGCATGAACGAGCACGAAGCGCCAGCGTCCCCGACTCAGCGTGTGGGGAAACGGTGGGGAACGACGACCCCTCTCGGAGCGGTCTTGAACGGCGTTGAGCGCCATACCCAAGCCTCGCTTCGAAGGCACAGCAGAAGGGGAAACTGCCCGCACCGCGGCAGGTTCCGGTATTGCAACGGAGAGGGGGGGATTCGAACCCCCGAAGGACCGAAAGGCCCTTACCGGTTTTCGAGACCGGCGCATTCAACCGCTCTGCCACCTCTCCAGGTCGGCGAAGCCACAAGTTAGCCGACCGCGCCGTTGGTTATCGCCGTGAGGCGAAGAATGCGCGCAGGAGGTCGGCGCACTCTTCGGCCAGGAGGCCTGACTGCACCTGCGGGTGATGGTTGAGTCGTGGCTCGGCGAGCACGTTGAGCACGCTTCCGCCGGCGCCGGCCTTGGGGTCAAGGGCTCCGAACACGACGCGGGGAACCCGAGCCAGGACGATCGCCCCGGCGCACATCGCGCACGGCTCGAGCGTCACGTACAGCACCGACCCCAGCACGCGCCAGTTCCCGAGCGTGCGGGCGGCATCGCGAAGCGCGATCAGCTCGGCGTGGGCCGTCGGATCGGAGCGGACCTGGCGTTCGTTGTGTCCGGAGCCGATCACTTCGCCATCCTGGACCACGATCGCGCCGACCGGGATATCGTCGTGTTCGAGTGCGCGCTCGGCCTCGCGTAACGCCAGGCGCATGAAGTACTCGTCGCGGGGAAAGAAGTGCGAGCTCACTGTCTCCGGTCACCGAAGCATGGCGCTACCGTCTGCTGTGGCGGAACTTTCGGGCTTGCGATGATGTCTTAACGGTGCCCCGGGGGCCCCTGTCCGCCACGGGCGTACGCCACCTGCCGTGAATTCCACACCGCTGATCCGTCGTTTGATCGATGCTGCGCTCGTCGCCGCCGCGCTGCTGACGGTCGCCGCCGGGCTGGGAACCGCCGTGGCGAGCGCCGCGGATTTCGTTCCCGGTGAAGTGATCGTCGGCTATGGGCGGGGCCCGATCCCGACCGTGACGGCGAACGCTGAGGTGAAGATGGGCGTCCGCGCCAGCGCCGCCGCCGCCGAGCCGGGCGTCAAGATCCTGCACCTGCCGCAGGGGGAGAGTGTGTCCGCGGCGATCGCCGCGCTGCGCCGCCAGCCGGGAGTCGCGTATGCGGTGCCGAACTTCATCGCTCATGCGGCTGGGGACTGGTATCCGGATGACCGCGGTTCCACCCATCGCCCGGGGGGCTGGGAGTCGATGCAATGGAACTTTCTCCCGGTGACGGGCGTGAACGCCCCCGAGGCATGGGCGAACCTGCTCGCCGATCATCGCCCGGGGGGACGCGGCGTGATCGTCGCAATCCTCGACACCGGCGTGGCCTATCGCAACTGGCACCAGTTTCGGAAGTCTCCGGACTTCGGGGGCACGCGCTTCGTCGCCCCGCACGACTTTGTCGCCAATACCCGCTATCCACTGGATCAGAACGGGCACGGCACATTCGTGGCCGGCATGGTGGCCGAGGCGACCAACAACGTGATCGGGCTCACCGGCTTGGCCTACGGGGCGTGGATCATGCCCGTGCGCGTCCTCAACGCTGCCGGCGAGGGCGACGAGACCACGATCGCGCGCGGCATCCGCTACGCGGTCATGCACGGCGCCGAGGTGATCAACCTCAGTCTCGAGTTCTCGCCCGACGAAGTCAGTTCTGAGACCCAGATCCCCGACATCGTCAGCGCGATCGACTTCGCCCGGCAGCGAGGCGTCGTGGTGGTGGCCGCCGCCGGGAACGATCAGACCGACCAGCTCGCCTACCCGGCCCGCACCCCTTCGGTGATCTCGGTTGGCGCCACCACGCGCGACCGGTGCCTGGCGGATTACTCCAACGGTGGGTCCGGGCTCGATCTGGTCGCACCCGGTGGAGGCGACGATGCGATCATGCCGACGGATCCCGACTGCCATCCCGGCCGGAACCTGCCGTCGATCGACCAGCTCACGCTGCTCGACCCGCCTCACTGGGGCCAGTTCGGCTACCCGGGCGGTGTCTACGGCACGTCCATGTCCTCGCCCGAGGTGGCCGGTACCGCAGCACTGGTCATTGCCAGTGGCGTGCTCGGCCCCCATCCCACGCCCGACCAGATTTTGCAGCGGCTCGAGCAGACCGCGGTGCCGCTTGGTGGCTCGCAGCCCAACTCGAGTTACGGCTACGGCCTGCTCGACGCCGGGGCGGCGACAGCGCCTGCTCCTGATACCAGCGGCCAGCGCCGATAACCACGGGGATGGGCGGCGCGAATCCACGGCCGCGGGCTCCAGTCCGTCTATGTGGTGCGGACGATCAGCACCGAGCACGGTGCGTGATGGGAGACCTTGTTGGGGACCGAACCGAGCAAGAAGCGCGTGGCGCCCGTCATCCCCTTATTCCCGACCACGATCAGATCCGACTGCTGCTCCTCGGCCACATCGAGGATCGCGTCAGCAGCGTCTCCCTGGCGCGCGAACGTTTCGACGTGTTCGACGCCGGCATGGTGTGCCTCGTGCTCGGCTGACGCCAGCAGCGCGAGAACATCCTCGCGCGGGTTGACCATCCACTGCACGTCCTCGGGCGCCTCGCGCCGCTCTTGACGAAGGCGCGGCTGCGAGACCGGCTCGTAGGCGCTGACGATCTGCAGCCTCGCCCCGACCGAGTGGGCCAGGCCGATGGCTTGACGGACCGCGGTCGTGGCGGTATCCGATCCGTCGGTGCCGACGACGATCGAGCCGAACATACCCAGCACTGTACCCAGGCGTTCAGACCAGTTTGGTGATCGCAATCACCATTGAGGCGAGGACGCACACCAGGATTGCGAGCTGGGTCCACACCCAAAGCCGAGGCATCTCCGCAAAGCTATCGTGTTGGCGATGCCGGAGAGAGGGCGGCTTTCGGTGCTTCTGGCTGCGGCGACCACTTAGCGCAGCTGGTTGACGCCGAGCTCATCGAGCAGCCCGACCGCCCGCGGTTCCCGCCCGGGCTCCAGGATCACGGCTCCGCCGGGCCAGTACGGGTGCGGGGGCGTGGCGCGGCTGAGCAGCCGCGGCTCGTAGACCCACGAGCCGGTATTGACCATCCGCGGCCGACCACCGGGTCCGTGCCATTGGGCGGGACGGTCTCCGGGAAGCGGCCCAAGGCGATGCACGTGCCCGAACACGACGCAATCGGCATCGACTCCGAGCCCGCGAACCACGCGCGCCATCGCCGGGAGGCTGGCCCGGCGCATCTGCACCCCGAGCAGCATCGCGGTGAACGGCGCGATCCGGTGGTGGAGCAGAATGCGCGGGACGCGCGGCATCGTCGCTGCGCGCACGAGCTCCGCTGCGTCCTCCACCAGTCCGGCCAGCGGACGCGGGAGCCACTTGGTCAGCAGCGATTCGACCTGGGTCACGGAGGGACCCCCGGCGATTTCGTAGTCGATCGGCGCGGCACCCTGGCGGGGCAGTCGTCCCAGCATTCCGCGGGCGATGCCGAACGCTGACTCGGGGAGCAGGTGTCGGTCCAGGTAGTGGCCGTGGGTCGCCCACACGCGCTCCGACAGCCACACCCCGGGGTAGTGGACTCGCACCTGCGACGGTGCGAGCCACGAGGTGAGGCGGGCGAGCGTCGGGGTCGCCGCGGGTGGGACCTCGGAGTCGGGAGCCAGCCGGTCACCCTGGGCCCGGGCCCAGGCCCGCACCAGTGGCGCGTCGTGATTGCCGGGCACGATGATCGCCTGCCGGCAGGGGCCCAGCCGATCGCCGATCGCCCGTAGCACCGGCTCGGCGACGGCAATCGCGCGCTCGGGCCGGCCTTGGAACAACTCCACGATGTCGCCCAGCAGGACGAGGCGCTCGACCCGGTCGTCGAGTGCCTCGAGTAGCCGAGCCAGCGGCTCGGGTCGGCCGAGCACGCCGTGGCGCAACCGGCCGCCCAGGTGGAGATCTGAGACGACCAGCGTACGCACGCCAGCGCCACGATACCCGCCCGGCGCGCAGGCCATCGCGCGCAGGTCGGGCCTCGGGCCTAGGCTGTGCTAATAGACGGCGATCTGCGACTCGAAGTGCAGCGGCAAGCCGCGGGCCAGCACCAGCACCGGCGAGTTGGCCTCTTCGATCGTGTTCTGCGCTTGCGAGCTGATCATCACGCGACCCTCAGGAGCCTCGGGTCGAGACCCGACGACGAGCAGGTCGACCCCCCGCTGGTTGTGCGTCAGCGTGGCGCCAAATCGCTCCGCCAGCGTGCGCGCGGTCTCGATCGCATCGTCGTTGCTCGGAGCGGTCAGGACCCCGACCGTGTTGATCTCCGGTGTGTGACGGCTGCGGTAGTTCGCCGGTGCGATCGCCAGGGCCGCACGACCGCCCTCGAGCAGCATCTGCACCGAGCGCCCCAACGCCACGTGACCGGCGGCGGTGCGGTAGTCCGAGCCGAACACGATGATGTCCGCGTTCTCCTCCTCGGCCAGCCAGGCCAGCCCCTGGCCAGTCGACGCGCTGACGACGACGCGACGTTCGACGTCGCTGTCTTCCAGCCAGCGCGCGCCGCGCTCGAGCAGTGCTTCGGCCTCGTGCTCCTCAAGTTCTTCGCGCGCCCGTTGCGTCTGAGTGGTGTGACGCACGTACGCGAGCGTCAGCCGGGCGCCGGCCTCGCCGAGGATGCGTCCGAGCATCAATGCGTCGTGGTCGTTCGGGGTGTCGTCGTAGGAGACGATCGCGTGTGGTGCCATCACTGGACTCCTGTCCGGTCGTGAAATCAGTCCGCCGTTTGTGCTTTCGCTCCGAGGATCGCATCTGCCTGCTATCAGTGCTAATGAAGTTGATCATCGTTAGGATTAGCATTACTAATGCTGAACCTCGGCCGTTTGGAGATGCTCTGCGAGGTGATCACGCGCGGCTCGTTCTCGGCCGCGGCCGAAGCGCTGTCCTACACGCAGTCCGCTGTCTCGCAGGCGATCGCGCGGCTGGAGGTCGAGACCGGGGCGACACTCGTGGTACGCGACCGGCGTGGGGTTCGTCCCACCGCGGCCGGTATCACGCTGGTCGATCACGCGGAGGCGATCTTCGCCCAGGTGGAGGCTGCCGAAGCTGACCTGGCGGCAGTGCTCGGCGTTCGGGCGGGGCGGCTGCGGGTGGCCTCGTTCCCGTCGGCGGGAGCAACGCTGATGCCGCTGGCCGTGGCCACGTTCCGCGCGCGCCACCCCGACGTCGCGCTGACGCTCGCCGAGGGTGATCCCGAGGAGATCGCTCCGCGGCTGCGGGCCGGCGAGTTCGATCTCGCGCTGCTGTTCGAATTTCCGGGGGCCCGTGAGCCGGCCGGCATCACGCATCGGTCGGTGACTCTGCTCGAGGATCCGATGTATGTCGCGCTGCGGGATGACCATCCGCTGGCGTCCAAGTTCGGGCTGTCACTTGCCGATCTGCGCGATGAGCAGTGGGTTCAGACGTCCGCCCCCAGCCCCTGCGCCCGGCACGTGGTCCGCTCGTGCCTCGCCGCCGGATTCGAGCCCATCGTCACGTTCGAGAGCGACGACTACGAGACGATCCAGGGGCTCGTCGCCGCGGGCGTCGGCGTCGCCCTGATTCCGCGGTTAGCGCTGACCCGAGTCCATCGCGGAATCATCGTGCGGGCGCTTGCGCCGCGCAGCCCGGCCCGCAAGGTGATTGCGGCCACGACCTCGCTGCCGGGAGTGACGCCCGCGGCCCAGGCGATGGTCGATGTGCTGAGTGATGTCGCCCGCCGCTACGCGGACGATTCGTTCCCGGGGGCGCTGTAGCGCCGCGACCACTTAGGCCCGTGCCGCCAGCGCGGTGCCCAGTTCTTCGGCCCGGCCGCCGAGAACGAGAGGGCGGATCAGACGCTCGAGCGGGCGAGCCAGAAATCCGATCGGCCCCGGATCGACCGCGAGCGCGTAGGTGACCCGGGTCCGACCGGAGCCCAGGTCCTCCAGCTCCCACGATCCCTCCATCGAGTCGAGATCGTCTGACTGCACCTGGGTCCAGCTCAGCCGCCGGGGTGGCTGATAGTCGAAGCGCACGCGACAGTGCACCTGGGTGATTTTGGCGTCGCTGACCGTGTCGCATACGAGCGGACGGCCGTGCTGGTCGCGCTCCACCACGGCGACCGACTCGAGTCCCCGCTGCCACTGCGGTGCGCTGAGGACGTCCTGCACGAGCGCCCAGCAGCGCTCGATTGGCGCATCGATCTCGGCCGAGGAGGATCCAGTCAGGACGGGCACCGGCGGGTCACGGGGTCGGCGTGATCTCGAGCCCGAGACGGCGGCTGCCCATGTCGGCGTCAACCACCCGGAGCGTCAGGCCCAAAGCTCGTTCCTTGGCCTGCCCGGCGCTCGCCGGCAGGCCGGCGCCGCCTCGGATCGCCGGGTAGGCAACCACTAGGCGCACCCGCTCCGCAGTGTCGCGGAGCGCGATCGTGAGGCCAGCACCGAGCGCGCGGGCGGCGAACTCCAGCCGCCGGCCGTCCGGAGCCACGACCGTGATGCCGTCGCCCGCGGAGAACCACAAGCCTCGCGGCAGTTTGACGCTGATGGTGCTCAGCGCGGGGGCTCCGCGGCTGGCCGCGAGCGTGAGTGACAGCGTGGGTCGGTGGCTAGCCAGCCCGGTCAGCGACGCTCTCGAGACGCGCGGCGCGGCACCGATCGTCCAGCTGAAGCTGGCACTGCCCGTGGCACCGTCGGCGTCGCGCGCGATGACCGTGACGCGGAAGGTCCCGGTTCGGCGCGGCGTCCCTGAGATCCGACCGCTGGAGGCACGGAGCGACAGGCCGGCGGGGAGGCCAAGCGCCCGGTAGCTCACGCTGGCCCCGCGGGCGTCGGTGGCGTTGAGTCGCAGGCTGACCGTTGTGCGCACGGTCGAGCGCTGCGTGCCCGGGTTCATGGTTCTGAGCGTGTTGGCGCAGAGATCCGCCGCCAGCGCGGCGGCGTTAGGGGTCCCCAAACCGGACGCCATGTCGTACCCCGGGCCGGCGGCGAATTGGCCGCCGCCCGTGCCGGTGAAGTCGTTGTCGCCCGCGATGACGTCGTTGAAGTCGTTCGCGTACGCGTTCCCGGCGGCCCGATACAGGGCCGGATTGGCGAACCCGATCGCCGCGCCGTGACATGCGCGCGAGGCGTCAGCCAGCGCGATCAGCGCGGCCCACACCGGCGCGCCGGCGCTCGTCCCGCCGATCCCCTGCCACCCCGCCGGCAGGCCGGGGAGACTGGCACTTCCGTTCCAGTAGATCAGATAGCCGGTGGTGGGATCCGCGTCGGCCGCGACGTCTGGCACCTGGCGGCAGAAACCCCCGGCGTGACCGCAGCCGGCTCCAGGCGAGTTCGCTGGGTCCAGGTTCAGCGCCGGCGAGGCATCGAGTTGGTTGGTCGGCATCGGCCACAGGCTCGATCGACCTCCTCCGCCGGCACCCGGCTGGAACTGATCGCCCGCCCGACTCAGCTTGCTGTTCCAGACCTGCTCGGTCGGTCGCGGCCCGATCGTCGTGAGGGTCGTGCCGCCGACGCCGGTCACCCATGGCTGGCTGGCCGGATCGTCCACCGCGAGCTGCGTCTGGGGGGCCCCGCCGTTGGTGCCGCAGTCCTCAGAGCCGTTGTCGCCGGACGCTGCGACGATCGATTCTCCCTGCACGGCGGCCTGCTCGAACAGCGTGTCCTCGGCATCCGCGCTGGCCACACCCTGGGCTTGCTCACACTCTCCCCAGGACACGGTGATCACCTGGGCACGGTCCTGGTTGATGATCGCGCTGAACGTGTCGTACGGTCCCGAACCTGGGGCACCCGAGTTCGAGTTGGGCCCCTGGTAGACCAGCACGCGTGCGTTCGGCGCCAGTCCGATCAGCGTCTCGATATCGAGTGCTGCTTCCCCCGAACCCGGACCCCGGCCCGCGCCGCCGTCAACGGGCACCGAGGAGATCGAGGCGTGCGTGCCGTAGCACGCCTGATAGGCCGCGATGTCGCTCGGGTTATCGGGCTCGAGCTCATACACCGCGACCGTCACGCCCCCGGCCCCGTCTCCGGCCTGGTACAGACCGGAGAACCCATACGCGGATGCGATCTGGTCCATCGTGTAGGCGCTCTGGTTCGGGGCTGCGTGCTGGGCCGCTGCGCACGGCTGCGGCCCACCCGTTATCACGTGCGCACGCGCGAGTGCGGGGGCGGAGCCGGAGCCCGGAGCGGCTCGGCGCAGGAGCGGGCGCGGCTGCGACACCGTGTTCAGTCCGACCACCGCCTGGACGGAACCGGCCACGTCGGAATCGAACGACGGAGCCGCGGTGGTCGCGATGGCGCGTCGCCGGCCCGGCAGCGCGAGCTTGAGGAACGAGAGCGAGAACGCGCGCTCGAGCTGCCCGGCGGTGGCACTGACCGGAATCGACAGCGCGTTTGCGCTCGCGTGGCCGGGGGTGAGCCCGTGGGCCCGCAGCGACGCCCGGACCGCTCTGAGCTGCGCGGTGCTGGCGCCGAACCGCTGCGCGAACTCCCGCGGCGTCAGGTAGTCCCGATACAGGCTCGAGCTGACCGTCGAGACAGCCAGCGCGTAATCGGCCAGCGCAGCGGGGTCACGCGGGTTCAGGCTCACGGTCACGTGCATGCGGGTGGTGGCCGGCAGGCCGCCGCGGATGGTCGCTCCGGGTGGCAGACTCGGCTCTCGGCCAACCCGCATCAACCCGGTCGCGGCTGCCGACGCCGCCGCCGGGAGGGCGAGCGCCGTCAGCGCGAGCGCGAGCGCACAGGCAACCCCGATCGCTCTTGGCGATCGGCCGGACAGCGGAGAGCTACGCACGGTGAGCTCGACGGCGGTGCTCTAGCAGGGCCTTGACCTCGGGCCACTCGTCGTCGATCACAGAGTAATAGGCCGAGTCGCGAGGTGCCCCATCGCGGACGACCATGTGCTTGCGCAGGATGCCTTCGAATTGGGCTCCCAGTGCCTCCAGTGCGCCCCGGGACCGCTCGTTGCGGGCGTCGGTCTTGAACTCGACCCGTCTGCACCCGACGCGCTCGAAGGCGTGCTCGAGCAGCAGCAGCTTGGTCTCAACGTTGATCCCGGACCCCCACACCTGGCTAGCCAGCCAGGTCCAACCGATCTCAACCCGCAGATGCTCGAGTCGCGGCTCCATGAAGCGCGTCGAGCCGACCGGCTCGCCCGTGCTCAGCTGGATGATCGCGAACGGCACCTCGCGACCCAGCTCCGCGCTCTGGAGCGACGCGGTGAGCCATCGGTGCAGGTGCTCGCGCGAGCTCGCCATGTCCTCGGGAAGCCAGGTGAACACCTGTTGGTCCTCCGTCGCCCGCACCAAGCCCGGCTCATGGTCGACCGACAGCGGCTCGACCGCGACCAGCTCACCGACAAAGCTGCCGCTCAGCTCGGCGACCGTCGGGATGGGCACGTTGGCGCTGGGGAGGCGATCCATACCCAACGACCATAGAGCTTCGACTATCGGCAGCCCGGGGCCCACCCCGCGGGCCGACAAAAATAATTTAAATAGTTAATTGATTTAGCGGACCCTGGGCTAGGCGCTGGACTCGATGTTCTGTAGTCGTACCTGGCCGCGGGCGATCAGCTTGTCGTCCTCGCCGCGGCGCATCTCGACCTGCCAGAGCTGCTGCGTGCGACCTTGCTGGATCGCCACGGCGAGCACGTCGAGTCGACCGGTCCGGTGGGGACGAATGAAGTCGGTGGCGTTGGCGACGCCAACCGCGAGCTGGCCGCGGTCCCTGACCGCCTCGTACGCGCCGGTGGTGGCGAACGTCTCGATCACCGCGGTGTACAGGCCTCCGTGGACGAGTCCCCAGGGCTGATGGTGACGCTCGTCGGCGGCGACCGAGCCGCTGACCCGCGTCGGCGTGATCTGATCGAACTCGATCTCGAGCAGACGCATGAGCTCGCTCGGCTCGACGAGGTCGGTCATGAGACGCGCTCGATGATCGTGCCGGTGCCGGTGCCGCCGGCTGTGCACATGGTGACTAGGCCACGCTCACCGTCGGAGCGCTCGAGCTCGTGCAGGAGCGTGGTGATCAGCCGCGCGCCGGAGGACCCGAGCGGATGTCCGAGCGCGAGCGCTCCGCCGTTGACGTTGACCCGGTCCATATCGGGCTTCAGCTCCCGTCGCCATGCGCACACGACTGAGGCGAACGCCTCGTTGATCTCGATCAGGTCGAGGTCGTCGATGGTCATGCCGTTGCGCTCCAGCAGCTTGTGCGTGGCCGGGATCGGACCGGTCAGCATGATCACGGGGTCGACACCCACCGTGGTCTGATCAACGATCCGGGCGCGCGGCGCGATCCCCAGCTGATCCGCCGTATCGCGGGCCATCAGCAGCACCGCCGCGGCGCCATCAGAGATCTGCGACGAGTTGCCGGCGGTGACCGTACCGCCCGGCTTGAACGCCGGCTTGAGCGCGGCGAGCTGCTCGAGGCTCGTGTCGTAGCGAATGCCCTGGTCGGTGACGATCGTGTCGCCGTTGACCCGCCAGGGGATGATCTCGCGCTCGAAGCGCCCCGCCTGGGTGGCGCGGGCGGCGAGACGGTGTGAGCGCAACCCCAGCTCGTCCTGCTCGGAGCGCGGAATCTCCCACTGCTCGGCGATCATCTCGGCCGAGATTCCCTGCGAGACGAGCGCGTAGCGCTCGAGCAGCTCGGGCGGGTGGGGCGTCCCGAACTCATCGGCGTGAGCGAGGTATGAGCCCATCGGAATCCGACCCATGTGCTCGACGCCGGCGCCGATCATCACGTCATGGACGCCGGCCGCGATCAACCCGGCGGCAAAGGTGACCGCTTGCTGAGAGGAGCCGCACTTGAGGTCCACAGTGCTGCCCGGGGTGCTCACCGGCAGGCCGGCCTGCAGCCAGGCGTTGCGGGCGATGTTGCTGGACTGCTCCCCGACCTGCGTGACGCAACCGGCGACCACATTGTCCACGAGGTCGGCTTCGATTCCCGCCCGCTCGATCACCGCGCGGTAGGTGCCGCCGAGCAGTTCGTTGGGGTGGACGTCGTGAAACCACCCCTTGACGCGATGACCGCGACCAATCGGGGTGCGCGCAGCCGCGACGATCACGACCTCGCGTCCTTGCTGATGCCCGGCCTGGTGGTTTGTCATGAGTCTCTCGATAAGGTTGCTTGAAAAAACCCACGGTAAACGCTAGCACAACCACTAACCTGAGGCGGACCTTATCGCGGCTGCTCGCCGCCGCTCGCCCGCGTCATTTTCGATCCGAGAGAGACCAGATGCCAAAGCTGATGATCGTCATCGCCAGTACCCGCCCGGGGCGTGTTGGTCTCCCGGTCGCCGAGTGGTTCCGTGAGCGTGCTGAGGAGCACGGAGGCTTTGCCGTCGGCCTGGTCGATCTGGCCGAGCTGCAGTTGCCGCTGCTGGACGAGGCTAGCCACCCGCGCCTGCGTCTGTACACCCAGCAGCACACGCACGACTGGAGCGCGATGGTCGACGACGCCGACGCGTTCGTGTTCGTCACCTCGGAGTACAACTACGGCTATCCCGCCGCGCTGAAGAACGCGATCGACTATCTGCACCACGAGTGGCAGTACAAGCCCGTCGGCTTTGTCTCCTACGGAGGCGTCGCTGCGGGCACCCGCGCCGTGCAACAGCTCAAGCAGGTCGTGGGGGCGGTCAGGCTGGTGGCGGTCGTGGAGGCGGTCAACATCCCGTTCGTCGCGCAATTCATTGACGACCACGGTGTCCTTCAGGCCAATGACGTGATGGAGCAGGCCGCGCGGGCGATGCTCGACGAAGTCGTGCGCGTGCAGGCGGCGCTGGCACCGTTGCGCGTCGAGGTCGCGCCGGTCGATTAGGTTCTCCGGCGTGGCACCCGATCGCCGGGTCCGATGAGTCCGTTCCACGCGGCGGCGATCTTCGCCGCCGGGGTGGTGGCCGGGACGATCAACACGGTGGTCGGCAGCGGCACGCTGTTCACCTTCCCGGTGCTGCTGGCGTTCGGCTACCCCCCAGTGGTGGCCAACGTCTCCAACACGGTTGGGTTGGTGCCCGGCTCGGTGGCCGGCGCCGTTGGCTACCGCCAAGAGCTGGGCGGTCAACGGCGGCGGGCCCTGCCGCTGGCCGGCGCCTCCGCGCTCGGAGGTCTGATCGGAGCGGTCCTGCTGCTCAGCCTGCCCGCGTCCGCATTCAAGGCGATCGTGCCGGTGTTCATCGCGATCGCGTTGGTGCTGATCGTGCTGCAACCGCGTTTGTCTGCATTGCTTGACGCACGCCGGACCGCGGCACGTGAGCGGGCCGGCCCGCTGGGGACGGCCGGCGTCTTCGTCAGCGGCATCTACGGCGGCTATTTCGGCGCGGCGCAGGGGATCATGCTGTTGGCGATCCTGGGTCTGTCGCTCGACGATGAACTCCAGCGGATCAACGCGCTCAAGGTCGTGCTGGCGGGACTGGTCAACCTCGTGGCCGGGATCGTGTTCGTGTGCGTCGCCCACATCGCCTGGCTGCCGGCGCTGTTGATCGCGGTCGGGTCGACCATCGGAGGCCTGCTCGGCGCTCGCGGCGGCCGCCGCCTGCCACCGGCGGCGCTGCGCGCGGTGATCGTCGTGGTCGGCGTGATCGCGATCGTGCGGCTCGTCGCCTAGTGGGTCGCGACAGACCGGTGGGGCCCCACTAGCTGCTCGATGAGGTCGGCGGGCGCCGGCGTGACGGTGCCCGCCCCCGAGGCTGGCTGGGGGCCTCCCGGGTGGGTGGGCTGGGGATTGGCAGGACCAGGGGCTTCTCGGTGGTCACGGTGGCGCGTTCGCCGTGGTGGGTGATCGGCAACGGTGAGCCTGCGCGCAGTGAATAGGTTGCATTCTGATGGGTGACCTCCACCATCAGTCTCCGCTGGCGGAACCTGGCATGGAACCTGAGCCTTGTCAGGGCCCCCGGGAGCCAGGGCATGAAGCTCAGTTCACCATTGAATTCGCGCAGGCCGCCGAAGCCGGCGATCGCGGCGATGCAGGTCCCGGCCACCGACGCGATGTGGATACCGTCGCGGGTGTTGTGCTCCAAGTCGTCGAGGTCCATCCGGGCCGCCTCGGCAAAGTAGTCATAGGCCAGTTCCAGGTGACCGACCTCGGCCGCGACGACCGCCTGCGAGCACGCCGACAGCGAGGAGTCCCGAACGGTGAGGCGCTCGTAGTACTCGAAGTCGCGGGCCTTCTCCTCCGAGCTGAACGCGTCGCCGCACACGTAGAGCGCGAGGACCAGGTCCGCCTGCTTGACCACCTGCTTGCGGTAGAGGTCAAAGTAGGGGAAGTGCAACAGCAGCGGGTATTGGTCGGGCTGTGTGGCGTCAAAGTCCCACATCTGGTGCTGGGTGAACGACTCGGCCTGCGGGTGGACGCCGAGCGCCTCGTCGTAGGGGATCAATACGGCCTTGGCCGCATCGCGCCAACTGGCCGCCTCTTCATCGTCGACCCCGAGCTCGGCGGCCCGGCCAGGATGACGCTCCACGGCGTCGGCCGCGGCGCGCAGGTTACGCTGGGCCATCAGGTTGGTGTAGACGTTGTTGTCCGCGATCGCGCTGTATTCGTCGGGTCCGGTTACGCCATCGATTCGAAAACGCCCGGAGGCGTCGTGATGCCCGAGCGATCGCCACAGACGCGCGGTCTCGACGAGCAGTTCGACCCCGACCTGGTGCTCGAAGTCCTGGTCGTCGGTCGCCGCTTGGTAGCGCCGAACCGCCTCGGCGATGTCGGCGTTGATGTGAAACGCGGCCGTTCCGGCCGGCCAGTAGCCCGAGCACTCCTGCCCATCGATCGTCCGCCACGGAAACGCGGCCCCCTTCAACCCCAGGGTTCTGGCCCGGTCCCGGGCCCGGTCCAGCGTCTGATGCCTCCAGCGCAATGCGTCGGCGGTGGCATGGGGGGCACTGTAAGTCAGGACCGGCAGGACGAAGCTCTCGGTATCCCAGAACGTATGCCCGTCATAACCGGGCCCGGTCAACCCCTTGGCCGCGATCGCTCGCTGCTCTCCCCTGGCCCCCGCTTGCAGGGTGTGGAAGAGACCGAACCGAATCGCCTGCTGAATCTCGGCGTCACCCTCGAGTTCGATATCTGAGCGCTCCCAGAAGCGGTCGAGGTAGGCCCGCTGTTCGGCCAGCAGCCCCTCCCAGCCGGCGTGACGCGCCCCGGCCAGCCCGGCCGCGACCTGGTCGCGGAGCGCCGGCACCGAGCGCTCAGCCGACCATCCGTAGGCGAGGAACTTGATCCCCCGTCGCGGCGCTCCGGGCTCGAGATCAGCCGTGATCGTCACGCGAGCCACGTCTTCGAAGCACTCGATCGTGGTCTCGGTCCCGGGCGGGCCCTCGATCACGTGATCCATCGCGGCGGCCATCGTCAGCGCGCTCACCTGGGTGCAATGCACGAGCACCGCCTGGGCGTCGCGCGCGCCGGAGTATTGTGAGAGCAGCGGCGAGGCCAGCGCAGCAGCGGCCCGAGGATCGCGATCGCTGACCGGCAGCGACTCGTTGGCGACCAGCGCCGATTGCAAGACGACCGGGAAGCCTTCCCCGATCGGCTCGACCTCGTACAGGATCGCGGCCACCGCCCGCTGGGAGAAAGACACCATCCGGGTGGAGGAGACCCGGACCCGGTGCTTGGTGGGAGAAACCCACTCGGCGGTGCGGCGCAGGACCCCGGCGCGCAGGTCGAGCACCCGCTCGTGGCTCGTGAGCTCGCCGTAGCGCACGTCGAACGGCTCGTCCTGCACGTTCAGGCGGATGAGCTTGCCGTTGGTCACGTTGACCACCGTCTGGCCATCCTCCGGATAACCGTAGCCCGCCTCCGCATATGGCAGCGGGCGCACTTCGTAGAACCCGCCGAGGTACGTCCCCGGCAACCCGAACGGCTCACCCTCGTCGAGGTTGCCGCGCAGCCCGAGGTGCCCGTTGGCCAGCGCGAACACCGACTCCGTTTGCGCGAGCTTGTCCAAGTCGAGCGCGGTCTCGCGCACCGCCCACGGCTCGACCGGAAAGGCGGGATGCTGGATCACGGCGCGTCGAGCAGCTGGGCGAGGTCGGTGACGACGACGTCGGCTCCGTGAGCGCGCAGGGCGTCGGCCTGGCCCACCCGATCGACGCCGACCACGGAGCCGAAGTTGCCGGCGCGGCCGGCCTGCACGCCGGCGAGCGCGTCCTCGAACACCGCCGCCTGCGCGGGTGACACGCCGAGCGCTCGGGCCCCCTCCAGGAACGTGTCCGGCGCGGGCTTGCCGCGCAAGTGCTGATCCTCGGCGACCACGCCGTCGACGATCTGCTCGAACAGATCCTCGATCCTCGCCGCGGCCAGGACGTCGCGGCAGTTGGTACTGGAGGACACGACCGCCCGGCGCAGACCCGCCGCCCGCGCGGCCTTGACGTAGCGAACCGAGCCCTCGTAGGGGTCGACGCCCTGATCGCGGATCAGCTTCAACACGAGCTCGTTCTTGCGGTTGCCGATTCCGTCGATGGTCTCGGCCTCCGGCGGGTCATCGGGACTTCCCTGCGGCAACTCGATCTTCCGCGAGTCCAGGAATGACCGGACCCCGTCGTATCTCGGCTTGCCGTCGACGTACTCGTCGTAATCGCTCACGGCGTCGAAGGCGACGAACGGCTCGCCGAGCCTGTTCGCCCGGTCTCGGAGGTAGCGGTCGAAGGTCTGCTTCCAGGCCGCGGCGTGCACCTTCGCGGTCTGGGTCAACACTCCGTCGAGATCGAACAGACACGCCGACACACCGTCAGGGAGACCGAGCACGGGGAGACCGTATCGCCTTCACCGTGCCGGCACCCGGTCGGCCGTGCTGAAAATCAGCCCAGGGTGGGCAAGAGTTCAGCCCGGCCCCGGCCCGAGCAGCGACCGACCACTGGTTAGGCGACGACCTCGAGGACCGCGGAGGTGGCTGGAGTGATCTCCTCGAGCCGGTCGACGTTCGCCAGGGCGGGGAAGATCCGGCTCCAGGTGGCGGCCAGCAGCATCGTGATCAGACCTCCGCCGACCACCGCGGGCACGGTGCCGACGAGGAAGGCGGCGAGCCCTGACTCAAACGCCCCGAGTTCGTTTGACGCGCTGATGAAAACCATCTCGACCGCCATCACGCGGCCTCTCAGGCCGTCGGGGGTGGCCAGCGCGACGATCGTCCCGCGGATGTTCATGCTGTACAGATCGACGAAGCCGCTCACGCCGAGGGCGATGAACGAGAGCAGGTAGACGCGGGAGAGTCCGAACACGACGATGCTGGCGCCGAACAGGCCGACCACGATCAGCAACGTCCGGCCTGCTCGGCCGCCGAGTGGCCTGCGCGTGATGACGGCGGCAGCGAGCAGCGCGCCCACGGCGGGGGCCGCGCGCAGGAACCCGACGCCGGTCGGGCCGACGTGCAGGATCGAGCGGGCGAACACGGGCAGCAGCGCGACCGCGCCCCCGAACAGCACGGCGAGCAGGTCGAGCAGAATCGCCCCCAACAGGATCTGGGTGCGCCCGACGAATCGCAGGCCTTCGAGCACGCTGTCCACGCCCGGCGCCGCCGGGGCGCTCTCACCCACGACCTCGGCGGCGGGGCGCGCATGCATGGCGATCACGCACAGCGAGGACAGCAGGCATGTCGCGGCGGCCAGGGAGTACACGAGCACGCCCGAGATCCCGTACAGCAGGCCGCCGAGCGCAGGTCCGACGACCTGCCCCAACTGGGTGGAGATCGAGCGCAGCGTCATCGCACTCGCGAGGTGCTCGAGAGGGACCAAGGTCGGGGTCATCGCCCGCGAGGCCGGCGTGCCGAGGGCGATCGCCGTGCCGGCCCCGAACGCGAGCGCGAGATAGGGCCAGATCGAGGTGTCGCCCGAGGCACTGAGCAGCGCGAGCCCGGCGCCCACGGCGGCGGCGAGCACGAGCGAGACCGCGAAGATGAGCCGGCGCGGCACACGGTCGGCGAGTTGTCCGGCCGGCAGGGCGAAGACGAACATCGGGATGAACTCGGCCAGCCCGATCAACCCGAGGTCCAGCGGGCTGCGGTGCTGGGAATAGACCTCCCAGCCGATCGCCACCGCCAGCATCTGCGTGCTGATGCCCATCCCGATCGAGGCCAGCCACCAGAGCCGGAAATCGCGCTCCTGCATCGCTGGGCCCAGGCGTCTCATGCCGGCGGGTGCTGCGAGCCCCTCATCAGATCAGCGCGACCGGTGGCGGCGTGCACGCGGGGCATCGGCCGGCTCTGGCTGAGTGCGGGCCGAGGCGAAGAGCGAGGCGATCTCGGGTTCCATGTAGTAGTCGGTGCCACCGTCGGCGCGGCCTTCGGTGGCGATCGGAAGCACGCGATCGAGATGGCGGCAATAGCGGCCGGGCCACGCGAGGATGCCCGCGACGCCGTGGGCGCCCTTCTCGAGCCCGAGTCGCTTGGCGATGTCCTCGCCGCCGAAGCGCCCGCCCGGCGTGTCGGCGAGAAGGTCGAACAACTCCCGCGCCGGCGGCGCGAGCTGCCAATACAGCCAGGCGGCCTGGTCGGCGTCTTGCGCCGACCAGGTATGCGCCTCGCCGTGATGACGCAGGCCGCGCCGACCGCGAGGTCCCCGGCCGCCGGTCTGAGGCAGGGTGCCCACCTCGGCGGTCAGGAAGGCCGCGAACCAGGAGTAGAACTCCGGCACACGCTCCTCCGGTACGGCGACGGTGATCTGCTTGTCGGCCATTAGAGCTCGGTGGTCGCGACCGGCTGTCCGGTCGTCTCACTCTGCTCGGCGGCCTCGCGGCGATCACCGCAGCGGCGACCGTGGTGACCGTGGTCTGGCCGACCGTGTCGTCCTCGGCGCCCGCGGCCTGTGGGACCGGCGAGAAACCGGGCGAAGAACGCGTGGAACTCGGCGATCCGATCCTCGGGGACCTGGACGGTGACCGGCTGGTACTGCGTTGTGGTGGGGGTTATGTTGGTATCCATTTACATCTCCTGTAGTTGCTTACGCGAGCTAGCATACCACAAGTAAATGAATAAGTAAATGGAAATAAGTAACTAGTCGCCGCCGAAGAGCTGAAGTCTCCATGCTAGGGGCGCCGGGCTACGCGGTCGGCGCCTGGCTGTGACCATTACGGGCGTGAGCTCAAACAGCGGGATAGCTGCAGGCGCGGGTCAGCGCGATCTGGCCAGTGACGTGGCGCTGCTGACCGATGTCCTGCACGACGTCGTGAGAGCGAGCGACGGCCAGGGGGCGGTCGAGTTGCTCGACAACGCGGTCGCGCTGGGGCGCGCGGCGCGCGGCGGTGACGAGGTTGCCGCGGACCAGTTGGCGGCGCTGGCGACGAGCCTTGACCTCGATCAAGCCGCCGTGCTGGTCCGCTCGTTGACCCGCTGGTTCCAGCTCGTCAACCTGGCCGAGGACAACGAGCGTGTGCGACGCCTGCGTAGCAGCGACGCGCTCACGGCGCCGGCGCCGCGTCCCGGGTCGATGCGAAACGCGATCGCCGAACTCTCCGCTCTGGGGATGGCCCCCACCGAGTTACGCGAGCTGCTCCGCGGGGCCGAGCTGAGGCTCGTGATGACCGCCCATCCCACCGAGGCGCGCCGTCGCACGACGATCGACAAGCTCGCGCGGGTGTTTGGCGTGTTGCGCGAGCTCGATGAGCTGTCGCACGCCCAGCCGGATGGCGCGCGGCGGCGGTTGCTCGCCACGGTGCAGGAGCTGTGGGGATCGGATGAGTTGCGGGCGACGTCGCTCACCGTCTTGGACGAAGTCCGCGGGGGGCTGGTCCACTTCGCCACCACGCTCGCCGAGACGGTGCCACAGGTCTACCGGGACCTGGAGGAGGCATTGGCAGAGTTTTATCCGGGCGAGCCATTCGACGTGCCGCCGCTACTCAGCTTCGGTTCGTGGATCGGCGGTGATCGCGACGGGAATCCCTTCGTCACACCGGCCACCACGATTGCGGCGCTCGACCTGATGCGCGAGCAGTGCCTGCGCTTCCTGGAGGGTCGGGTCGAGTTGCTGGCCGGGCGACTGTCGCTGTCAGACCGGGTCAGCGGCGCGGCGCTGGGGCTCGCGCCGATCCTGATCGGCGGAGAAGAGCGCTTTCCGGCCCTCGCCACGCAGCTGGCGGCTCTGAACCCGGAGGAGCCATATCGCCGGGCGCTGACCTTCATCCGCGAACGGGTGAGGGCCACGATGCAGCAGGACGCCGGCGCCTACGGCGAGCCGTCTGAGTTGCTCGCTGATCTTCGCGTGGTGGAGGGATCGCTGCTCGATGGTGCGGGCGCGTTCACCGCCGCGGGCGATCTGCACGACGTGATCCGCCAGGTGGAGGTGTTCGGGTTTCATTTCGCGCGCCTGGACATACGCGAGCACGCGCGCATCCACCGTCGGTCGTTCGCTGAGGTGTACGCCACCCTCGGGATCTGTGAGCACTACACGACCCTGAGCGACGACGAGCGGGTCGCCCTCCTGTGCCGTGACATCGCCGATCACCGACCGCTGATCCCCACCGACGTATCGGGCTTCTCGGCGAGTACACAGGAGACGATCGACACCTTCAGGATGCTGCGCAGCGTGCTCTCCGGCGCCCACCGGGGTGCGATCCAGACCTACGTGGTCTCCGGCACCGAGCATCCGGCGGACCTGCTCGAGGTGCTGCTGATGATGAAGGAGGCCGGCCTCGCCGACGCTGGTGGGAAGCGGGCCTGGTTGCGGATCGTGCCGCTGTTCGAAGCCGGCGCAACGTTGGCCGCGGCGGCGGCGACAATGGATGAACTGCTCTCGCAACCCGTGTACCGGGCCGCCCTGCGCGCGGTCGGAGACGAGCAGGAGGTGATGATCGGCTACTCGGATTCGAACAAGGACGTCGGCTATGTAGCCTCCGGGTGGGCGGCGTATCGGGCCCAGACGCAGATCGCGGCGGTAATCCGCGGCCATGGCGCCAAATGGGTGTTCTTCCACGGGCGCGGTGGTGCCGTTGGCCGCGGTGGCGGGCCCACCAACCGAGCGATCCTCGCGCTCCCGCCGGGCACCGTGATGGGACGACTGAAGATGACGGAGCAGGGGGAGGTCCTGACGGCCAAGTACTCGGTGCCCGAGATCGCCCACCGCGAACTCGAGCTCGCAGCCAGCGCGACGCTCGCGGCCGGCGCCATGGCCGGGAACGAGCGCCATGTGGTGTTCGAGCGCGTCGTGCAGGAGATGGCCGACAGCTCCGCCCGGCTGTACCGCTCACTGGTCCACGACGACCCGGACTTCTTGCCCTTCTTCATTGCCGTGACGCCGCTGCAGGAGATCTCGCGCCTGAGATTGGGGTCGCGACCGGTTCGGAGGGGCGCAAAGCAAGGCATCGACGACCTCCGGGCGATCCCCTGGGTGTTCGCCTGGACGCAGTCGCGGATCGTCCTGCCGGCGTGGCTCGGCCTGGGCACCGCGCTCGTCAGCGCGCGTGAGCGCCACGGGCTCGAGCTGCTGCGCGAGATGACGGCCACGTGGCCGTTCTTCGCCACTCTGCTCGCCAACGCCGAGATGGCGCTCGCCAAGGCCGACCCGGCGATCGCAAACCGTTACGCCGACCTGTGGGACGACGCGGAGAACCGCGAGCGCATCTGGGGCGCGCTGTCCCACGAGCTCGAGCGGGCGCGAAACGAGCTCATGCTCGTACGGGGAAGCGGGCGGCTACTGTCCGGGGAACCCGTCCTGCAGGCCTCGATCGACCGCCGCAACCCGTTTGTCGATCCGCTGTCGTTCATCCAGATCGAATTGCTCTCGCGGCTCAGACGCGATCAGACCGCTGACCACGAGGAGCTCGGCCGGGTCAGCCTGCTGACGATCAACGGGATTGCCAGCGGCCTGCGCAACACCGGCTAAGTGGAGACCACTTAGGACCACGACCGTTCCGAGCGCTCTCCCCAGTAGACGGCCGCGGGGATCGCGAGTTCGGCGGCGAGCCCGACGAGGTCGGAGTCCCAGTGCTCGGCGCGGGCGGCCAGGTTGCTGGCCAGGGTGTTGACGGTCACCGCGCCGCTGAGGACGATATCGGCCCAGGGCGCCGCCAAGACGGCGCTGAGCGCGAGGGTGTCCGCGCTGAGGCCGCGCGCCGCGGCGGCGTGCACCAGCGCCGGCTGGTCTCCCAGGTCGGTGAGGCGCCCGTTGGCGAGCGCTTCCTTGACGATCACGGTCAGGCCCGCGGCGTGCGCCCGGGCCAGCGCCCCTCCGCTCGAGGGCTCGAGTAGGTTCCAGGTTGCCTGCACTGTGTCGAACAGGTCGAGCTCGATCGCCGACTGGATGACCTGGGCTTGATGGGGACCCGTGACCGTCAGCCCAATCGCCATCGGGCGCTTGCGTAGGCGCCGCAGCGCGTCGAGCACGTCGGATGAGGACAGGACCGCATTCTCCGGGCTGGCGGAGTGGATCTGGTACAGCAGCAGGTTGGGGCCGAGGATCCTCAGGCTCTCCTTGAGCTGGCGGTTGAGCGTGTGCAGGCCGAGGTCCTGCGTTTCCTGGCGCTCGGCGTCCATGCGCCAGCCGCCGACGTAGGTATATCCCCACTTCGACCCGACGGCGATGTCCTCCGGGCCCAGTCCTCGCTGCTCGAGCCACCCGGCGAGGAAGTTCTCCGCCAAGCCGTAGCTGCGGGCCGCGTCGACGTAGCGCACGCCGGCGGCGTAGGCGGCGTCGAGGACCTCACCAGTACGCCGGGACAATGCCTCCGGGCTGCGGTCGGGGCCGAGCTCGGCCTGCCGATCGGCCGTGATATAAGCCGGGCGACCGAGCGCGGCCAGGCCCAGGCCGATCCGAGGCGCGCCCTGCAGAATCTCGGGCGGCCAGCTCACGGGCTCGTCGGAAAGGGGTCGATGACGTGGAGCATCCCGGTCGCGCCTGGGACATTAACCGATCAACACCGCAGGGCAGTCGCGGTGTGGTAGCTTCGTCCGGTCGGAAACACAAGGGACGGCGGACATGTTTTTGGCGCGGATTCTCGTTCGGCCTTTTGGCTATCTGGCCTATGTGGTGGCATTAGCGGCGCTGTCGGCGTCGGCGAGGCTGCTCGGCGAGAAGGATGAGCTGGGCTTCTTCACCGAACGGCTGGCCCGGATGCTGTGGCGCTATCCGGAGGTCACCCGGAGGGGGGTCCAGGTGGCCTGGCTGGTGTGGGCGGTGCTGTTCGCGGTCGCGCTCAGCCCGGCCGATCCGATCGCCACCCCCTGGGACGAGGTCGCGCTCGGGGCGGCGGCGCTGGTCGTGCTGTGGCGCCGGTTCTTCGGCGGGAACCGAGCCGAACGTTGAGGCCGGGTTACCGAACCCCGAGTACGTCGATGAGCCCCACCAGCAACCAGCCATTTGGAGAGGCGCTGCGAGCGTTGATGGCGGCGCGTGGCCTGACCTACCGCGGGCTGGCGGAGGCGACGCGTGAGCTCGACGGTAAGGGGATCACGCACGCGCATATCAACATGCTCGCAAATGGGCACGACAAGCCGTCGATGCGGGCGATGGAGCTGATCGCACATGCGTGCGGCGTCGAGCCCGAGCATTTCGCCGAGTATCGGCTGGCCGCGGCGATGCGCGATCTCGATCCGGCCGAGGTGGGCC
>Ga0302325_10008272_pt1 | contig 22876 bp, 16 predicted proteins | sample Palsa_T0_2_FD_201948 | JGI IMG/M metagenome (GOLD analysis project Ga0302325, IMG submission 201948) | Peat permafrost microbial communities from Stordalen Mire near Abisko, Sweden - Palsa_T0_2 | ecosystem: Environmental > Terrestrial > Soil > Palsa > Peat permafrost | place: Sweden: Abisko...
TGAACAAGAAAAAACCTGACAACGCGATCAGGAAATCGCCCAGAACACCTCCATACAGTATTCCGAACAGAACCAGACATAGCTTGAGAAAGTCACCCGTTGAAATATTTACGGTAGACAACAGGCAACAGAGCAATAGCAGCAGGCTATAGCCCGACCCGATAAACGACAACGCATCCAATACCCGGATGGGATGTGGCGTGAGCCAGCCCAGCGTCAGCATTTCCGGTAACAGCAGCAAGGCACAGAAGATGGCGACGTATGCAAAACGCCTTAGCAGCGACACCGGCATGGCCCGGTAGCAGCACAATTGGGTGTTATCCATCTGATGCCATTTGAGCAAAAGGGGTGCGTGACCGAAGATCGCCAGGCTAAACACCAGCAGCGCCATACGGATGTCACGATCCGAAGGATTTTGGTCGCGCAGCATCATGTAAAGGATGGCGCAGCCGAATAGTTTGATCCCCGCCAACAGGGCTTTCTGCTCTGTCAACAAAAAACGCAATGCAATAAGCCAGTAGGATATGACCCGGCGGCGGATTCGACCTCCGGTTTGCATGGATATGGGATGCTCGATTTTGTACATGATCCGAAATGTGCTCAATGCCGTCAGCAAAATGATATAGGTCAATACGAGCACAGCAGCTCCTTTTTCCTGCCTGTACCAAGCCACCCCAACAACGATTCCTGCATAACCGACGACCGGCGACAGCAGGGTAGCCTGTACCAGCAGGAAACGGGCGAATATTCGCGCCGGTGACAACCCTCTCAACTTTTGAAGGAAAAGGTGATCCGGACTCGCCAGAACGCCCTCCACAAACCGCACAACTTTTAGGGTGTATACAAGCCAGGCCAGCCAGACAAGTGCCATCAGAGCCGGCGTTTCCAGCATACCCCGGATGAGTGCATAATGATAGGCCAGTTGCAAGGAAGGAGCGATGAGCCCAAAGAAGAAAAGGAAGATAAAAAGAAACCATCCCGCCTGTTGCCGGTAGAAGACCAGGACAAATGTTTTATTTAAGATAGCCATCATATCGCCATCTCTTTCAATGAAATAGACTGCTTGTCCACGATCAGCAGTCTGGCTGCCGGCAAAAGGCCCGGACCTATGTCCTGATGGGAGCTGAGCAGGAACGAAGTGCCCGGGATCCGCCGGTATTCGGCAATGAACTCACTCAACACCGTTCTCCCGGATTCGTCAAGGGTCGTAAACGGTTCATCGAGCAGGATCAGGGCAGGTTGTCCAAGGAAAGCCAAAAGCAAGGACAATTTCTTGGTCATTCCGCTGGACCAGGCCGTTAAGCGGGTGTCGAGCCAGGCGCCGACGCCAAAGCCATCGATGAGCCGCTGCACCTGCGTTGTTTCCGGGTGCAGGATATTTCGGTAGAATTCCAGGAGCTCGTGGCCGGTAAGAAACCCCGGGTACAGCGGTTCGGCGTCCGCCCAGGCGATCAGGCGGCGATATTGCGTTGGCGACCGCCGCAGACTGACCGGCATCTGTTGATCGGGGCTCCGGAGCAGGATGTCACCGCCGTCAAAAGGAATAATTCCAGCCAGGATCCGCAGCAGCGTGGTCTTGCCCGAACCATTCGGTCCCTGGAGCCAATAGAGACCCGTCTCCAGGCCCAGGTCCGGGATATCGAGGACCAATTTCGAGCCGTAGCGTTTGTGGACAGCGCGCAAATGCAGCATGTGATATTGGTCGCCAGGAGATGCGAATTGTTTCAGGAAAACGCTTCCCTTTTTGTCTTATAATTAATATTATGTTAAATAGAATTGTTGAACTATATTACCCTCACTATGTGCGGCATAGGAGATAATAGTTAAAACCTAACTGTCGGTCTGCCGGCAACATTATCGGATGGCAGGCCCTTCCCGCAAAGGAGTTGGTCAGGCGTTTAAATAAAGAGAGGTGAAAGATCACGCCCGACGGCGAGCCAGGACGGACCAGGCGATGATGATGCTGGCCAGCATGAAGATTGCTCCCAGCAGAAACGAGACACCGGGAAAATGGATGGGCGCGCTGGTGGTGAAATAAGTAAACAGGTTATTCATGATCAGCGGACCCAATATAAGCGTCAGGCTAGCCAGACTCGTCAGCGCGCCTTGCAATTCCCCCTGCTCATTGGACGATACCTTACCGGAGACCGTAGCCTGCAGGGAAGGGCCCGCGATGCCGCCAAGGCAATAGGGGACCAAAAAGGCGAACATCATCCATCCCTGAGTGGCAAACGCGAACGAGACCAGCCCCAGCGTATACAGACTCAAACCCAGATAGATGCTTTTTTCATTCCCGATCTTGGGATTGATGATGCGGGTAAGCACCGCCTGCACCACCCCGATCAAAAGACCGACGACGGCCAACGAAAGGCCGACCGTTTTTTCGCTCCAGTTGAACCTGTACATGGTGAAAAAGCTCCAGTTTCCTTGTATGGACTGGGCGGCCAGGTAGATCAGAAAGTAACTGATGGCCAGCGCGCCGATTTCGGGATGTTTGGCCAGGAATCGCAAGGAGCCGAACGGGTTGGCCCGTTTCCAGGAGAATGCCCGGCGATTCTCCTTTGGTAAGGACTCAGGCAGCAAAAAGAAGCCGTATGCACAGTTCAACAGACACAGGATGGCCGCCGCATAAAAGGGTGCACGGATGCCCCAACCTGAAAGCAGGCCACCCAGCGCCGGACCGATGATAAACCCAACTCCAAAGGCAGCGCCGATCATTCCAAAATTTTTTGCCCTGTTCTCTGCGTTGCTGATATCGGCAATATAGGCCGACGCCGTCGTAAAACTTGCGCCCGTGATGCCGGCTACGACCCTTCCGATAAACAACCAATTGTACGAGGGTGCAAAGGCCAGGAAGCAGTAATCGATGCCAAAGCCAAAAAGAGAGAATAAGAGAACGGGGCGGCGGCCAAACCGATCGCTCAGGTTGCCGATGACCGGAGAGAAGACAAAAGACGTAATCGCATATACCATTAACAGCCAGGCGCCGTAACGACTTGCCTCGTTGACGGAAATCCCCTTTAATTGTTCGATGAGCTTGGGCATGACCGGAATGATCAACCCAAAACCCATGGTGTCGATCAACAAAGTGACAAAAATGAAACCGATGGCAGCCTGGCGATTTGTTTTCATGATTTTTCGAATTGTCTCTTATAATGTGTCTCCCCATTTACTTTTATCCTTGAGCAGGATCTCGCGCATCAGCCTGATGGGTGGCATTCCATTGTCCATCATCGCGTCGTTGAAGGTCTTCAGCGAATACCCGGCGCCTTCCTGTTGTTGGTAGTCGTCGCGCAGCTTCAGGATCTCCAGTTTTCCCAGTGTATAAAACAGGTAACCGGGATCAAATGTACCGCGCAGGGCCTCCTGTCGGGATGGTTTATCGCCCTGGTACCAGTTATCCATAAAGAATTTCGTGGCTTCGTCGACGTTCATGCCCTGGCAGTGGGTCTTGATCGACACGCAAAGCCGGCAGATGCGGAGCAGGGCGTCGCCGGACTGGGCCAGGCGATATTTGGCGGCCTTTACGGAATCCCCATCATTGCCATAGCCCTGGTCGAGCATCATCTTCTCGGTATAGTGTGCCCAGCCTTCTACGAAAGCATAACTGGAGAAGATCTTCTCAATGCGGGTAGCGGAAGAGGCATTCAGGTGCAGGAATTGGGTATAGTGACCCGGATAGGCCTCGTGGATCGTCACGACATCCGTCGTGTAGTAGTTAAAGGATGCCAGCCAGTCTTCCTTTTGTTGCGCCGTCCATTTGCTATCCACAGGCGTGATATAATAATACGCCTCCTTTGCCTTTGTCTCAAAGGGTCCGGGGACATCACAGGAAGCCGTACTGGTCTCGCGGGCATAAAGCGGTGTTTCCTTTACCTGGATGCGTACCGGCGATGGCATGCTGCAGATCTGGTGGTCGATGAGGTATTGTCGGATGGCTTCGACGTGTTTCCTGCTCTCCGGTATCAGGCTATCGGCAGCAGGATGTTCCTTTTCCATGTCGTGATAGACCTCGATAGCAGGTTTCCTGGGGTTGATGGTGTGAGCAGCGGCGGTAAAGACACCCTGTTCCTTTTTCAACTCGGCCAGGCCGATCGTCAGTATTTGTTCCGGCGAAAGCGTGACCAATTCATTGTTGTAGAGGAATCGCCGGTAGAGGTTTTCGCCGAGCGCATAGTGCAGCTGGGCTTTTGGCAGTTTCTCTTTCTGCAGCCATTGCACGAAGTCGTTGACGGCGCCGATGGCGCCCTGGTTGGCGCTGCGAAAGGCGGTCATCAGCGTGTCGTTCCTGACACTTGCAAGCGCCGTCACCAAGTCGCCGCTCAGGAAACCTGAATTGCCTTTTGCAATATCGATGGCCATGTCGATATAGGGCTTGGCCAAAGAGTCGGCCAGGTTGGCCTTTGCATTAGCGAAGAGCGCCGGAAATTGCCGCTCCACCGCAATGATGTCCCCTACTCTTTCCTCGAGCGGAGCAAAGTCTCTTTTGATATAAGTATTGATGTCCACCGCCTGGGCATAGGTCATCGGATTCTTTGTATAGACCTGCATGTCCTCGAAGTTGAAGATCTCGTTCTCGATCCCGGATCGCAGTATCCGGTAGTCGATAAAGGCGCGAGGGCTGAGGCCGGCCGTATCGAGTGCCCCCAGTTTCACACGATAGTCCTTCAACCGTTGCAGTTCGGCATCGAGCGACGCCTTGCTATAGTCGGTGACCTGTCTATCGTACTGGTGATAACCCAAAGCAACTGCGCTCTGCGGCCGCCAATCCAACCAGCTTTTTAGAAAAGTCTCCGAGAATTGGGAAAAGGTGCTGTCGGCACCGCCTGTAGCGGCAGGAGCGTTTTGCGGCTGACCACAGTCGTAAAACATAACCGACGCGAACAGCAGGAACGCAACAACAACGGGAACACGCTTGAACAAGGACATGCCTTTGGGGGGTTTCTCCCAAAAGTATCATTTATTTGTTAAATTAATGATACAAGCCCAGCGGGTGCAGTTATGCGTTATTGCGTGAACCGATCCGGGACCTGCTTTGGGCTTCGATCCAGAAGGCAAATCCGGCAATAGAGGAGATGATCAGTGAATAAGCAGGAACTAATTCGCCATTTTTGTAGAGCGTAATGCTAAGCATGTAACCAAAAGCAATGGCGGCGAGGGTGAGCAGACTGATGAACGTTTTCATGATGCGGTACATTTAGGTAATTAATAACTATGATGAATAGAAAATGCGCTAGAACAAAGGGTCATAGTCATCGGATTAACCGGCTTGCAAAGGATTGGAAAACGTTTGAATACAGGTGCTAACTAAGAACTAAAGACAGGATGCCAATTAAGGGAGGTTGTTTCGAGGGGATTGGGTACGTTGGGGCCTTTCTTGCGATTGGATCGCCTTGCCTGAACAAACATACTGCTGAGATCCGAGAAATGCAACCCTTGGTGTATAAATTTTTTTCGGTGTTGAAAGAGAAGGGTTTATTGGGGTATTTTGTATCTTGGTCCCATGCCTTTACCTTCAAAAAGCTTTGCCAGCTGGGGCCTGCTCTTTATCGCGGGTTTCATTTTCCTCAGCGTCGGCATCCTTGCCTTCATCGATCCGCTTAGCAGTTACGTGAAACTCACCAAATTCGCCGGCGTGGGACTCCTCCTGAATGGGGGCCTGCTGCTGGCCATGATCATCATCCGGCCGATGCGTCCGCGGGAACGGAACTGGCTACAGGCCGAGAGTATCCTGCATCTCTTCTTCGGTATCCTGTTCCTGATCAACCCCCTGCTGGCTTTTATCGCGCTGCCTTATTTTATAGGGTCCTGGCTCTTTCTGGTAGGACTGTTAAAAATAATGGCCGCCCTTTCCCTTAGGCTTCGGATGCGCGGCTGGGCATTTGTGATGCTCATCGGGCTGGTATTTTTGGTATTCGGCTCCCTCCTCTTGTTTAGCCCGTTTGCCAGGGCCACCAGTATCACCTTGCTGATCGGCGGTTTCGGGATCATGATGGGAACCCTATATATTGTGGACTCTTTCCGGTTCCGCAACATGGCGGATACCCTGGATATGATGCTTTGATTTTCATTAGATTTGCAGGGATGAAACGTCTGGTCTTCCTCACAATGCTCAGCTTTTTCCTGATCCGCGCCAATGCCCAGGATACGACTCATTTACCCGCGTCGACAGCGTCGGCGAAAAAAGATTCGGCAGCCCCCAGGCACAGAAAAAGCGAGATCTACCGGGAGACGTTCAAGCATGTACGCCGGAAATTTGACTCTACGCTCTTCACGAGCGCTCCGGCGGCGACCACCAGCGACTTTGCGGAGGATCTCGAACACATCTACCAACTGCTGAACAAAGTTCCGATCGTCACGGAATCATTCAGCAAATTATCGGATATCGACAATCGGCTGGACGTCGAAGACTCCGCACTGGATATCCTGAAAGACCGCATGTCGCAAGCCAACGACCGGACCCTGAATATCCGCAACCTGCAAATGTTCAATACCCTGCTCGATGCACTAGCCGAGAACGTAAAAGGCTACTCCCGTACCCTGAATCAATATGATACGGCGCTGGACGGGATCCGGAAGGAGATCACCGGGCTGCGAAAAGACTCCCTGATCCTGCAGGTCTTCCGGGACTCGGCCCTGAAAGACACCTTCCAGCTGCAGCTGCAGCAATTGAAGGCAAAATGGCGGCAGGTCGACAGCCTCGTAGCCTTGAATGGGCAAATGGTCAACGCACTCAAATCGGAGGCATCCGCCCATTCGATAACGATCTCGGATCTGCAATACGAGGTGGATCAGAGCCTAAAAGCAGTCGGCTCGAAGGCTTTTGGTAAGGAGCGCCGTTATATTTGGGAACCGCGAACAACAGGAAGAGCTTTTTCGGCGGAGGGCATGGCGAAGTCCGTCGCCGCCGAACAGCAGCTCGCCCGTTTTTATTTTGCCAACAACCAGAACAAGCGATTTTGGCTCCTGGCTACCGGTCTGGTATTCTTTTACTGGGTCTGGTTCAATTTCCGCAGTCTGCGGCGGCTGGACAAGTTAAAGGCCATCGACTCTTTTCATTTCTCTTTCATAAACCCCTACCCCATCGCGGGTTCGTTCGTGTTTATCTTTAGTCTCGCGCCGTTGTTCGATCTGCATGCCCCGGCCATCTATATCGAGAGCATTGAGTTCCTGCTGATGGTGGTGCTCAGTTTTATTTTGAAGAAGCACCTGTCGCGGTATCTCTTTTATGGCTGGTGTATCTTCTTATTTCTCTTTCTCCTCCTGCCTGTCATCCGTATCCTGGGTCTGCCGCTGGCCTTACAGCGCTGGGCCGAACTGATCGTCGACATCGCCTCGCTCGGGTTCGGGTCGTTCTATATTTTCAGCAAGCGCCGCATGGGCGGCAAGCTGCGGTTCGTGTATGCGGCAGGGGGTTTATATCTCTTGCTGAACCTGCTGGCCGTTATCTGCAACGCGTTTGGGCGGGTGACCCTCTCGCAGATCTTTGGCGCCGCCGCGGTGTATTCCTTTGCGCAGACTGTGAGCCTGGCGGTCTTCGTAAAACTGGTGATCGAAGCATTTCTGCTTCAGATAGAGGCCAGCCGGGTCCGTAAGGGCTATCCGGAGGCCTTTGACCTGGGACCAGTATCCAAGGCGATCAGCCGGTTTGCCCTTACCCTGGCCGTCATCCTCTGGCTGATCGTGTTCAGTACCAACCTGAACCTGTTCGATATGCTCAATGACCTGCTTTCCAACTTCTTTTCGAGCCCGAGACAGATCGGCAGCTTTGTCTTCACGTTGGGCGGTCTGGTGTTATTCCTGGGTATCATCTGGTTGGCGAATTTCCTGCAACGGTTTATCGCGTATTTCTTTGGTGATACAGGCGACGACGCGGCCATGGACGACCGGGGTCAGCGGTCGAGGCTGCTGGTGACCCGGCTGGTGCTGCTGATCGGCGGATTCCTGCTGGCCGTAGCGGCCTCCGGCCTTTCGGTCGATCGTATCACGGTGGTCCTTGGCGCCCTGGGTGTCGGCGTCGGTCTGGGCCTACAAAATATCGTCAATAATTTTGTGTCGGGGATCATCCTGATCTTCGACCGGCCAGTCCGTATCGGGGATACGGTGGAGGTTGGCGACAAACGAGGGCGGGTAAAGGAGATCGGTATCCGCAGCAGCACGCTGCTTACCGATGACGGCGCCGAAGTCATCATTCCCAATGGGGACGTGCTCAGCAATCATATCGTGAATTGGACCCTCAGCAACAACCATGTCCGCATAGCCCTGACCTTTTCCATGGAGAAGCAGGCCAATCCGGACACAGGCTTGCCGGAAGCGATAAAAGAGCTCGTGCGTCAGAATCCAAATGTACTGGATCGCCGCGATCCCGAGGTCATGATCAATACGCTGACGGCAAAGACGGAAGAATTACGGGTCTATTTCTGGATCAAAGACATCACCCGGACGCCTTATACGACGAGCGAGGTAAAGACCGGCATCTATGAATTGCTCGATCAGAAAGGCATAGTGGTGACCTAAAAAGAAAAACCCCGGCGGGTGGCCGGGGCTCTCGATCAGGTCGAATGTCTTAGTGGTCTTTGTCGACGTTATTGTACTTGTTGGTCCAAAAGTCGATCTTATCTTTTATGTTCTTATCGGTGTATATGTTGGTGAGCAGATCGTATGCGTCTTTGAGCGCGTTTTTCTGTTCCATCTTCAGCTTACCCTGACTGCCCAGGTCTTTGTCCACCTGCTCGAAATAAGGGACTGCTTCGTCGAACTTCTTGCCGGCGGCGATCCGCAGATCAGCCCTTTTCTTGATGTCCTCGGGCGCTTTGCCGGGGATCTTTTTTGTAGCGGCCTGCATGTCGATGGCAGTATTATAATAGATCTGGCCCAGGACGAGTGCAGCCTGCGGATAATCCGGCTGGACCTCCAGGCATTTCTTCAGTTCGTAGGTAGCCTTGGCTATCACCGTGTCATAGTTGGCGGGGCGATGGCCGGAGCTGGTGTCGTTGGCAAATTGGTACAGTTCCAGACCATAGTTAAAGTAGAACAGGTGGTTCTTTGGGAAGCGTGAGGTGACGCTGTCATATTCTGCCCAAAGTGAATCTCTGTTGCCCCTTTCGCGATAGATGTCGAGCCTGGTGCTGGGCCAGAACAGGTCTTCGGGATATTTGCTCTCAGCCAGGGCCAGGTATTTGTTGGTCAGTGCGGGGTCCTTCTTGTCGCTATTATAAAAGTCGACCAGCCATTTGTAGATGTCGATCATATTGGTTCCACCGATGGTCATGATACCGGCATCGGCCAGTCTGCCATAATACACAGCGGCGGAGTCCTTCTTCTTTCCCTTTTCGGCGGAGATACCGGCATAGAGGGTGGATGTCGTATCGATGGGGAGCTTTGTCCAGCCCTTGGCATTCATATAAGAGGACGCTGCGATGGCGCCCGTGAAGTTCTTGAAGGCGTCGTCATATTTCTGAGCGTTATAGTCGGCGGCACCTACCTGGAAATAGCCCTGGTAGATCTCGTTGACGGGCTTGTATCCGTCCATCTGCAGGAGGAGCAATTTCTTGTCTTTTTCGTCCAGGTCCACATAGGTCTTCAGCGCGATGAGCGCCGTGTCGCGGGCCCCGGGAAACTGTGCGCGTGTCTGATCATTCGCAGCGAGGGCGTTGTATACCTTGAGCTGGGTATACCAGGCCTCGGCGTTCTTCTGCAACTTTGGATTAGTCAGAGCATTGTCGATCTGTGCTTTGGCATCGACAACTTTGCCAGCCTTCAATAGTTCTTTTGCCTTGTCTACGCTTTGGGCGAACAGGCTCATACCGACCATGGCAAGATATCCAGTTAGGACGAGTCTTCTCATTTTTGTGTATTTATTATTTTTTGTATAATAACTCAAACTTTTGATCATCAGCCGCTTTCCACAAATTACCGGCCAAATTCCGGGTTTAATGCGTATTTAATTCCCAGGCCGGTTATTGACCGACCGGTTATTCTGTCGGGTCGACGGGAAGCGCATCACTATCCGCTTCCTGTTCCCCGGTGGCGGAAGAATTGTCCGTCGCGTCATTGGCGCTGTCGGTTGCGTCATTGACGATGTCGGTCGCCCCATTGGCGGCAGCTTCTGCCGACGGTTCGACAGGCGCATGGCCATTGGTCTCTTCTTCCAGTTTATCCAATTTGGTAATAGCGGCGATCTCGTCATTCTCATCCAAACGGATGAGCTTGACCCCTTGCGTTGCCCGGCCCTGTTCGCTGATACCGGCCACAGACATGCGGATGGTAACGCCGCTTTTACAGGTGATCATAAGGTCTTCGGACTCGGTGGGATCGAGGATGCCCACTAATTTACCGGTTTTCTCGGTAACGCTGATAGTTTTTACACCTTTCCCTCCGCGGTTGGTGATCCGGTATTCGTCGATCGGGGTGCGTTTGCCAAACCCTTTTTCGCTTACCACCAGCACGGTCTTGTTCTTTTCTTCTCTACTGACACAGATCATGCCAATGACTTCGTCGGTCGCGTCGTCCACTTCGATGCCCGCAACCCCGATGGCGCCGCGTCCCGTGGCCCGCACTTTTTCCTCTTCGAACCGGATGGCCCGGCCGCTCCTTAGCGCCATGAGGATCTCACAGTGACCGTCTGTCAGTCTTGCCTCGAGGAGTTCGTCGCCTTCGAGGATCGTAATGGCGTTGACACCGGTCTGCCGCGGGCGGCTGAATTCCTCCACGGAAGTCTTTTTGATGATGCCCTGTTTGGTACAGAGAACGATATGATGGGTGTTTACGAAAGCTTCGTCTTTGAGATCCTTTACATCCACAATGGCGCGAACCTTATCGTCCGGCGGGATCTGGATGAGATTTTGGATCGCCCGGCCTTTACTGTTCTTTTCACCATCAGGGATCTCATAGACATTGAGCCAGTAGCAGCGTCCATTGTTCGTGAAGAACAGCATGGTGTGGTGGGTGGAAGCCACGAACAGGTGTTCGATATAATCCTCTTCCCGGGTGCGGCCCCCGATGGCGCCGCGACCGCCGCGCCGCTGCTGGCGGTATTCTGTGGCGGAGGTCCGCTTGATATAGCCCAGGTGGGAGATGGTGATGACGACGTCTTCTTCGCGGATGAGGTCCTTGATGCTGACTTCGTTGTCCAAATAGGTGATCTCGGTCTTGCGTTCGTCGCCAAATTTGTCCTTGACCTCCTGGAGTTCTTTGCGGATGACATCGAAGCGTTTGCCTTCGTCGGCCAGCAGTTCCTTGAGCCAGGTGATCAATTTCATCAGTTCGTCGAATTCCGCGCGGATCTTGTCGCGTTCCATCCCGGTAAGGCGTTGGAGGCGCAGTTCCAGGATCGCCTTCGCCTGGATCTCATCCAGTCCCCAGCCGGCGTTGATGAGGTTCTCTTTGGCGAGATCCGGCGTCGAGGAGGCGCGGATCAATGCAATGACCTCGTCGAGGTGATCGATGGCGATCAGGTAGCCCTCGAGGATATGGGCCTTTTTCTCGGCTTCTTTGAGTTCGAAACGGGTACGACGGGTGACCACATCCATCCGGAAATCCACGAATTCGCTGATCATGTCGCGGATGTTGAGGGTCCGCGGACGGCCTTTTACGAGGGCGACGTTGTTGATGCCATAAGACGTCTGCAACTCGCTGTGTTTGTAGAGCTGGTTGATGACGACATTGGCTACGGCGTCCCGCTTGAGGTCGATGACGATGCGGGTCCCTTCCCGTTTGTTGGATTCGTTGTTGATATGCGCGATGCCTTCGATGACCTTTTCGTTGACCAGCTGGCCAATGCGGTCGCAAAGTGCGTCACGGTTCACCTGGTAGGGCACTTCGGTCACGACGATCTGTTCCCTGCCGCTGGCCTTGGTGTCCACCTGCAGCTTACCCCGGAGAACGACGCGTCCCCTTCCGAAGTGCATGGCGGCTTTAACGCCTTCCATGCCATAGATGGTGCCCCCGGTAGGAAAGTCGGGCGCCTTGATATAGACCATGAGTTCTTCGATGCTGATATCGCGTTTGTCGATATAGGCCATGCAACCGTCGATAACCTCTGACAGGTTGTGCGGCATCATATTGGTGGCCATGCCCACGGCGATGCCGCTGGAGCCATTCATCAGCAGTTGGGGAATGCGGGTCGGGAGGACGGTAGGTTCCTGCAGGGAGTCGTCGAAATTGGGTTGAAAGTCCACCGTTTCCTTGTCGATGTCCTGCAGCATGAATTCGGCCTGCCGGTGGAGACGGGCTTCTATATACCGCATCGCCGCGGGGCCGTCGCCATCCTGGTTACCAAAGTTACCCTGGCCGTCTACCATCAGGTAACGCATGCTCCACTCCTGGGCCATGCGGACCATGGCGTCGAAGATGGAGGCGTCGCCGTGAGGATGGAATTTCCCCATTACTTCCCCGACGATACGGGCGGCTTTCTTATGCGGCTTATTGCTGTTATTGCCCAATTCGTTCATGCCGAAGAGGATACGGCGGTGCACGGGTTTCAGGCCATCCCTTACGTCCGGGAGCGCCCGGCCGACGATCACCGACATCGAATAATCGATGTAGGCGGTCTTCATTTGCTCTTCAATGTTTACAGGGACAATACGATTATTATCCTGCGTCTCGAGCGGAGTGCTATTTTCTTCCATATTTTTTATTGATCCCGCCCGGATGGAGCCGAAGGACTTGCGGCCAAGGGCCCATCATTAGAGAAGACACACCGCCAGGTTTTGTTTTTTACCAAGCCCGGAGCATGAATCGGAGGGGATGGCAAATTTACCGCATTTGCCCCTGAAAACCCGTCGCCTAGGCCCTTTTTTTAGCGGATATTTTCCACGTTTGTGGATTGTCGCTTTCATGGGGTAAACGGACCTGTTGTCCGTTTACCCCGGTTACCCTACTCTAGCCAGGCTCCCCTGACTTCATCGCCCTCCACCTCGACATAGATCTGCTCCTGCAAGGTCGTGGCCAGGGAAAGGCCGGTATAATCCGGTTGCACGGGGAAGGCCTTATGGCTGCGTTCTACGAGGACGAGGGACTCTATTTTCCGGGGATGGAATTCCAAAAAGGGCTTCATCGCATATAGGAGGGTCCTGCCGCTGTTGGCCACGTCGTCGATGACGATGATGACCTGGTCGTCGAAAGACAGGGACTCGCTGAGGGTAACGGGCCCCGGCGAGCGCTTATCCAGGCCGATGCTGATGAGACGGGTAACGACGCGATCCCCGGCGATCTCTTTTAGCTGACGCTGGATATTACGGGCGATAACGCTGCCGCTTTCGCGGATGCCGGCCAGGATCAGCTGTTGTTCGCCGGAGTTGTTCTCCAGGATCTCGAAGGCCATCCGGCGAAGTTTTCTCTCCGCTGTTTGTTGCGTTAAAATGTAATTTTTCATTCAGCTTCTAAATTAAGGCAATCACGTCAAATCGCTTACCTTAGTCGCATCATTAAATTTCGCCTATGCTTCTTTTTCAGCAGATCGTATTCATCCTTGTCCTGGTAGCAGCAATCGGCCTCTTTACGAAGAAGATAAGGCAGATACGCAGGAATATCCTGCTGGGCAGGGATGAGGACTATTCCGGCGACAGCGGCCGCCGCTGGACAAATGTGATCCTGCTGGCCTTTGGGCAAAAGAAGATGTTCCGTAACCCACTGGTCGCCGTGTTGCACCTGGTCGTTTATGGCGGTTTTGTGATCATCAACCTGGAAGTGCTGGAGATCGTCCTGGATGGCGTATTCGGTACCCACCGCATGTTCTCGGGGTTTGCCGGCGCCTTGTATACCGCATTGATCAACGCCTTCGAGCTGCTTGCCGTGGGCGTCTTCCTGGCCTGCTTCATCTTCCTCTGCCGTCGTAATATTTTGAAGCTACGGCGCTTTATGAGCCATGACCTGGACGGGTGGCCGCGCGGCGACGCCAATTATATCCTGCTGACCGAGATCGTCCTTATGACCCTGTTCCTGACGATGAATGCCGCCGATACCCTGCTGCAGGCCCGCGGTTACGGGCACTACGGAGAGCACCTGACCGGAGACTTCTTTTTCTCCCGGTGGCTGCATCCGCTGTTGAATGGCTGGAGCGATCATTCGCTGGTCATTCTCGAAAGGAGCTGCTGGTGGCTGCATATCCTCGGTATCCTGGCCTTTCTGAATTATCTACCCTGGTCCAAGCACCTGCATATTCTGCTGGCTTTTCCCAATTCCTATTATGCGCGGCTGGAGCCCGAAGGAAAGCTGCGGAACATGCCGGCCGTGCAACAGGAAGTATTATACGCCATGCAGCCCGAAACGGCTCCGCAGGCGACCGCCGATGGCAGTGCTCCCCCTCCCCCTCCCCCGCCCCGTTTCGGGGTCAAGGACGTCTTCGATCTCAGTTGGCGTAACCTGATGGATGCTTACTCCTGCACGGAATGCGGACGCTGTTCCGCGGCCTGCCCCGCCAACCTGACCGGAAAAGCATTGTCGCCGCGCAAGATCATGATGAGCACCCGGGACCGCCTGGAGGAAGTGGGCCGGAATATCAATGCCAACGGCCAATTCACCGATGACGGTAAATCCTTGCTGAGCTATATTACGGTAGAGGAGCTGCGGGCCTGTACGACATGCAATGCCTGTGTGACCGAATGCCCCGTCAGCATCAGCCCCCTGGAGATCATCGTCGGGATGCGCAGGGCGCTTATCATGGAAGACAGCAATGCACCGCAGGAATGGAATGCCCTGTTCGGAAATATCGAGAACAATTTCGCCCCCTGGAAATTCAGTCCCGACGATCGGGATAAATGGATTGGGGAAGGTTAATCCGTCAGCGCCGGATTGACCTATTGCTTTTTTGCCAGCACGGTGAGCGAAACCGTCAGGTTGTTGGAGAGGGTACTGCCCCCGCCTACATCAAAATCTCTTCTGTTGATGGTAAAATCTCCTTTGAAGATGATATCGTCGCCCATCGGCGTAGCAATAAAGGGAAAGGAGATGTCCTTTGTTGTACTTTTCATCGTCAGCTTCCCATTGAATGTATAATGGCCGCTCCCGTCTGGCCCGGAAACGCTCGTGGAGACAAGCCGGATGCGCGGATATGTTGCAACGTCGAAATACGACTCTTTTTTGAGGTGACTGTCCCTCGTCTCGTTGTCCGTGTTGATCGAGGCCGCGCTGACGCTGACGTCGAAAGCCGCTTTGGACGGGTCTTTGGGGTCCCAGGTGATCTTGCCGTCCAGTCCGCTGAACGATCCCCGAGAGTTGAACCCGAAATTTTTGATCTCAAAACTGACGGCGGAGCCCTGATCCGCGGGCTTGAACTCCTGGCCAAAACATGCCACCGTGGTGGAAAAAGCCAATACCGATGCAAAAAGAAACTTGGTCATAGTCAAAGTATATGCTTTTGGTAAACGCCCGGAACCCGAATTGGGTTGCTTTTCAGGAAGCCTGAACGCGCTTTTGCAAGTTTTTCACATCCAGAAAACAGATCTCCTGGCGGTTGTAAGAAAGGATGCCTTCGGTTTCGAGCTCATTGATCATGGTCGTCACCGTTTGCCGGCTGCTGCCGATGAGGCCGGCGATGTCTTCGTGGGTCAGGTAATTGGGCATGCAAAAGCCTTCGGCGGTATTCTCTACCAGGTTCTGTTCGACGAGCTGCCAAAGGAAATGGATGAGCCTCGTCTTTACGTCTTTATTGAGGAGGTTGACGAGACGGTTCTCGATATTGCGCAGCTTGGCACCCACCTGTTTACTGTATTTTAGGGCGAGATCGGGCCTGTTCTTGAGCAGCCGTTCAAAATCATCGATGGTAAAGGCGCAGATGCTTACATTGTCTTTGTAAGCCTGTGCGAATTCGCCGTGCAGATTGTCGCGTTCAAGGCTGAATTGTCCGAACAGCTCGCCTTTCCGGATGATCTCCTTTACCTTCTCGTTACCGTCGTCATCGATATAGCCTATTTTTATCGTGCCTTCCTTTACGAAGTACACTTTATTGTGGTTGTAGGCCTCGAAATAAATGTATTCCCCCCGGGGAACTTCTATAACGGCGTGCTGTACTTTCAGGTCCTTATATTCTTCGTCGGACAATTGGCACCAGAGGTCGTAGTTGCGTATAAAAAACTGGCTGTCGTCGCCTGCCATATCGGGATCAGTTTAGCGTTTAAAGTTACCCCCCGGCAAGCCGCTTTCCAAAATAAATTGCCAGAAGGACCCGTTTGGGTTAGATTTACGAAAAAATATTCTATGACGGTGACAACGATGGCCGATTTTGCGGCAAAGGGGGAAAGCCCCGAGATCCTGTTCTGGGTAGGCTGCGCGGGCAGTTATGATCAGCGGGCGCAAAAGATCACCAGGGCCTTTGCTGCCATATTGGAAAAAGCGGGTATCCGCTATGCCGTGTTAGGCAAGGAAGAGACCTGTACGGGCGATCCTGCCCGCAGGGCCGGGAACGAGTTCCTCTTCCAGATGATGGCTTATCAGAATATCCAGGTCCTGAACAACTATGGCGTAAAAAAGATCGTCACCGCCTGTCCGCATTGCTTTAACATCTTCCGCAACGAGTATCCCGAACTTGGCGGCAAGTACGAGGTCGTGCACCATACCGTCTTCCTGCAGCAGCTGATCGATGAAGGCAAGATCAGGTTGAAGGAGGGCGGTCCTTATAAGGGAAAGCGGATCACTTTTCACGATAGCTGTTACCTGGGCCGGGCCAACGATATCTACGAGGCGCCGCGCAAAGTGCTGGAAGCCCTTGAAGCCGAATTGGTGGAAATGAAACGATGCCGCAGTAAGGGTCTTTGTTGCGGGGCAGGGGGCGCCCAGATGTTTAAGGAAGAGGAGAAGGGAACGACCCGCATCAATTTCGAGCGTAGCGGCGAAGCCATCGGCACGGGCGCCGGCGTGATCGCAGCGGCCTGTCCTTTTTGCAATACCATGCTTACGGACGGCGTCAAGCACGAAGAAAAAGAGGAAACCGTAAAGGTCATGGATATCGCCGAACTCATCTTACATTCTATTGCCTAACCGGACACAGTCCGGTGTCATCCCTAACAGGAGACAGTCCGGTGTCATCCCCAACCGGACACAGTCCGGTGTCATCATTAAGTCGTAACTTTGCCTGATGAACGCACATCACTCTGAACTATTACCGGACAATTTTGCGGGTAATTCCCGGGTCTGGATCTATCAGAGCCCCCGTCTGTTCTCTTTGTCGGAGGCACTGGCCATCGAGGAAATGTTGGAAGCCTTTGCACGCGAATGGAAATCGCATGGGGTGCCGGTAAAGGGCTATGGTAACCTGTTCTACGGGCAGTTTATCGTACTGATGGCCGATGAGACCGCGACGGGCGTCAGCGGGTGCAGTACCGATGGTTCGGTCCGGCTTGTAAAAGACATCGAACAGCGCTTCGGCGTCAATCTTTTCGACCGGCTGATGCTCGCCTTCCGCATAAAGGATAAGGCACAGATGGTACCCCTTTCACAACTGCCCTATGCCTTGGAAAATGGGTTCATCGACGAGGAAACACTCTATTTCAACAATACGGTCCAGACTAAAGAGGAATTGGAGACTAAATGGCTTATTCCTTTGAAGGATAGCTGGTTGTCCGGTCGCTTTCTCGTCAAATAAGAATTATTTCACCAGAAGTTGACAAGCCCTTATTTTTGCCGCTCTGTTTTGCGGAAGTAGCTCAGTTGGTAGAGCGACAGCTTCCCAAGCTGTAGGTCGCGGGTTCGAACCTCGTCTTCCGCTCAGGATTAGCAAGGGTTTCAGCGTATAGCTTGAATCCTTGCTTTTTTATTTGCATACAATTTGCACATGCAAACAGCCCTATTCCTAGCAGTAGGCCATGGGTTCGAACCTCATCTTCCGCTCAAAAAAGGGCATTCTGCCTTCTTTTTTCATTGTACTTTTTTCTGTATCTTTGATATGAAAGCCGGGGCTGCTATCCCCGACCATCTCCACACTACAGGAATCCCTGGAAAATGGAAATCGCTAACTTGATTATCATCAAAATTTTGATGACGTAGCCCAGTGTTGAAGCACTGGGCTTTCTCATTCATTTTTTTGCGCAGTCGGGGTTTGAGAAATTTGCCCCGACTGCGCAAAATCATCTAATGATGGGCCTTCGGCCAGCGGGCCGTGGCCCGCTTTTGATAAGGAAAAAATCGGGATTTTACAGCCCGAAAAAAACTTCGCCAATACGGCACTTGGTGCCGTATCGCCATTTTTTTGCATGATCAAATAGCAGCAGGAGTAGCAAACCCTGAATCATCGTCAAGAGCGGCTACAAAAATAACTAATGAAATAATCGAGGATGAAAGAAAATAATCACCCTCACCGGATCAGCATAACCGTCCCTTTACGCATAACCGGCTGTTTGGTGGCCGTACTAAAATAGTGCACCATCCACACATACGTCCCGCCCGGGGCCTTTATACCGCGGTAAGTACCGTCCCAGGCTTCATCGGCGTTGAGGCTGCGGAAGACGAGATCGCCGTAGCGATCGTAGATATTCATTTCGAAGTCCGTCATTTCACATACGTGGAGAGGGCGGAAATTGTCATTACGGCCGTCGCCATTCGGGGTGAAGGCATTGGGCAGGTTGAGCTGGCAGCCGCAGGCGCTAAAGTCGACGGTAGCCGTCAGGGTGTCCCTGCCGCAGCCATTGGCCGCGATGACGGTGTAGACGCCGGCTTGCGTAGGATGATAGCTGTTGCCCATGGTGCCGTCCTGCCAGGTAAGCGTGTCGGCGTTCCCCTTGACCTGCAGCAGGAAATCTTCCCCATTGCAGAGGGTAGTGTCTTTGAGCATGGTCACCTTCAGGCTGTCGTCGAAGGTCACGGTGAGGCTATCGGTCCACACGCAATTGGCAACGCTTGCGACCACTTTGTACATCCCCGGCTCATATACATAGTAAGTGGACTGGCCCGACTGGTTCTGGTCGTTGCGTTGCGGCGGCGTAGCGGTCCAGTTATACACTCCCTCGCCGAAGTCGGCGTCGAGCACCAGGGTCGAACCCTTACAGATGGCGGTATCGTGAAAGTCCAGCGGTTTGTCGTTGCGATAAGTGACGTTCACGGTATCGGTCACCTGGCATTGTCCGTTGTAGGTGACGAAGACCCAATAGGTGCCGGCATTGGTGACAGTGATCTGCTGACCGGTGGCGCCGGTGCTCCAATCGTAGGCCGTGGCTTCGCTAAGATTAGCGGTGAGCGTATACACCTGGTCGGGGCATAACAAGGTATCGCCGCCCAGACTGAACGGCGGTGCGAGTGGCTGCGTATAGGTGATCGACACGGTATCTCCATATACGCCGCAGCCCGGTACGGAGACACTGGCGACATAGGTGCCTCCGGGATATTGGGTAAGCAGTTGATCGCCTGTAAAAGGGAGCAGGGCACCGTTCAGGTACCAGGTATAGGTGCCGTTTTGTGAGGCTGCATTTAGCTGGAGGTTGGAGCTGTCGCACATGATATGGTCCTTACCAAGATCGATCTGCGGGGTGTCGCTGGAGAATACGCCGATGCTGTCGGTGACGCCGCAGCCGTTGATGGCTACTGTATAGACGCCCGACAGTTTGATACGAACGGTATCGGTATGGGTGGTGTCCGCATCGTTCCAGGTATAGGTGGCGCCGGGGATCACCGGTCCCTGCAGGAGCGTATCGGGCGTCTTCCCGCAGACATAGATATCCGGTCCGAAGTTATAGGCCAGCGGCGTGACGATCGTGATAGTATCCCGGAGGATAATGGTGTCGCTACCCTGGTACCAAACATCCAGCGAAACAAAATACTGTCCGGGTGTGGAAAAGACATGGACGGGGCTTTTACCCCCTGAGCTGTCGTTGTAGCCGGAGCCGGGGTCCCCGAAATGCCAGCGGATATAATTCGGGGTGAAGAAGGTGTCGAGCAATGGCGAGCCAAACACGATCGAAGCGTTGACGCAGGTAGAAGAATAGTTGATGGTGTCGGGATTGGCCTGGGCGGAAGCCGATGAAGGTGACAGCCCGGCCATCAGCAGGGAAAGTACGACAACAATTGTAAGAAAGCGGCTGGGCATGGCTGTTTGATCCTGCTTTAATGATTGACTTTTAGCATCGTTCGCACCTGCTGCACGGATTGGTTCTGCAACCGGGCGTAATAGACGCCGGATGCCAGCGCCCCTGTCCCAACGGTGACGGAATAGGTTCCCTGTGTATAGTCCTGGTCTACGGGCAGCATGACCAGGTGGCCCGCGGTATCGAATATCTGCACCAGCGTGTGGCCGCCGTTCGTTTGAAAGGTAATGGTGGTGGTACTGGTGAAGGGATTGGGATAGTTGGAGATCAGGCTGTTGCCGAGGTTGTTGAGATCGGCGTAGTTGTTACCGCAGGCCGTCCCTTTGATAAAGGGCAGGTATTGGTAGTCCTTAAGCAGCATGGTTGTGACATCGCTGGGTGCGACGCAGAACCAGTCCCTGAGGATGCTGGAATAGACGGAGCGAAAGTCATACTGCATCGGGACATTACTTTCTACGTTGGAGCCAGAAAGATCGGGGTTCTGTCCGAGGACGCCGGTCTGGGCGGCATTGCCGAAGATAAATACCGGCGCCGCCGCGCCATGATCAGTGCCGACGCTTCCGTTGGATACGGTGCGGCGGCCAAATTCGGAGAAGGTCATCCCGAGAACCCGGCTGTCTACGCCCAGGTATTTGAGGTCGGCCATGAATGCGGTGATGGCATCCGAAGTCTGCCCAAGCAGTTTGGCGTGCGTGCCGGTGGTCGTATCTCCGGGGTCGACCTGGCCGCCGTGTGTGTCGAAACTGCCATAGCTCACCATATATACCTTGGTCTTTAGGCCGCCGGCCACGAGCCTGGCGACGGTCTTCAACTGCGCAGCGAGGTCATTGTTGGCGGGATAAGGGGCCTGCTGTGTGATCTTATTGGCGGCCGCCTCGATGGCGGAGGCATATTTGTTGGTTTGGCGGGCAATCGCCTGCAGGTAGGTGAGCTCGGTGCCCATTGGCGTATCGGGTTCCGGTGAGGTGATGCCGTTGATGAGGTTGTAAAAGTCGGCATCGGTCGGCACGGCCATGGCCGTCGAACCGCCATCCGACATGAAAACGGGGGCAACGACCGATCCGATCTGGATCGCCAGCGGGTCCGGCATGTCCGCATTGGGATAGCCAACCGGAAAATTGGTATAGGTCTGGCCGAGGAAACGCCCTACCCAGCCGGTGTTGAGATATTGGTCTTCGTCGGAACCGGAGAGCCAGACATCCATAGACCGAAAATGGGAGCCGTCGGCATCGGGATAACCGACGGCTTGCAGGATTGCCAATTGGTCATTGTCGTACAATCCCTGAAGGCCCGTCATGGCGGGATGCAGGCCGTTCTTGGTATCCTGTGAGAGCGGGAGTACCCTGCCCTCCGGGATGGCAATATTGGACCGGGCCGCAAAATAGTCGGAATAGTTGGATAAAGGGATGAGCGTATTCAGACCGTCGTTGCCGCCTTGCAGCTGCACCAGCACCAGGACATGGTCATTGTCCGTGGCACCGCGGAGAATGTCAATAAAAGGCAGGCGCGACAGGGCGCTTATCTTAAAGCCCCCCAGGAAGGTAATGGGCGCTATCGTACGGATGAAATCTCTTCTTCGCATAAGGATAGTGTTAGCAGTTTACGACAAATGGTATTCGGGCAGGTCCATAATGTATTTGTACAGGGCGCGCAAACGGGTATCGACGGTGGTAAAGGCCGCCATATCGGTCGGCGCCGCGAGGTAATTGAGCCAGGCGTTGGTCCAGTACTGATCGGTTGTCAGGCCGCCCAACAGGATGGTCTGTTTGATCAGGGTGATGGAACTATCCGACAACGGCGGCCGAAGCAGGACGCTCAACGAGTCGGTGATCAGCCGGTTAGGATCCTGCGGTGCGGGCAGGAGGCTGGCAAAACCGATGGCGTCGATGCGGATGGTAGTGCCGTTCATCATGTCTCCCGTCCCGATCAGGAGATCGGTATAGAAATTCCGTTCCGAATAGGTGACGGAATTGATCCACAATTCATGGTACTGCGGCGCTTCCCGATAGGCGTCCCATCCTGCCACCAGCGTAATACCCATGATCTCCTGCTGCAGCGAGGTGGAACGTTGCGAAAGCAGACTCCAGGCATTGTACTGGCTGGCAGCGTCCGTGGGAATAGCCACCTGGTATTCGCGAAAGAGACCGATCAGCAGATCGAGCGGGCTCTTGATGACACAGGCCCCGGAATTCACGAGGTCGAAGAAGTGCTGGCTTTTGAAAAGCGTCGACAGCACGGTCGTAATATTGTAATTGCTCTGGCGCAGGACGGCCGCCAGGGGCGTGATGATATTGGTCTCGATGGTATCGTCGATATTATAGTAGACGAACCAGTTGTACAGTTTCCGGCAGAGGAACTTCGCGGATTCATCGGCGGCAGCAATCATGGCCAGGAGGTTGTCGACCTCGCCCGCACCGGGCGCACCGCTATAGCCGGTAATGATGGTATTGCCATAAAAGGGGGAGAAGTTTTTGTTGGTGCTGTCATGATCGCCGGCGGAGAAGGTATAGTTGAAGTTGACATCGACCGTGTGGCCGGTAAGTACCCTCGCGGCGTTATGTACGTCGTCCTGGCTATAGGTCGTGCCGGTCAGCCCCAGACCCACGGTATACAATTCCTGCAGTTCGCGGCCATAGTTCTCGTTTGGCGCGGTAAAGGTATTGGTGTTGCCGTTCAGAAAGATCAGCATGGCCGGATCGATGGTGATGGCTTTCACGAGGGTGGAGAAATTACCCAAGGCATTGGCCCGCAGGGTAAGGTATTGATTGTACCAAAGTTCACAGGGAATGTCAGCGAAGTGTACTGTGGCATCCATCGCAAAGTGGTTGTGCCAGAAGAGGGTCATCTTCTCGTGTATCGAACGG
>Ga0302325_10008277_pt1 | contig 22864 bp, 27 predicted proteins | sample Palsa_T0_2_FD_201948 | JGI IMG/M metagenome (GOLD analysis project Ga0302325, IMG submission 201948) | Peat permafrost microbial communities from Stordalen Mire near Abisko, Sweden - Palsa_T0_2 | ecosystem: Environmental > Terrestrial > Soil > Palsa > Peat permafrost | place: Sweden: Abisko...
CCACTTCCATCGACGTCTCGAACGCCGACGCACAAGTCAGGAGCACACGTTCGCAGATGCCCCTTCTCGAACGCGAGATCGCCGTCGACATCAACCAGCTGAGCCAATTGCTGGCGCTGGGGCCCGGGGCGCTGCGGGGCGAGCTCGTCGAATCCCGACCGGTGCCCGCCGCTCCGCGCGACATCGCCATCGGGCTGCCCGCCGATCTGGCGCGCCGGCGGCCCGATATTCGCGCCTCCGAGGCGCGTCTGCACGCGGCGACCGCGCAGATCGGCGTCGCCACGGCCAATCTGTTTCCGAAGCTCTCGCTCGATGCATCGCTCGGCACCCAGGCCGAACACCCGCTCGATCTCACACGCTGGGCGAGCCGTTTCTTTTCTTTCGGCCCGACCCTCGACGTGCCGATTTTTGAAGGCGGCAAGCTCAAGGCGACCGTTCACCTGGCGGACGTTCGCGAGAAGGAGGCCGCCGTCGATTATGCCAAGACGGTGCTTGCCGCCCTGCACGATGTCGAGAACGCGTTGGTCGCCTACAACACGGAGGGCGCGCGCCACCTCGACCTCGAAGCGACCGCGACCCGAAACCGCGAAACCCTGGCGTTGGCGCGAGAACGCTATCGCAGCGGCCTTACGACGTTTCTGGACGTTCTCGACGCGGAGCGCACGCTGCAACAGACCGAATTGTCGCTGGCGGACAGCACCGCGGCCTCAGCGACCGATCTCGTTGCGCTCTACAAAGCTCTTGGCGGCGGATGGCAGAAGCCCGTTCCCGGTTGAAGAGCGGCGCGAAAGGGCTTTTATTCGACCGAATGACCGCCCCCACGCACAAATTCTGCATCGCCCCCATGATGGATTGTGCAGACTGATCTGTATTTTCAACGACTTACTTGGGGTCGTTCACACAACATGCACACAGAGTGTTCGCGTTCTCTTTCATATCCGTTCCTGTTCGAATATGCGCGAAACTGCGATTTGCCGCGCCCACGCGATGCTGGCTTCGCGCCCGCCAGCAAACCTGCTGCGCCCTATCGATATCCGAAAAGAGTTGGGCGTGTTGTCAATAATTTCTCGCGTGGCACGGTCGCTGTCATCGGTTGCCTCGGCAACGCAGTAGCAATGCGCATAGCGCTGAAGCATTTCCAGCGTTGCGCTCTTGTAGCGTTGCGGCGGTTTGCCAACGTCTTTCATGTCGTCAATGTGCAAATCAATCAGCGCACCAAGCGTCTTTGCGGAACGCGCGCGCCATGCGCGCATGCTGAAGACAGTCTTCGATGAATGCTGCGTCCGCGCAGGCCTTCTTGCCGACAGGCTCCGCGATCAGGCGATGGATAGCTTTCGCCGCGCTACCACCGTGCATTTTTTTTGCGAGCAGTTGTCAGGAATGATTCACGTAGCTTTTGTCTTGGCGCACGTCCATATACATCTCGGATACAACTAGCCACCGTCCGGCCGAATGTTTTTGCAGAACTCGTAACGAGCGATTGTCCCGGAGGGCGATGGTGCCGCCGTCAACCAATCCCTGACCCGCGATCTGCAAATGGCTCGAAACAGCGGCCGTATCGTCTGTAAGCTTTCGGACGACGCTGACCGGCGGCTTTATGATATGGCCGGCGTTAAATGCGCTGTCGGCGAAAAGCCCTTTAAGATAGTGAACAATTTCGGACCGCCCTTTCTTCACACTTCCGAATGCGTTCACCCAATCGGCATCATCCGTATAAACCGCATTCAACGTCTCAGCATCACGACGGCTAAAGCCATCAAAGAGTCGCATCATCGTTTGGCGGATTGCTATCGCGTCAGGCGATGCGAAGGCTTCCACGCCGGAAAGGTTGATATCCGACATCAGACGAGTTCCTGATTGGGCTTTGTGCCGAGAACGCCGTCAAGCCAGTCGAATGCAAACTGATTAAACACTTCGCGTGCGCCCGCCTCGCAATGCTCGCCGGACCCGTCCTTCGATTTGAAGACGTGAAACACCTTCGGCGCCTGCATGAGATCGTAAAGGTTTCTCGCGGTAACACCGATGCCGTCGTCTTCCGCGCGGCAGATCAAGCTCGGACAGGTGATGTGACTCGCGGCATCCTTCAGGCTGTAGGATTTGAGGAGGCGGATATAATCCATCGGTTTGGCGAGGCCGTGAACCCAGAGCCCGCGACGCAATGCCCAGCCCTGTGTCAGGTGACGCAGGCGCCGGGTGATTACCCAGCGCAGTGGCCAGACAATCCAGGGTGCCCGGCTCGATAACCGGTTGGCCACGAAAGCGGGTAGCCGCGTCTTAAACTCGTCTTCCAAAGAAAGATTTCCGGGATCCGCGATGAGTGCGGCCAGTCGTAACTCACCGCTGGCGCCCCGGGGCGCCAGATAGCCGCCGAAGCTAACACCCATGAGTGCAATACGCTCCTGATCGACCTCAGGCCTTTTAACGGCAAAGTCGACGACAGACCGGATTACGGCCTCCCAGTCAGGACGGAAGACAAGTCCGTCCTCGATGATCGCCGCACCTTGTCCGGGACCGTCGAATACGATGCAGGTATAACCGCGCGCGATTGCTGCGGCGCCACTCAGGAAATAGCACTCCTCGGCCGTGCCATCGTATCCGCCGTTGATAATCAAAGTCGGATGCGGTTGTGCGTCTTCAGAACCTTTGAACAAATATCCGTGCAACTGGTGGCCCTCATACGGGATGGAGATGCGTTCTGCTTTTGGCGTCATCAATTGCGCAGCTGCTTCGAACGAGGCGCGTTGTCGGCGATATGCCGCCTTAACCCGCTCATCCACGGGCTTGCCGAAAAGGAAGATGAAGGCTGTGCGCCAATAATTTGAGGCACGCAAAAATGCTTGTTTGGCACTTTCGCGATGTCCTGCAGCACTGCTCTGTTCTGCGATTTGTTCCAGGCGCTCCGCAAACGTTGCCCATGCAGAATACCAGCTTGCCGCATCCAAATCCTGGATTCGGTCCGCGATGGCGAAGCATTCGCCAAGCTCGGCGCCTCCATAGCTCCCATAGCCGGCTGTCCGAAGCCATTGCGCTTGAAACAGTTCGTCTTTGAATATCTTCGCCATCTGACTTGCGCCTCTGCAGCCTATGTATATATGATATACATGATGGCGAAAGTCCGAAGTGTCAAGAAGAGCCCATATCATCATGGCGATTTACGGCTGACTGCCATACGCGTGGCCGCGCAGATCATCGAAAAAGATGGCTTAGCGGCCTTAAGCCTCCAGGCGGTGGCGTCGCGCTCAGGCGTAACGCCAATGGCCCTTTATCGACATTTTTCAGACAAGGCGGCGCTTGTGTCTGCGGTAGGCCAGCACGGCTTCACGATTCTACACGACGCACTAGCTCACGGCAAATCTGTCGGACCTCCATCCAAAACTCTTACCGAATGGGGTGTGAAATATGTTTTGTTTGCACGCGCGCATCGCAACCTATTCAAGGTCATGTTTGGTGGGCCGCCGGGTTGGCAAAATCCAGAAGGCGAAGGGTTAGCGGATCGTCCGGACACTGCCTTTGGCATGTTGACAGCAATCATGCGGGGCCTTTTTCCGCCGAAAGACGTCGACCTCGCGGTTTTGACGGCTTGGTCGTTTGTCCACGGACTAGCATCGCTCATTGTCGACAATCGGCTTAATCCAGTGCCGCCGGATGCAATCCACTTAACGCGAACGGTAAGCCGCTTTTTCGCAGAGCGATTAGTTGCGCCTGTTTCGAACAAAAATAGCTTGCAATCGTCTTGATGAAATCTGGCGCGAAAGGTCACGCAATTCGTGGCCTCGCTCCAGATCCGGATGTCGAGCAGCGAGCTCTTTGACCGGAAAGACAACCACAACGCCCCTATTCGCGTCGGCATCATCCGTGGATCGTCGTCGCTGAAACAACCGCGAGGTGACGATCGTGTTATAAGAACACGGAGTGCAACTGCGCTCGAAAATCGATCACTTCAAATTATCGCCACTTGAAGCACATCAACCCAAATGTATGTCCTTTTGCTCGGTTTCATCCTCGCCGTCTGCGCCCTTCAGCCTGTAAAAGATGGCTGTCGATAGAATCGTAAATGCGCCAAGTGCAAGAAACGCCTCGTGTAGGCCCTGAATCAAAGTGCTTGATCCGGCGTGTCCATTACTGGGAATGAAGAACACCGTAATCAATCCCGCGGCGGCGACACCAAAGCTGATCGATAGCTGTTGCATGGTGCTCGCGATCGAGCTTGCGCTGCTCGCTTTGTCGGCCGGCACGTCGACGTAAACGCCCGCGGGGGGCACTCGTGATCCCGCGTCTTTGGTACCAGCGACAGGTCGAAGTTATCGGCCACTTGTCGCCGTCGTCTCTGAATTTGCGAGTGATTTTCTAATGGCGAGCAACTCCTTGCGTCGCGTGGTGGTGGTCTTGGGATAGGACATCTTGAGATCTCCCAACGCGTCGAGGACGATCTGGGAGACAATCAGTCGAGCGTTCTCCTTGTCGTCGGCAGGAACGACGTACCAGGGAGAATGGCTCGTGCTCGTCGCGGCCAAGCAATCCTCATATGCCTTCATATAGTCCTTCCAGAATTTCCGTTCCGCGATATCCGCAAGGCTGAATTTCCAGTTCTTTTCCGGCTCGTCGATACGCGCGATAAAACGTTTGCGTTGCTCTTCCTTCGAGAGATGAAGGAAGAATTTGATGATGCGCGTGCCGTTGGTATGGAGATGTTTCTCCAGATCGACGATGGAACGATACCGGTCGTGCCAGACCTTTTTCTCGTCGCGTATCGCATCGGGAAGGCCTTCGCTCCGGAAGATCTCCGGATGCACGCGCACGATCAGGACTTCCTCGTAATAGGAGCGGTTGAAGATGCCGATTTTCCCTCGCTCCGGCAGGTCGCGCGTCGTGCGCCAGAGGAAATCGTGTTCCAGTTCTGCGGCGCTGGGATGCTTGAAACTGAAGACCTGGCAGCCCTGAGGATTGACCCCGGACATGACGTGCCGGATGGCGCCGTCCTTTCCCGCCGCGTCCATTGCTTGAAAGATCAGCAGGACCGCATGGCGGTTGTCGGCGTAAAGAAGCTGCTGCTGCGCACTCAATTTCGCGACATGTTCTTCCAGAATCTCCTTGTACCGATCCTTCGATTTGTAGATAGGAGCGACCTTCGTCGGCCACTTCTTGAGATCGACGTCGTCGCCTTCGCGCACGCGAAAGTCGTTCGAGCGAATTTTCATCTTTTTCCTTTCAGCAGTAGTGGCCGCGCCATAGCTCTAATTCGTGCCATGGCTCCCCGACTGGACCAGCGCCTCGAAGCCGGAGACCACGTCGAAAAGCTCCTCGTCGATTCCGGCCTGCCGGAGCCGGTGGAAGGTGCCGTGAAGCTGCTCCAGGAGATCGTTGATGTTCTTGTCGGCGCGTTCCATGGCCGCCAGACGGCTTGCGTTTTCACTCGCGAGAGATTCGGCGCAGGCGCGGAAGAGCGAGATGAATAAGTATTCGCGAATGAGAGCGCGCAGCGTCGCGGCGCCGCCACCCATGACCTCGGGCAGATTGCCGGTCGGCCAAGGTGTTTTTACCAAACCTTGGCGCCATTGCGCGTCGAGCGGCAGCAGCCTTTGGCCGAAAGGTTCGTAGAGCGCCCCCGACAGCGGCCGGTTATGAAACACCCAAAGAGGCCGATCCTCGTCGTCCCGATGCACTTCGCTCGCCACCATTATCTGCCCGACGAGCGGCGTGATGGCTTGGACCGAGTTCGGCACGGTGAACAGCCCGGCCACCTCTAACCCGGCGTCCAACAAACGGCCCTGGACTCGCTCGCCGACAGCCCAGACCTTGGACTCGCCAGGCAAAGCCGCGAGGGTCTTGATCGCATAATCGGCGACCGCATCGTTGAACCGCCCAACCAATCCTTGATCGGATCCGAAGACAATCGCGCTTGCGGCATTCGGATGGCTCGGTGCGCTTCGTGCGGACACCGGCCCGCCCTCACGAAGGCAAGCACCGAGCCCAAGCTCGACCGTGCGATAATAGTCGCCCAGCGCACGCACCGATTTCTCGTATTGTCCGATGCTCGACGCGGCCATGGCCTTCATCGTGCGAACGACGGACTGGAGATCCTCCGCACTGCTGATCTTTCGGCGCAGGCTCGCCGTCGTATCGCTCATGGCGTCTTTACGCCCTTGGGTTCCGGCTTCGGCTGGAAGGGAATGAGCGCCTGCCGTGCGATTTCGACGATTGCCTTGCGGTCTTCGTCGCTCAACTTGTCGGCGCTTTCAAAACGCGCGCGTACGTCCTTCTGGATAGTGTCCGCGGCTTTCTGGACCGCATTTTCGGCTTCCGTCATACAATCGAGCGCGATGCTGTCGAACAGGCCCGCCGTCAGTGCCAGCAAGACCGTGATCTGTGCCGAAACCGATACCGGGGAAAATTCCGGCTGCTTCAAGCAAGCGCGAATGCGCCGTCCGTGCTCAATGGTCTTGGCTGTGGCCGCATCGAGGCGCGCGCCGAACTTGGCAAAGGTTTCGAGTTCCTCGAACTGGGCATAGTCCAGCTTGAGGTCTCCGGCCACGGCCCGGTAAGCCGCGCGCTGCGCTTTGCCGCCGACGCGCGAAACGGACTTTCCGACGTCCACCGCCGGCAGCACGCCCAGTTCGAACAGCGATGGCGAGAGATAGATCTGGCCGTCTGTCATGGAGATCAAGTTGGTCGGGATATAGGCGGAGATGTCCTGCGCTTCGGTTTCGATGATGGGCAATGCGGTGAGAGAACCACCACCGAGCTCCTTACGCAAATGTGTTGCGCGCTCGAGCATGCGCGAATGGATATAGAAAATGTCGCCCGGAAATGCTTCGCGCCCGGGAGGCCGGCGCAAGAGCAGCGACAGCTCGCGATAGGCGCGGGCGTGGTGGGTGAGATCGTCATAGACGATGAGAACGTCGTGGCCCGCCTCCATGAAGTGCTCCGCGACGCTGGTCGCCGCGTAAGGCGCGATGAAAGCGAGGCCGGGCGGATCGTTGCCCTCGGTGACGACCACCACGGTGTAGTCCATCGCCCCCTTTTCCCGCAGCGCCGCCACGGTCTTGGCGACAGCGGAGGCCCGCTGGCCGATGGCGCAATAGACGCACAGCACGTGCTGGTCGCGCTGATTGAGAATGGTGTCGACGGCGATGGCGGTTTTGCCGGTCTGCCGGTCGCCCAGGATCAGTTCGCGCTGGCCGCGCCCGACTGGAACGAGGGCATCGATGACTTTGAGCCCGGTCTGAAGAGGCACGGTAACCGGCGCCCGATCCATGATGTGGGGCGCCGGGCGCTCGATCGGCAGACGGCCGCTGGACGCCACCGGGCCATGGCCGTCGAGCGGCCGCCCCAGCGGGTCGATGACCCGTCCCAGCAGCCCCTTCCCAACAATCACATCCATGACCCGGCCCGTGCGCGCGACTTCGTCGCCGGCCTGCAGGTGCCAGTAATCGCCGAGCAGAACGACGCCGATCTCGGTCTCGTCCACGTTGAAAGCAATGCCGAGCACATCGCCCGGAAACGTCAACAACTCGTCGAAGCCCGCATTGGGCAGTCCGGACACCTTGGCGATACCCGTGGCGATGCTGGTGATCGTGCCGATCTCGCGCGGCGCCAGTTGCGGCGTGAAGGCGTCGCGCCCCCGGCTCAACACGTCGAAGGCCTCGTCGAAGACGCGCTGAAGGTTTTCAGGCTGCGTGTTCATGGTTATTCGGTCCAGAATCCGTGTCGATGGGTTTTGGTACAGCCTTCGTCACGTCTTTGGGCTCTGGCTTAGCGTCTAGTGGAGCATTGGTCTTCGCCGCTGGCGCGGCCTTCTTCAAGAGATCGTTCACGCCCTTTTTCAAAGCACCGAGATAGTCGGCGACGCTCCAGGCCACTTTTTGACCGTTCGAGACGAGTTCGATTCCACTGATCAGCTTCGGCGCAGCCTCGAAGCGAACGTGAATGTCCGCCGAAAACGTCTCGTTGAGCGCCTTTTGGATGGCTGCATGCTGCGCCTGCGTCAAGTCAAACGCGCTGCGGACGACGGCAGGTTCGGACGCCGTCGTGAGGGCCTTCCCGAGGCCGGCCTTCGACTCGGCATCTATGTTCCGCAGCCGGTCGAGGAACACATCGCATATGCGCTCTTCCAGGCTTGCCCCGGCTAGGTCCGTAAGCGCCTTTCGCGCAATGGCGAACACTTCGCTCTGCGTGCGCTGTAAAATGGCTTGATCGAGGCTATCGACTTCGGTTCGCAGCGTTTCCGCGCGTTTGGCGCTCAGGTCATCAGCCGCCTTGCGCGCCTCGTCGACGAGCCGCTGACGCTCGGCCGCTGCCTCCTGCGTCGCCTTGCTCAGGAGTGCGGCGCGCTGTTGGTCGAAGGCCTCGTTCTTCTGCTGGAATTCGTCGCGTTCCTTCTTGGCTTCCGCCTTCTTTGCGTCGGCGTCCGAGAGCTCCGCGGCGATCCGCTTCTCTCTCGCGTCGACGGCGTTGAGGATCGGCTTATAGAGGTAACGCTTCAGCAACCACACCAGGATGATGAAGTTGAGCGCCTGCGCACCGACGGTGAACCAATCGATCAGCATGAGCTACTTTCCCACGGTTTGCGCGATCGCGTGGTTCCAGAACGGATTGGCGAAAATCAGGATCATCGAGACGACGAAGCAATAGATCGCGATGGATTCGATCATCGCTAGGCCCACGAAAAGCGTGCGTGTGATGGTCGTCGCGGCGTCGGGCTGCTGGGCGAGCGAACTCAAGGCGGTCGCGACCGCGCGCCCTTCACCCAGCGCGGGCCCGATACTGCCCAAGGCTATCGTCAGTCCAGCGGTCACGATCGAGGCGATGGCGATGAGTGTCATGCTGTCCATGGTGGCTCCTGTTGTGGCCGATTACGAAGGTGTTGCGGCTTGTGCAGGCTTGGGCCTGCGGGCGCGCGTCGCGGACGCGATATAGACGCCAGCGAGAATGCTGAAGATGTAAGCTTGCACCATGCCGGTGAGTAGGCCGAGCGCGCTCATGGCGATCGGAAAGATGAAGGGCGTGATGGTCAGCAGGATGGCGAGGATCATCGTTCCGCTCATCATGTTGCCGAACAGACGGACCGCCAGGGCCAGCGTGCGCGACAATTCGCTAATGATATTGAACGGCAGCATGATGACCGTCGGTTCGAGATAGGATTTGAGGTAGCTGCCCAATCCCTGCTCTTCGATGCCGAACATCGGTACGGCCACCAGCACGCACAACGCAAGCGCTGCGGTAGTCGACAGCGAGCCGGTCGGCGGCTCGAACCCCGGAATGATGGTGCAGAGGCTGGCTAGGGCGATGAACAGAAAGAGCGTGCCCAGAAAGCCGATGTATTTTTGCGGATGGCTTAAGCCGACGTCCTCAATCTGCTTTTCGATACCGGTGACGACGATCTCCAGCAGGTTCTGCCATCGGGCGCGGTTTAGATCCATGGAAAGCCTGCGCGTGACCAGTGCCGAACCGGCGGTCAGCACGAGCATCAGAGCCCAAGTGAACGCGATCGTGCCGTTCAGCTTGAGAAAGCCGTAGTGCCAGTAGACGATCTGGTCCGGACTAAGGTGCATAGCCGGCCTCTGGCGCTGAGCGGGATGGGTCTTCTCCAGACGGCCGGGTCGACCACTGCACCGCAGGGCGCGCCAAGACGAAACCGAGAAGGCAAAAGAGCCACCGCCCCCAATGTTCCTGTCCGACGACTAAGAAGCCGAGCAACACGATGCTCATCCGCAGCATCAAGCTGCCGAAGAACCAGAGCGCCGGCCACTCGGACGACATCCCCCTACGCACCGTCCACCAAAGACCGCCGAAGAAGATCGCGCCAAGCAACGCACCTACGGCCATCGCCGCTGTTACGGAGAGAACGTCACGCATCGCCGTCACCCTGGTCTTCCTCAATTGCGTTGCCTTCCTTGGTCACCCAATGCCAGGCATTGAAACAACCGATGGCGAGACCCGCGACCAACAGCGCCAGCGTCCAGGCATGCCGGCCGGGAAAGTGCTGATCCAACCAGATGCCAAGCGCAGCACCCAGCAGCGTCGGTATCGCGACCGACCAGCCAACCAGTCCCATCATCCCCAGGCCGAACCACACACCATACGCCGCATTGCGCCGCGCCCGGAGCTTACGCGCGGCCTTCGCGCCGACTTCCTCGCCAAGCGTCGGTGCGGGCTTCAAGGGCTCGAATTGGGGACCATCAGTCATTGTGAAGCGATGCCATGCGGCGCACGAGATCGCTCTCCATTTTCGCGAAGGTCGAGCGCACGATCTTTTCGCGCATGTCGAGGGTCAAAAAGTCCCGTTCGACTGCGGCGCGCAATTGACCGAGATCCGCTCCGCCTTGCGCGCGACGCACTGAGACGAGAACGTCCAGACCGGATTTGACGAGCACGCCTTCATCCACGGCCACGAAAATTTCGCCCTCTGCGTCCGTCTCATAGGTCAGAATTCCCGGCGCAAGCGCCGCGACGCAGTCCAGCCGGTGCGGTAGGAGACCGAATGCGCCATCGCGAGCCTCCGCGACGATGCGCGTTACGCCGGGCTTTTCCGCGAATACTTGGAAAGGCAGGAGCACTTTAAGAGTCATGCGTTGCGGCGGCATGTTCCACCCTTGCTTGCGGTTTTGCTGGCGTGGGCGATGGCACCGCGCTCTTGTGTCCGGTCTCGTCCGACTTTTTCGGTGTCTGTGATTTCGCCTTTGCCTCGTCGATCGTTCCGATCATGTAGAGCGCACTTTCCGGATAGTCCTTGAATTCGTCGCGCAGGATGCGCTCGCAGCCGTCCAGCGCGTCCTTCAGACTGACGAGCTTTCCCTTTAACGCCGTGAATTGTTCGGTCGTGAAAAAAGGTTGGGTGAGAAACCGTTCCAGCCGGCGCGCGCGGTTGACCACGCTGCGGTCCTGCGGCGAAAGCTGCTCCAGCCCGAGCATGGCGATGATGTCCTTGAGTTCGGCATATTGCGCCAGCGTTCGCCGGATTTCCTGCGCCAGGCCGTAGTGGCGCTCACCGACGATGGTGGCCGTGGCCATCGTGGAATTCGATTGCAAAGGATCGACCGCCGGGAAGAGACCTTCGCTCGCCCGCTTGCGCGAGAGCACGATCGCCGCGGAAAGATGCGAGAACGTATGCACGGCCGCTGGATCCGTGAAATCGTCGGCCGGCACATACACGGCCTGGATGGACGTGATCGCGCCGGTGTCGGTATTGGCGATGCGCTCCTCCAGCCCCGATAGTTCGGTGCCCATGGTAGGTTGATAGCCGAGCCGCGACGGCATCTGGCCCATCAGGCCGGACACCTCCATGCCCGCCTGAATAAAGCGGAAGATATTGTCGATGAGCAGCAGCACGTCGCGGTGCTGGTCGTCGCGGAAATACTCGGCCATCGTCAGCGCCGAGTGGCCGACGCGAAAACGGGCGCCGGGCGGTTCGTTCATCTGGCCGAAGACCATCACCATGTTCGGCAGGACGCCGGCATCCTTCATCGCCTCGTAAAGCTCTTCGCCCTCGCGGCACCGTTCGCCGATGCCGCAAAAGATGCTCACGCCCTTCTGGCGGCCGATCATGTTGTGGATCATCTCGGTCAGCAGCACCGTCTTGCCGACGCCGGCACCGCCGAACAGTCCCGCCTTGCCACCGCGTTCGAGCGGCGCAAGGACATCGATGACCTTGATGCCCGTCTCGAAGACTTCCGACTTGGTCGAACGCCGCGCCAGGGCCGGCGGGGCGTTATGCACCGAGCGCCACTGGACATCGGCCAGCGCCGGACCGCGATCGATCGTGGCCCCAAACACATCGAACATGCGCCCGAGGACCGCCTTGCCCGTCGGCGCTTCCAGCGGCCCTCCTGTGTCCTCAACCGCCATGCCGCGCGCAAGACCTTGCGTCGGCGTCAGTGCGATGCCGCGCACGCAATGCGCGTCGCGCTGTGCCAGCACTTCGATCACGATTTGTTTTTCCGTTCCGGCGCGCAATATTGAATAGACCGGCGGCAAGTGCTCTTCGAACCGGACATCCACAACGCTGCCGCGTACCGAGACGACGGCACCGAGATTTGTCAATTTGGCGTTGCCTGGCACTGCACTCTCAACCATCAGCGCCTCTACGCGCTCGTCATGGCGCGCTCGCCATCTGCACGCCGTTTTTGCGCGGGTGACGTCCACTTCCAGTTCCGGATCTCCGGCAAATCCTGGCCGTGCTTGTCGATATATTCCTTGTGCTCGATGAGCTTGTCTTGCATCTGCTGCTTCAGGTGGGCGCCCTTGCTGCCCAGTTGCGGCAGCCGGTCGATCACGTCCTGTACGAGATGAAAGCGATCCAGTTTGTTCTGGACGCGCATGTCGAAGGCCGTGGTGATCGTGCCTTCCTCGTTGTAGCCCCGAACGTGGAGATTGCCGTTGGTCCGGCGATAGGTCAGCCGATGGACAAGCGAGGGATAGCCGTGGAAGGCGAAGATGATGTGCTTGTCCCTGGTGAACAGGCCGTCATAGTCGATCTCGTTCAGCCCGTGCGGGTGCTCGCTGGCCGATTGCAGCTTCATCAGATCGACGACATTGATCACCCGGATTTTGAGATCGGGCAGATGCTGGCGCAGAATGGAAACGGCGGCCAAGATCTCCAGCGTCGGCGTGTCGCCGCAACAGGCCATGACGACGTCCGGCTCGCTGCCTTGGTCGGTGCTCGCCCATTGCCAGATGCCGATGCCTTCGGTGCAATGCACGACGGCCTCGTCCATGGTGAGCCATTGCGGCAGCGCATGCTTGCCCGCCACCACGACGTTGACGTAGCCGCGGCTGCACAGACAATGATTGAAGACCGACAATAGGCAGTTCGCGTCCGGCGGGAGATACACGCGCACCACATCGGCCTTCTTGTTGATGACGTGGTCGAGGAAGCCGGGATCCTGATGCGTGAAGCCGTTGTGATCCTGCTGCCAGACATGTGAAGCGAGCAGGTAATTCAGCGAGGCGATCTTCCGCCGCCAGGGCAGTTCCGCGGTCACCTTCAACCATTTGGCGTGCTGGCTGAACATCGAATCCACGATGCGAATGAAGGCTTCATAGCTGTTGAACAGCCCGTGCCGACCGGTCAGCAGATAACCTTCGAGCCAACCCTCGCACTGGTTCTCGCTGAGCATCGAGTCCAGCACCCTTCCATCGGGCGCGAGGAATTCGTCGGTTTCCGTCGCTTGCGCATCCCATTGGCGATCGGTGACCTCGAACACCGCGTCCAGCAGATTCGAGATCGTCTCGTCGGGACCGAAGACGCGAAAATTGCGTTCCTCCTGGTTGAGTTTGGCCACGTCGCGCAGGAACTTGCCCAGCACCCGCGTGTCTTGGGCAACGACCGCGCCCGGCGACGGCACGCTCACGGCATGGGTGTGAAAATCGGGCATGCGCAGGTCGCGCAGCAGAAGACCGCCATTGGCGTGCGGATTGGCACCCATCCGACGATTGCCCTTCGGCGCGAGTTCAGCCAATTCGGGCATCAGCCTCCCATGGACGTCAAACAGTTCCTCTGGCTTGTAGCTCTTCATCCAACTCTCAAGGAGTTCGACGTGGTCCGGATGTTGGCCATCCACAATGAGCGGCACCTGATGCGAACGGAATGACCCTTCGATTTGCAGGCCGTCGACGAATTTGGGGCCCGTCCAGCCCTTGGGTGACCGGAGGACGATCATCGGCCAGCGCGGCCGCGTCGGCGTTCCCGCGGCCCGGGCGCTCTTTTGTATGTGTCGGATGTCTTCGATGGCCTGGTCCAAGGTGGCGGCCATGAGTTGATGCATCTGCGCGGGATCGTCGCCCTCCACGAAGTAGGGCGTCCAACCGCAACCGCGCAGGAACTGGTCCAGTTCTTCACGGTCGATGCGGGCCAACACGGTCGGATTGCTGATCTTGAAACCGTTTAGATGAAGGATAGGCAGCACGGCCCCGTCGGTTGCGGGATCAAGAAACTTGTTGGAATGCCACGCAGTCGCCAGGGAGGCAGTTTCCGCCTCGCCATCGCCGATGACGCAGGCGACGACCAGATCGGGATTGTCGAACACAGCGCCGAATGCGTGACTAAGCGAATACCCGAGCTCGCCCCCTTCGTGGATCGAGCCCGGCGTCGTCGGCGCGACATGGCTGGAAATTCCTCCGGGAAACGAGAACTGCTTGAACAGCTTCTTCAGCCCGGCTTCGTCCTGGGTGACATTCGGATAGACCTCGCTCCACGTGCCCTCAAGATAGACATTGCCGACAATCGCCGCGCCGCCATGACCGGGCCCGGCGACGTAGAACATGTTGAGGTCGTATTTCTTGATAGCCCGGTTCAGATGCACATAGATGAAATTCTGCCCCGGCACGGTGCCCCAATGCCCAACAATCAATGGCTTTATGTGAGAGAGATTCAAGGGCTCTCGTAGAAGCGGATTGTCGTAGAGATAGATTTGCCCGACGGACAGATAGTTGGCGGCACGCCAATAGGCGTCGATGCTGTGTAGAGATTTCGAATTAAGCGGGTCGGTTTTCATGGTGAGGCTTCCTGCCGTGTGTCGAGGACGCGAGCAACCGCCTTTGCGATCATCACTTCCTCGTCCGTATGGATGACTCGGACCTTGATGCGTCCGTCATTTGGGGAGATCAGCGACGCGTTTTGCGCGTTGCGCGTCTGATCGAGATCAATTCCTAGAAATTCCAGCCCATCGCAGATGCGGGACCGCACGGCGGGCGCGTTCTCGCCGATCCCGCCCGCGAACACCAATGTGTCCAGGCCACCCAATGCCGCTGCGAACGCGCCGATCCATTTTTTGACTTGATAGCAAAACAGCGCAATGGCATCGGCCGCCCGCACGTCCTGCTGCTCGCAATTCAGCAGATCGCGCATGTCGGCGCTAGTTTCGGAGATCCCGAGAAGCCCGGATTCGAAGTTGACCATCTTTTCGAAGTGCAGCGCGCCCATGTGCTCGGTGCGTGCCAGATAGCCGATCAAGCCGGGATCAAGATCACCGGATCGCGTGCCCATCGGCACGCCGGCCGCTGGCGTGAAACTCATGCTTGTGTCGAGGGATTTTCCGCCATGCACGGCCGCTAGACTGGCGCCGTTGCCGAGATGTGCGAGGATGACGCGACCTCGTGCCGCTTCTACGCCATTCAGGTGGGCAATCTCGTCCATAAGAAAGGCATAGGACAGCCCATGAAATCCGTATCGCCGCACGCCTTGCGCTTCGTAGCGACGCGGAAGCGGCAACAAGCGTGCAACGCGCGGCAGATCGTGATGAAATTCGGTGTCGAAACAGGCGATCTGCGGTAGATCGCTGAAGTGTCGTTGAAATGTCTCGATCAATAGAATTTCCTCGGGCATGTGTTCTGGATCGAACGGGCTCATACGGCGCAACTCCGCGATCACCTCCGCCGTAATTCGTTCGGGCTTGAAATATTTCGGGCCGCCATTCACGACGCGATGACCGATGGCGGCCAATCCATCGCGACCAATGCTTTCCTCGATCCAACCGATAAGAACGTCCACCGCCGCCTTATGGTTCGGCATGGAAACACGAAGCGAGATATTGTCCGCCGGGTTCGCGCCCCTCACACGCAAAGCAGCGCCGGATAGCCCAATGCGCTCGACCGCGCCTTCCAGAATTTGCCACGGCGGGTCACCGGACTCGAATAGCGCGAATTTGATGCTCGAGGAACCACCGTTGACCACCAGAATATGGGAGCTATTCGGCAGCATGGACCCTCCCATTCCGCAGTCCGACCGAAGCAAATTTGGCGCGCGTAGACTCATAATCGGTGTGGAGGATGCTTCGGATTCCCAATCCCTCGGCGATCTGCGCGAACATTTGCGTGTTTTCGAGATATACGACCTTTGCGGCCGGCACCTGCGCGACGTCCAGCGCGAGCCGAAAGATGTCCGTGTCGGGCTTTAGCAAGTGGACGAAGCAGGAGGAAATATAGAAATCCACAAGGCCATCCAGCTTGAACTTGCGAATCCTATAAGCGTTCAGCTCGCGCCCCTCATTGCTGAGCACGGCGATTTTCAATCCGTAGTGCGCCTTGAGCCGGGAGATCAGTTCGATCATCGCGGGATATGGCTTCGACTGCGCGAACATGAACCGGCGAAATTCGGCTCGGGTGAACAGCCGCTTCTTGTAGAACACGGCGCGGCTCAAATATTCATCCAGCGTGAATTTGCCCAACTGATAGGTGTTCCACGCCGATTGATGGCGATCCTCCATCTCGGCCCGCTCCAGCTTGAAATGCGTTGACGCCCGCTTGCGGGCATGACGATCCCAGCCGTCTGTAAGAAGCACACCGCCGATATCCAGAAACAAACAGGTGATCGGCCTCTCCTTCCCCATCGCGTTTTCCTTTCGTCGATCGGATCATCGCCGCCATAGAGCCCATGTGTCCTGATGGGACTGCCGGTTCTAAAAGGCTCAAGCCTCGATGATGACCTTGAGCGCTTTTGTCTTGGCGGCATTCCCGAAGGTCTCGTAGGCATCGAGGATCTTGTCGAGCTTGAAGCGATGCGTGACGAGCAGCTTGGGATCGATCTTGTGGGACGAGACCGTCTTGAAGAGCATCGGTATCGTGACCGTATCGACCAGCCGCGTGGTGATGGAGATGTTGCGGTCCCAGAGGCTTTCCAGGTGGAGGTCGACCTTTTTGCCATGCACGCCGATATTGGCGATGTGACCGCCTGCGGTGACGATTTTCTCGCAGAGCTCGAACGTGGCGGGAACGCCCACCGCTTCTATGGCGGTATCGACGCCGCGTTTGGCGGTCATCTTCATGATCGCCTCCGCGGCCTTGCCGCCGGTGCTGTTGACGGTCGATGTGGCGCCGAAGCGCTTGGCCATTTCGAGCCGGTTGTCGTCGAGGTCGACCATGATGATTTCGGCCGGCGAATAGAACTGCGCCGTCAGCAGGGCTGCGAGACCAACCGGTCCGGCACCGACGATGGCGACGGTGCTTCCCGGCTCGACCTTGCCGTTGAGCACGCCGCACTCAAAGCTGGTCGGCAGGATATCGCTCAGCATCACCAGCGCCTCTTCATCGGCGCCGGCGGGAATCGGATAGAGGCTGTTGTCCGCGTGCGGAATCCGAACGAACTCGGCCTGTGTGCCGTCGATCGTGTTTCCAAGGATCCAACCGCCGGTGGTGCAATGCGAGTACATCTGCTTGCGGCAATAGACACACTTACCGCAGGCGCTGACGCAGGAGATCAGCACATGGTCGCCCGGCTTGAACACCGTGACGGCGGGACCGACCGCATCGACGACGCCGACGCCTTCGTGGCCCAGAATGCGGCCTGGCTGGCAGCTTGGGAGGTCTCCTTTGAGAATGTGCAGATCGGTGCCGCAGATCGTCGTTTTGACGATCCGGACAATCGCGTCCGTCGGAGCAGCAATTACCGGCTTTGGCCGGTCTTCCAGGGCCTTCTTGCCCACGGCCTGATAGACGAGCGCCTTCATCGTCGGCCTATTCGTCCCGCCCGTTTGGTCGCCCGTCGCCGGCCTTGGAATCGTCGCAAGCGCCATGGGTCAATCACCTTTCGGGTGAGTTGCTGAATATCGAGCACGAGTTGGGGGGCTGCTATGCCGACCGGCGAATACACCGGCCCGCATTCAGATCAGCTTGTGGGCAGTGCGGGTATAACGGGCGGTTCACCCATACGTTCCAAATCGGACGCGGCAATGGATCGCAATAGAGGCAGAACGCACTTACAAATGCTTCATAACCTTATGCGGAGAACCACCTTGGCGGTTTCGGTGCGCGCCGAGTTGCGGAAGATCAGCGCAGCGTCTGATCTGCCAGCCAACCGCCTGTAAACCCCGCCTCCTGCAGTCCTTTTCGGATATAGGGACAGCCGCGCATCAATCGCCAGGGCAGTTCGGTGCGATAGTTCTCGATCATCAACACGATCGGACCCTGGTTGAGCCCGAAATGCCTGGGCGAAATCCACCAGCCTTCCGGATCGCCGGAGCTGGCCGGATGCGTCGGATTGAACGAAGCGTTGAAGCCATAGCTGCCGGCATCCTTCAGCCTGGCCTCGTGAATGAAGAAGTCTACCGCCGGCAGGACGATATCCGGCGCGAATGGCAGGGAGGCGAGCACGGCCCAAGGCGCTATCGTGCCGTCGTCTGGACCATAGGGAACGCCTCGTCCGAGATAATCGAAGAACTCCCGCTCGACACCATCCAATTTGAGCGTTTCGGGACCGGGACCATCGCTCGCGGTGATCCCCCAGCAGTGCTCGCCATAGCCTTCGAACTTACGGGGGTTTTCGATGGCGTAGCGCTGCTGCACGTAGGTGGCGCGCCGGCTGTTCTCGAAATAATCGATTCCCTTGGTCCTCATGAAAGCGTCCTGAATGCCTCGAAAGTCGATCCAGACGTGCGAGAGCTGGTGCGTGAACAACGGTCCCGCATAGGCGTAGTCGTAGCCGTAACAATGCTCCCATCGATAGGTGGAAAGCCACGCGTCGTAGCTGTCTCGCGGCAAAGGATGCGTAGGCGAGCCCAGCCCTAGAACGTAGAGCAACAGTGCCTCGTCATAGCCTTCCCATCGATAGTGGATGAACCCGCTTTCAGGCCGCCAGCCATGAGTCACAGTGGCCTTTCCATTCCGTGCCCATGCCCAGTCGCATCGCCGGTAAAGCGCGTCCGCGAGCTCACCGATTTCCCCTTCCTCGGCCGTCCCAGCATCGAAATAGGCAGCGGCGATGAGCGCGCCAGCCAGCAGAAATGCGCTATCCACGGTCGACAGTTCGCAGTCCCACACGCGTCGGCCGGTCTGCATATCGAGGAAGTGATAGTAAAACCCGCGATAGCCTGTGGCGTCGGCTTCCGGCCCGTGTGGACTGTTCCAGAAGAAGCGCAGGGTCGTAAGCGTGCGCTCTGCCGCGGCGCTGCGCGCCCAAAACCCTCGCTCGACGCCGATCGGATAGGCGGCAAGTGCCAAACCCGTAGCAGCGATGCTGGCGGGCGAATTCGCCTCCGTCTTGTCCAGGATCAGCCCGTTGGCCGGATTCACCTCGCGGACAAAATACTCAAAGGTCTCGCGTTGCAGCGTTTCCAACTCAGCTTCTGAGATTGATCGTCGGACGCTCATGAGGGCGACCGTATCGGAAAGACACGGGAAGATCACCGATAGCCAGCGCTGATGCGGCGAAATTCATACCACTTCTCTCGTGGAAGCGAAGTAATGCGGCGTCGCGAAACTTTGTTGCCTGCCGGGCATTGATCTAATGCGCGACTAGTGGTCGATCCGCTTTGCCGCCCCGCCACCACGCTCCTCGCGATCTTGCGGCGCCGCTCAAGGATGAATGGCATGAAATGGAAGAAGACATATCGGACCGTTCACGATCTGCGGGACATCGATCCTACGAAAATCGTAGTCCCAGCCGTCTCGGGTGAGTTTGCCGGCCTGGAAGTTTCACATGGAGCCAAGGACGCGCGCATCGTCTCGCCTAGTGTCGGCGTTCAGACGCGCAGTCAGACGACGCACGAATAGAGCCGAATTTTAACTCGCAAAATTTCTCTCCAGAGCAACGCCCTCGGATACGACGCTGCTTTTTCTCCCTCGAAAGGCGCAGCGTCATGTCCTCTCTCACGCCATTCATCATTCCGTTCGTCGCGGTCCTCGCGCTCATTCTGATCACGGTGAGCGTGAAAATCGTGCGCCAATACGAACGCGCCGTGGTGTTCACGCTCGGACGCTTTCAGGGGGTCAAAGGGCCTGGCCTCGTTCTGCTGATTCCCTTCATCCAGGAAATGGTGCGCGTCGATCTGCGTATCCAGGTGATCGAGATACCGACCCAGGATGTGATCTCGCGCGACAATGTCTCGATGAAGGTCGATGCGGTGCTCTATTTCAACGTCGTCAATCCCGAGCGTGCCATCATCCAGGTACAGCACTATCTTCCCGCGACGAACATGCTCGCACAGACGACGTTGCGCGCCGTCCTGGGCCAGCATGAGCTCGACGAGATGCTCTCCGACCGAAAGAAGCTCAGCACCGACGTCCAGAGCATCATCGACGCCCAGACCGAGACCTGGGGAATCAAGGTTAGCAATGTCGAGATCAGGACCGTCGAGCTGACCGAAAACATGGTGCGCGCCATCGCCAAACAGGCCGAAGCCGAACGCGACCGCCGCGCCAAGATCATTCACGCGGAAGCGGAGTTCCAAGCCTCACAGACCCTTGTCAACGCGGCAAAGATCCTCTCCAGCATCCCGGCCGCCATGCAGCTGCGTTACCTGCAGACCCTGACCGAGATTGGCGCGGAACAGAATTCCACGATCATCTTCCCGATGCCTATCGACATCATCAAGCCGTTCCTCGATCTGGTCGAGAAAACTGGCAAGCCGTCGGGCGCCAATGGCGCGGCCAGTGTCGGCACGCCGGATGACTCGCGTGCGAACGCTTAAACCGTAAGGCAGGCCGAGGAATTACAAATACCCCCGTGAACCGCATCGAACTGAGGATCTCGAAATGTTAAGGCATGAATCGGAAATCGACGGGTATGCCATTCATGCCAGCGACGGCCTTATCGGCACGGTCAGCGACTTCCTGTTCGACGACGCCACCTGGCTGGTTCGCTGGCTGGTGGTCGATACCGGCAATTGGCTTCCCGGCCGTCGCGTCCTGCTTCCTCCCAGCGCTTGGCGGATGTCAATCACATGGAACGCCAGTTCTCGGTGAGGTTGACCAAGCAGCAGGTCAAAGAGTGCCCCGATGTCGAGTCCGATAGACCGGTGTCGCGGCAGTCTGAAATCAGCATCTACGACTACTACGGCTGGTCTCCGTATTGGGGCACTGGCTCCTATATGGGAATGGTCGGCTATGGAGGTGGCTATCTGCCCGGCACGCCGCCGCCATCCCCAGAATTGGTGCAGAGAGAAAAAGCAATCGACGATGCCCGGCGAAGCCAGGACGATTCTGCCCTGCGCAGCGCCAACGAGGTCACCGGCTATCATATTCTCGCCAGCGACGGCGAGATCGGGCATGTCGAGGACTTTCTCGTCGAGGACGACGACTGGAGCATTCATTACCTCGTCGTCGATACGAAGAACTGGTGGCCCGGCAGGAAGGTGCTCGTCTCGCCGATGTCGGTGCGAAAGATCGAATGGTCCGACAGGCGGGTGAGCCTCGGCGCCGACCGCCAGAAGGTCAAGAACAGCCCGCCATACGATTCGTCGATGACGGTCGACCCGCTCTATGAAAAGACGTTCCACGAACACTATGGCGATCTGAAATTGCGGGAAGCGTCCTAGGCGGCGGCAGGCGCCACAATCGTATCTCGAAGAGAAGCACACAATTTCGAAGTTGTGGAAAATCAAATGATTCATGGCGGTTTGAACGATTGGTTCTTCGGTTGGGGCTGGTTTCTCTGGCTCGGCTTCATTTTTCTGATGTTCTCGAGTATTGGAAATTGGGGCTACACCTATCGCGCGCATCGGAAATACGACGGGCAACCTCGCAAGGAAGCGCGCGATATCCTCAACGAGCGGTATGCCCGCGGAGAAATATCCCGGGAACAGTTCGGTCAGTTGAAAGCCGACATTGCGGGTGCCTAAAGGTGATGACGAAACTGGGATGCGCATTCCAAAATGAGACGGTCGGCGCATGAATGCGCATGGCCATCACGGAGATGCGCCAAAGCCCGCGCGTCGGCGCGATTGGCGGCGCGTACACCATTCCCCGCTCTTCTGGGTCGGCCTTCTGCTGTGTGTGGGTGCGATCGCGATCTACGTGTTGACCGAAGACCTTTCGTGGCGGCCCCACTAGTGCCTTGTTCCCCAACGATCTCCCCCGCCATGTCGCAAACAGCTTCGCGAGCCCGGCCTCGGAATGGTCCCGGCCGGATGCTCCGAGGTTGCGATGCGCATCGGCCCGGCGGACTTGTCACGAAACTCGCCGATCGCGTCCATATCCAGCGCTTGAACGCCGATCAAACATGATTGTACCCAAAAGCGCCTGCCACCCGTTCACTACCCATGGGGAACCGTCTTTCAACAGTCGCTGGACCATTTGAGTCTCGCCGATACGGAAAAACCACCGGCGATCCGGCGGTTGTCCTGATCGTCGAGAACGAGGCACTCATCCGCATGAACGCTGTTCAAATGGTGGAGGACGCCGGCTATACGGCGCTGGAGGCAGCCGACGCCGACGATGCAATCCGCACTCTGAAACGCCGGCAGGATATTCGCGCGGTATTCACGGATGTTAACATGTCCGGATCCAGAAGCGGGTTAAGGCTGGCGCACGCCATACGCCATCGGTGGCCGCCGATCCACGTGATCGTGACGTCAGGACTTGCGACCGACCTGGTGCTCCCAACAGGCGCTCACTTCGTCCGAAAACCTTATGAAAACACCCGCGTTGTTGCCCTTTTGAATAAACTGTTGGACATGAATTAAAACGTCCAAATGCAAAAGGTGTGATATGATGCCCCTCACCAACTGTATTTGACGCACGATTTTAGCCTCGCTTGAATCGCTACCGGGAAACGGCTTTCGCTCCGCGAGCCTCCGGTTTCAGAAAGGGGAAGCCATGGCTCCCCACACGCCGTCCAGTCCTGACATTGCGCTCGATCTCGCGCTGGCGGTCATTGCGTCTTCCGACGCGCCGCTTCTGCTCCTGAACAGCTCTCTGACAATCGTCGCAGCGAGCAGGTCGTTCTGCCGCGTGTTCCAATTCGACCCTGCCACAGTACAAGGCCGTGCGCTCGCCGAACTTGGCGCCGGCGAATGGAATGTGCCGCAATTGTCGGCGCTCCTTCGCGCGACCGCTTCGGGGTTTGCCGAGGTGCAGGACTATGAGATGGACCTCAAGCGCGATGGCCGGGACACTCGTTGCCTGATCATCAATGCCCACAAGCTCGATTATACCG
>Ga0302325_10008281_pt1 | contig 22855 bp, 19 predicted proteins | sample Palsa_T0_2_FD_201948 | JGI IMG/M metagenome (GOLD analysis project Ga0302325, IMG submission 201948) | Peat permafrost microbial communities from Stordalen Mire near Abisko, Sweden - Palsa_T0_2 | ecosystem: Environmental > Terrestrial > Soil > Palsa > Peat permafrost | place: Sweden: Abisko...
GCCGACGTGCACGAGAACGTAAGCAGCGCGCGCTCGCAGCCGAGGTGTTCCTGCAACCACAGCGCACAACGTTCGGTGAACGGGCCGTTGCCCGAGAGATGCAAGTTGTCGATCGCCTCCTGGATGTACCCGAACTCATCTCCGGTGGCGTACGGGCGGTTGAATGGGATCTTGGAGGGTCGGGCTCCGTTCGCGGTTTGCATGTTCCGCAACGGTTCCATTGATCACCATCCGCGTCAAGCGCCGAGTCCCGCCTCGACGGCCCCTCAGCCGGTGCCGGCGATCGATTCTCGCTCGGCTGCAGGGCAATCGGCGCCCGTGGCGGCTCGGACCGAGTGGGAGACAAAGCCCGCGGACGCGGACATGAGTCTGACGCACCCCGCGGACCTTGATTCTACGCGCTGACGGGGCGATCTCAGCAGCTCTCGGTGCTGGTTGCAAGCTGACCACAGGACCTCCTCAAAGCGCCCTGCACCCCGATGTATGGTCCGCCGCGATGCACCCTGATAATCACAACGACGGCGGGCTTGTGGACCCCGTGCTCAGCGTCGTCGTGCCCGTTTACGGCTGTCAGCCATGCATGCGCCACCTGCACGAGCGCCTGACCGCGAGCTTGGGTGATCTCGACTTGTCATATGAGATCATCCTGGTCGACGATCGCGCGGAAGACGGCTCGTGGTTGGAGATCGAGCGCCTCGCGGGTCTCGACCGCTCGGTGCGGGGCATCCTGCTCAGCCGTAACTTCGGCCAGCACGCGGCCATAACAGCCGGGCTGCATTTCGCGCGCGGCGCGTGGGTGGCTGTGATGGATTGCGACCTGCAGGACCCGCCCGAGGCGATCCCGCGTCTGTATGCGAAGGCGTTGGAGGGGCACGACATCGTCTTCGGCCGGCGGACCCGCAAGCCCACCAATCTTGTGAGGCGGCTGCTGGGACGCATTTACTTCCGTGGCATCCGCTTCTTCTGGGGCAGCCAGATCGACGGTCAGTACGGCAGCTTCAGCGTCATCTCTCGCAAGGTGGTCGACGCGTTCCTCACTCTCCACGATCAAGACCGTCACTACATGATGATTCTCAATTGGCTGAAGTTCGACACCGCGTCAGTCGACTACGAGCCCGCCACCCGCTACCGCGGACGCAGCTCCTACAGCTTGCCGCGATTGCTAGGACACGCCCTCGACGGCGTCTTCTTCCAGACGACCGTTCTACTTCGCTGGATCGTCTACCTCGGCTTCTGCCTGGCCGGCGCGGGCGGTGCATTTGCCCTGTACCTGATAGCCGCCAGACTCTTCGGCAGCGTGTACCCGGGATGGACGACGATCGTTAGCACCGTCGTCATTCTCGGCGGCTTCACCATTCTGAGCACGGGCATCACCGGGTTGTACATCGGCAAGGTCTTCGATCAGACTCGCGCGCGTCCGGTGTTCGTGGTCGATCGGATCGTCGAAGGCGCGGACGGCACGATGCGCGATGACCTCGGACTCCCGCAGGACGCGCGCGCCGGCGTCGAGGTGATCCAGCGCTCATGACCGGAGAGCAGATCGCCCAGCCACGTACGCCGACCTGGACCAAGCGGGGGCTGTTGATCTCGACGCCCGCAGACCAGCCGTGGTCGCGCTCCCACGCCGCGCTGCCGGCAGTTTCGCAGGTAGATGGCGATCGGGTCGACCTCTACTATTCACCTCGCGACGAGCTTGGTCGCGCCCACATTTCCCGGGCGCACCTGCGGCTTCAGCCGACGGGCGAGTTGAGCCTGATCGATCACGACCCCGAGCCGGTGCTGAGCCCAGGATCGCTCGGTGCGTTCGACGACAGTGGCGTCACGATGTCCTGCGTCGTCGACGCTGAGATCGGCTCACTGCTGTACTACACCGGCTGGACGCTGGGCGTTACGGTCCCGTTCTACTTCTACGCGGGCCTCGCGATCCGCTCGCCGGGGACACATTCCTTTCAGCGCGTATCGTCCGCGCCGCTGCTCGAGCGCAACGACGTCGACGGATACTTGACCGCATCGCCGTGGGTGTTGCACGACGAGGGTATCTGGCGAATGTGGTACGTCTCGGCGACCAAGTGGGAGATGGTGGACGGCTCGCCTCGTCACTACTATCACCTCCGCTACGCGGACAGCCATGACGGCGTCCACTGGCAACGAGCCGGCCGAGTGGCGATCGACTTCGCCGACAGCGACGAGTACGCCATCAGCCGCCCGTGCGTGATCCGCGACGGGGATCGCTACCGGATGTGGTTTGCCGCTCGCGGCGATCGCTACCGCCTGGGCTATGCCGAGTCCCTCGATGGCCTCGTCTGGGAGCGCGACGACAGCCGCACAGGACTGGAGCCCGCGAGCAGTGGATGGGACTCCGAGATGGTCGCCTATCCGATGGTGTTCTCTCGGGCCGGGCTCAGGTACCTCCTCTACAACGGCAACGGCTACGGCCGCAGCGGCATTGGATATGCGACCAGCGACGCGGACGAGTGAGCGCGAGATGGGGTCCAAGCCAGTCGCGATATTCGGCACCGGTCAGTTCGGCGCGGTCGCAGCCGTCTATCTGCAGCGCGATAGCCCGCGCGAGGTGCTCGCCTTCACGGTCGACGGCCAGTACGTCCAAGGCGAGGAGTTTTGCGGGCTGCCGCTGATCGCCTTCGAGGATTTCCTCGAGAGCCACCCGCCAGAGCGAGTCGACCTTCTTGTGGCGCTTGGCTATCAGGGCGTCAACGAGATCCGGCGAGGCATATATGAGCGCTGCAGGAGGCTGGGCTACGGATTCGTCACCTACGTGAGCTCGAAGGCACTGAACATGACCGACGGACCGATAGGCGCAAACACGTTCATCTTCGAGGCCAATGTTCTCCAGCCCTTCGTGGAGATCGGCGACGACGTAGTGCTGTGGAGCGGCAATCACATCGGCCATCACAGCCGCATCGAGGATCATTGCTTCATCGCTTCACACGCGGTCGTATCCGGGAACGTGACGATCGGTGAAGGGTGCTTTGTGGGCGTCAACGCGACCTTCCGCGATGGCATCTCGGTGGGGGCGCGTTGCGTCATCGGCGCGGGGGCCACGGTTCTCGCCGACCAGGACGACGGCACGGTGCTCGCGGCGGCGGCTACTCCCGTGTATCACAAGAAGAGCTCACAGCTACGCCACATCTAATCATTTGCGAGACATGCTCAGCCTAAGCGCAAAGACAGACTCTAACTGGCTGGAGCTCGTGACGGAGGCACTCGTGCACGAGGGCTGCGCGGTGGTCGCAGACGTGCTGGAGCCCGATCTCATCGCGCAAACGCGCACCGCGATGTATGAGGTGCAGAGCCTAATTCACGGAGAGCTCGGCTCCGAGCGGCTCGCCGGGGCCCGCGAGGAGGGCGTGCTCAGGCTGATGGGGCGCTACGACCCGTCGCTCTTGGGCCTCCTTGCCCTGCCCGAGATGCTCGCGGTGGTCGATCGGACGGTCTCTCCAACGGCGATCCTGCACCTGCAGAACGGCTTCATCCTTCCGCCCAGCGACGCGCAGGGCGCGAGAACCTTCCAGCGCAGCTTTCACCGTGACTTCCCGCGATACCTCGACGGCTACCTGGCGTCGCTCAACGTCATGCTGACGCTCGACCCGTTCAGCGCCAGCAACGGCGCGACGCTCGTAGCTCCCGGCACCCACCAGCGCTGCGAGCGTCCGTCGTCGGACTACCTCCAAGCGGCCGCGACGGCAGTCGAATGCGCCGCTGGGTCGATGATCGTGTTCGACTCCACCCTCTGGCATGCGGCCGGCACGAACATCTCCGACCACGACAGGTTGGCGATCAATCATCAGTTCACGCGCTCGTTCATCAAGCAGCAGATAGATTACGTGCGAGCGTTGGGGGACGAGCTCGTGTTGTCGCAGGCACCCCGCATCCAGCAGTTGCTCGGCTGGTACACCAGGGTGGTGACGAGCCTCGACGAGTACTACCGGCCCGCCGAGCAGCGCCTCTACCGGTCGGGCCAGGGCTGACCGAGGGCCTGATCCGCTGATGAAAGGTAGCCCAGTGTCATGGCTCTGCGTCGGGCTCACCGTCGTGCTGACCATATATGGCCAGATGGTCGTCAAGTGGCAGATCCTCCAGCGCGGACACCTGCCGGCCTCCTTGCAGGGGAAGTTCGCGTTCTATGTGAGCTTCTTTCTGAACCCATGGGTCGTGAGCGTCCTGTTGGCCACGGGTGTCGCCGCTGTCTCGTGGGTTACCGCGCTCTCCCGCCTCGAACTTAGCCGTGCCTATCCCTTTACGGCGTTGTCGTTTGTGACCGTGCTGCTGCTCAGCGGGGTCTTCTTTGACGAGGCGATCACCCCTGCGAAGCTGGCCGGGATCGCGCTCGTCGTCGCCGGTCTCGTCGTCGGAGCCGGTTTGTGAGTCTTGGCGGGCAGCTGATGATTGCGAGGCGCACGTGACTGCGAGCGCGGGCAAGGCGGTGGCGATCGTCCAGTCCAACTACGTCCCGTGGAAGGGGTACTTCGACCTCATGCGCTCGGTCGATGAGTTCGTCCTTTACGACGATGTCCAGTACACGCGGCGGGACTGGCGCAACCGCAATAGGCTGAAGTCTGCGGACGGGGTGCGCTGGCTGACGATCCCGGTCCACGTAAAGGGTCGCTACTTGCAGCGTATAGATGAGACGTTGACGAGCGATCCGGATTGGCCGGCTCGACACTGGTCAGCTCTGGTCGGATGGTATCGCCGCGCCCCGTTCTTCGAGCGCTATCGCCCGGTGTTGGAAGCGCTCTATCTCGAGACGCGCGAGCGCCACCTGTCGAAGGTCAACCGTCGCTTTCTCGAGACATTGGCCCCGCTTTTTGGTGTGACTACGCCGATCAGCTATTCGATCGACTACCAGTGTGAAGGCACCAAGACCGACCGTCTGCTTGGCATATGCCAGGCGGCAGGAGCAACCCGCTACGTCTCCGGGCCCGCCGCGCGGGTCTATTTGCAGGAGGACCGTTTCCGGGCAGCGGGTATCGACGTCGCGTGGATGAGCTACGACGGCTATCCAGAGTATCCGCAGTTGTATCCGCCGTTCGAGCACCACGTGAGCGCGCTGGACCTGCTTCTGAACGTGGGCGACGAGGCGCCTCGTTACATGCTCTCGCGGGCACGTGCCACGCCCGAGGTGGCGCATTGAGCCTGCTCGAGCACACGCGTGCGTCGCACGGCGCCCGGCCGCGTGAGCAAGAGGCGTCGCACCGGCGCGAACGTCGCACGCACCGCCTGGCGGTCGTCGTCGTCGTGGCTGCGATCGCCTCGACGTGGCTGCTTTCCGGCGTATCGGTCGGAGAAGCGTCTCGGTTCACGGCCTTTGAGCTCCTGTATGTGCTGCTCCCCGGTGTGCTTCTTTATGCGGTGCTCGCGATCGATCTCGATGGCTGGTTGCGCACCGTGGCGATCGGCGCGCCGCTGGGCTACGCGATCAACATCGGCGCGTTCGCGCTCACGGCCGGGCTGGGCTCGCGCGCTGCCTTTGCGTTTCTGCCGCTCGCGGCTATTGGCACGATGGGCCCCCTATCGATTTGCCGACACGCGCGCGTGCGCCAGTGGATCGTTCGCCGAGGCCTGCGGGGTCGCGCCCGCGCCCCGACTGTAGGAGGGCATCACCAACGTGGCGATCGTGCTCGTCACCGACGAGGCAGCTCTGCGGATCGGAGATCGCTCGCGGGACCGGAGTCGATGATCGTGGCGATCGCGCTCGCCGCGGCGCTGCTTCTTCTCGCGGTCACGTTCTTTGCCTCCTCGCCGCTGCCTGGGCTCGCCCGAAGCGTCGTCTACAGCGCGGACAACGTCTTCGACATCTCGCTGGCAGCCGAGGCACGCAATCACTGGCCGATCACCGAACCATGGGTTGCGGGACAGCCCTTGCACTACTACACGGGAGTATTCATTCACGCGGCTGCGGTCAACCAGGTGGCCGGCGTCCCGCTTTCGACGGTGATCCTGCGATTGCTCCCCACGACCATGTTCCTGGTGGTGGCGCTGCAACTGTGGCTTTTGGGCGAGTCGTTGAGAGACTCCCGCTGGGTTGGCCCGCTGGCGGTGCTTCTGCTGCTCGTGGTCGAGGATGTGAACTTGAATCCGACGCGTTCGCAGGTCTTCAAGATCAGTCCCTTCACGCAGTTTCCGCTAAGCCCGAGCTTTGCGTTTGGCGCACCGTTCTTGCTTGGCGTGCTCGCGCTGCTCGGACCGCGGTTCGCCGAGGTCGGGCTGCCCGCCCCCCGCGGCGTCACACGCGATAGCGCCGTCGCGCGCGCAAACACCGTCGGCACGCTCGCAATTATGGGAATCCTTGTGACGGGTGCGGCGGCCGCGAAGATGTTCGCCGCCGTGGATTTGCTCGGCGGTCTGGGCCTGTATTGGCTATGGAACGTGATCGCGGGGAGACCGTCGCGGCTGGCGTTCTGCTGCACGGCGCTTTCGGCTATCTGCGTGAGCGTCGTCTACCTCACGATGCTGGCCGGCGGCGGCGCGTCGTCGGTCAGCCTCTCTCCACTCAACTTCGTCCACGAAGGCGACTCGTTTGCGCGCGCCCGCACGCTCGCGGAAGGCGCCGTCGGACATACCCTCTACTGGCTGCCGCTGGTGGCCGGTGCAGCAATCCTCGCGGCGCTCCTGTTCGCGCCGCTGCTGGGCGGAGTGTGGCTGCTGCGCAAGCGTGCAATCCCGGCGAGCGGTGGGCTTGCGGCCTGCGTGTTCGTCACCGGACTGCTTTCCTACGCGCTGCTCGGAGCCCCGGGCGGTGTCGAGGGCGTGTTTCTCGTGTACGGCTATATCGCCGTCGTGCCGCTCGCGGCGCTCGGCTTGCTGCGGTTGTGGGAGGACACGCCCACGAGCGTCCGGGGCGGCCTCTTGACGGCATGTGGAGGGCTGCTCGCGACCGGCCTGGCGATCGCCGCGGTTACGCCGCGGTTGGCCTTGACGGGACGAGCCGCAGACGCTTGGTACGCGCTGGCGTATGGATCGATCGCGGCTGGGATCGCTCTCACCGTCGGCCGCCTACGCAAGCGCTACGCGGGCGTGATCTCCTCGCGCGTGGGCGCCGCCGTCGCCTGCGGCATTCCCTTGCTGATTGCGCTGGGCATGGTCAAGCCGACGGCGCTCGCGGCGTCGGGGGCGTGGAAGACGATCACGCGCCAGCGCATAGCGCAGCCGAACTCGCCAAGCGACTATGGGCTGACTGGCGCTCTCTACGCAGGCCTGCTGTGGGTACGCGACCACACGGGCAGATGTGACGTGCTCGCCGTCAGCAACCACTTCTCCGGGCCCGGCGGGTCGGACCCGGACTATGTGTACTACTCGGCGTTCGCCGAACGCCGAGTCTTTCTCGAGAGTTGGTTCTACACGCCCGTCGGGGCGCGTGGAGGTGCGCCATATCGCGGTCGGCTTGCCCTCAACAACCGAGCTATCTCGGGAAATAGCGCGGCGCTGCGGGAGCTGGCGCGCGATGGCGTGAGCTACGTACTCATCGACAGGATCCACGGCGCCGACCCCCACGAGCCGCCGAGCGTGACGCGACTCGTTTTCGCGAACAGCGCGCTCGATGTCTACCGGCTTGGTGCAAGCGGCATCCCTACCTCCTCCAAGCGCCCGTGCGCGAGCGTGACCTAATCGCTCCGAGAGACTCGTGACCACGTCCCTCACCCCCACGCCCACGTCTGCGCCCCAAGCGCGGCTGTGGTCCAGACTGCGTCTTTGGTCGATGGCACGGACGGCGGCTCTGGTGGGCGCCCCGGTGCTGCTGATCGGCGCGCTCACGTGGCCGCTTCTGTTCACCAACAGCGTCTTCTACATCGACTGGATTACGCACCTGTGGTTCGTGTGGCAGCAGAGTCTCGCCATTCGCGCCGATCACGTACCCAGCTTCTTCATCAACTACTCACATTCGGTGTTCGATCCGGTGTACGCGTTCTACGGCGGGACCATCTACACGATCGCGGGATTGCTTTCCCTGGTCCTCGGCAACGCGCCGGTTGCAGCCTATGTCCTGACATATCTGATGGCCTTCGCAGCAGCCTACGGCGGCTGGTATTGGATCGGGCGCATGACCGGCCTCGGACGCTGGCAGGCGCAGGTTCCCGGCGCGGTCTTCATCACCTCCGCCTTCTACCTGCAGATACTCTACGCGAGCGGAGATTGGCCCGCCTTCGTTGGAGTTTCGACGCTACCGCTCGTGATCGCCTCGGCGCTCAGCCTCATGCGTGCAGAACGCGTGCGCATGCTGCCGGCAATAGCGCTGGTCGCGAGCAGCATCGTCTTCTTCGGAAGTCACAACGTCACGATACTGTGGGGCACCACCACAACGCTGCTCACGGCCTTGGCGATCGTGATCGTCGTTCCGCAGGCGCGGCAGCGGATTACCCGCGCGGGAGTGATTCGCGTCGCCGGTCTGGCCGTTCCCGGACTGCTTGTGAACGCGTGGTATCTGCTGCCTACCGTCGCCTACGCTTCGCGCACCTGGCTCGGCAGCGGCGAAGGCAAAGGACAGGCTTACTGGGACGGGTTGATCCGCGAACACATGCCGATCGTCTCGGTCGGCCACCTCTTCACCCTCTCGCAGGCCGAAAGCTTTCCGGGGGCCGCGAACTCCTCCGCCGCCCTACCCGTGCTGGCGATAGCGTGGGTGCTGCTGAGCATCCCGATCGTCCTGCGGATCGGGTCCAACGGGACGTGGCTGAAGATCCTCCTGGTCGTCTCGGTCATGGCCACCCTGATCGGCGTGGTCATGACGCACGCCGGACTGCTTCTGTCCCTGCCGGCTCCGTATACGAAGCTGCAGTACAGCGTCCGCCTCGAGAGCTTCGTGCTCCTCGGCGTAGCAGGCGCCGTGTTGGCGGTGCTGGTGCTGGCGCAGGGCTCGACGGGCAGGACGAGGCTCTGGACGTGGACGCTCGCGCCGGTCCTGGCCGTATCGGTGGTGGTGGCCAGCGAGCGGGCGGCAGACTTCCCGCCGGCTCCGCCTGGCGTGTCCCGAGCGCTGCAGATGCGGGCCTACCAGAGACTGCAAAATGCCTACGCGGATGCCGATCTCCCGGTCCTCGACCGCACTCGCTCCCTGCGCGAACTGACGATCGCGCCGGCGGCGGTGCACGACGACCGTGTGTCCGGCGTGGTGTATCTGCGACCGGGCCAACTGGTGGCATCCAACATCGGAGGCGGCCCCGAACTGGTGCACGTCGCCGGCGCACGGATCGTCGGCATCGACCCTGGTTTCAACGACGTGCTCGAAATCGATCCGGCCGCCGGTTCGGAAAGCGGCGGCGAGAGGATCACGGTGAGCACGGCCGACGGCTTCCCAATTCTCGCCGGGCGCCTGCTCACGATAGCGGCGGCGATCATCCTAGTGGGCGAGCTCGCGGCGATCGCGGCTCGCGATGTTCGAGCGCGCAGAGTCTGAGGTAGAAGCTTTGCGGTTTTGTTTCTTGCTTTCGTCGAGCCCGTGCCTGGACATAAAGAGAAACAAAATTGCCAATCTCGGCTGCCTCTGGTCGGGAAGGGGTTAGAGACACGACTTTCTTTTTTTTGGGCATTGGTTATGGTCTGCCACGGTCCGTCTGTGGGATTCTACGGGCCGGGATTGTTCCTAATACAAATCGTCGATTACGCAGTTAGGTCTTTGACCTGGCGGTCACTGATCGGCGACGCTGTGGACCCAGTCAATAACCAAGGGAGAGATACGAATGAATAGGCTACGCATCGGGCCGATGGCATTGGCCCTCATTGCAGTGTTCGCGATGAGCCTGGCGGCGTCGGCAACTGCCTCGGCGGCCCTGCCGGAACTCGTCAACAAAGAAGGCAAAGAAGTCGTGAAAAAGAAATTCACCGGCAAAGCGAGCGGGACCAGCACGTTCGAAACAAAAAGCGGTGAAGCAGTAAAATGCACCGGCAGCACGACCAAAGGCGAAGTCACCGGTCTGAAAACGCAGTCGGTTGAAAACAAATTCACCGGTTGCTCGGCAGTCTCTGGCCTGCTCAAATGCAAAACCAAAAGTGCCGCCGCTGGAGAAATCGTTCTCAAAGTAAACGCTAAAGTCGTCTATCTGAGCGAATCCGCGAAAACAGTCGGCATCGATCTTGCTCTACCGGAAACCCTCACGATCGAATGCACCGGACTGCTCTCGGAGACGTTGAAAGTAAAGGGCTCGACGCTCTGCCCGACGACCACGGCGCTGTCCAAGAAATCCACGCTTACCTGTAAAGAGACCAAAGGCAAACAGGAATTCACTGAATACGAAGAAGGCGGCGTGAAAGTCAAAGACATCACGGAAACCGAAGGATCGGGTACCAAAAAATTCGCGTTCGAAGAATCTGGCCTGACGAGCACCAACGAACTCGAATTCGAAGAAGAAGTCGAAATCAAGCACTAGCGAGCTCGCGACGCACGTGCGGCCGGGCCGATCGGAGAACTCGCCGATCGGCCCGCCGCCCTACGGCTCCAAGCGGTGCGGGCCGCGGTACAGGAACGTGACCTCGCGCACGTTCTCCTGCCCCAGCATCTGCATCAACAGCCGCGTCAGCCCGAACCCGAACCCCCCGTGCGGCGGCGCGCCGTAGCGGAAGGAGTTGAGGTAGTACTGAATCGGCTCGATCTCGACACCCTTCTCGTGCGCCTGCGCCAGCAGTTGCTCGTAGCGGTGCTCGCGCTGCGCCCCGGTGGTCAGCTCGATGCCGCGCCACAGCAGGTCAAAGCTCTTGGTCAGCGTCGGCTGATCGGCGTGGCGCATGTGGTAGAAGGGCCGCACGCTGGTCGGGTAGTCGGTCACGAACGCGAACTCGTGGCCGTCGCGCTCCTTGATCAGCGCCGAGAGCGCGCGCTCGCTGGGGGGGTCCAGATCGTGCCCGGGATCGAGACCCCCCCCGCCCGCGTCGTGGCCGGCCTCGCGCAGCATCTCCTTGGCGTGCTCGAGGCTGACGCGAGGGAACGGCACCGTGGGCACGGTCAGCTCGGCCCCGAACGTCGAGGAGATCTGCTCGCCGTGGATGTCCTTGACGACGCCCAGCACGTGCGCCAGCCAGCGCTCCTCGAAGGCCATCACGTCCTCGTGCGAGTCGATCCACGAGATCTCCACGTCGACGCTCGTGAACTCGGTGTCGTGGCGCGAGGTGAACGACGGGTTCGCTCGGAACACGGGGCCGACCTCGAACACCTTGCCGAAGCCGGCGGCCATCGCCATCTGCTTGTAAAACTGCGGCGACTGCGCGAGGTAGGCCTGGCGCTCGAAGTACTCGACCTTGAACAGCTCCGCGCCGGACTCGCTGGCAGAGCCCATGAACTTCGGCGAGTGCAGCTCCATGAACCCTTCCTTGCGCCAGTACTCGCGCATCGCGTGCTCGACCGTCGTCTGCACCTCGAAGATCAGTCGCCTGTCGGGGCGGCGCAGGTCCAGGTAACGCCAGTCGATGCGCTTGTCGAGCGACGAGTCCGGCGCGACCGGCAACTCGGGCTCGGCCAGCGAGTCGACCCGCAGCTCCTCCAGGCGCAGCTCGAGGCCGCCGAGCTTCACGCGCTCGTCGGCGACGACCGTGCCGGTGATCGTGACCGCCGACTCTGCGGTCAGCGCGGAGAGCGCCTCGTTGAGGTCGCTCGGCGGCTCCTGCTTGGCGAGCACGACCTGCGCGAGGCCCGTTTCGTCGCGCACGATCACGAACTGCATCCGCTTCTGGTCGCGGATCGCGTGCACCCAGCCGCGGATCGTGGCGCTGTCGCCGACGTTCGCCGCCAGATCCTCGATCGGTGTTCGCGTCATGTCCCGGACCTCACGCCCGGGACCCTATCCCACCGTCCGCCTAGATCGGGCAGCCGAGTTTCCAGCTACGCGGGACGCCCGCCCCGGGCGCGCGGCCGCTGAACTGGAGTGCGAGCTTGGCGTACACGCGCACGCCGCGCTTGCATGTCAGCGAGCCACTCGCCGTCGCCTTCACCTGGTAGCTCACGTCCTTGCCGGCCGCGCAGTCGGGTTCGCAGGTGTTCATTACGAACGTCCCCTTGGCCGACGCGGTCCTGCCGCCGAAGCTCGACCAGCTGAGGCCTTTGAGCACGGTGTTGCCGTCCCCGCAGGTGAGCGTCAGCAGCTTCGGCCGACTGGCGGCGCTGTTGCAGTTGGTGATCTTCAGCGGCGTCGCCGCGGAGGCCGACACGGCGAGCGCGGCGACCACGGCCACGGTCATCGCCAGCGCGCTTGAAAGGGCGAGGTGCTTGAGCAAGCGCACCGCCGGATGATCGCACATGGCGCAGCGGGTCTCGCTAGCTCTCGCCGGCCTCCTGCGCCAGCTCGACCTCGACCGAGAACTCGCCGTCCTCGACCGGCTCCAACAGCTCGATCGACCCGGCGAGCAGCAGATCGCCCTGCCCCAGCGCGAGCGCCGCGAGACGCTCGGCCGTGTCGCGCACGACCACCCGCGTGACGGGCGCGCGCATCGGCCGGCGCGCCTGCGACTTGGCCTTGCGTACCTCGCGCAGCACGTCGGCGGTGACCTCCAGCGCGACGTCCTCGCCGGCGCGGCCGTTGCTGTGCTCGCCGCCGGCCAGCGCGAGCAGCTGATCGGCCTCGGGCCAGGCGGCGCGGTGCACCGATCCCTGTTGCCACCACGACCACACCTCCTCGCAGACGAACGGCAGGAACGGCGCGAGCAGCCGCTGGAAGACCGACAGCGAAGTGCGAAGTGCGAGGCTGACGGGCCCGCTGACGGCGGGGTCGGGGTCATAGCGCCGGCCCTTGATGAGCTCGAGGTAGAAGTCGCAGTACCACCAGAAGAAGCTCTCCGCGCGCTCGAGCGCGCGTGCGTAGTCGTAGCGCTCGAAGGCGTCAGTGGCGCCGGCGACGACGGCGGCCAGGCGCGTGACGAGCGCGCGGTCGAGCGGGTGCGTGAGCGCCTCGCCGGGCGCCGGCAGCTCGGTGAGCGCGAACTTGGACGCGTTGAGCAGCTTCACAGCGAGGCGTCTTCCGACCTTCATCTGCTGCACGTCGAAGGCGGTGTCGGTGCCCGGGCGACCGTTGGCGGCCCAGTAGCGCGCGGCGTCGGCGCCGTGCTCCTCGAGCAGGTGCATCGGCGTGACGACGTTGCCCTTGGACTTGGACATCTTCTTGCGGTCGGGGTCGAGCACCCAGCCGGAGATCGCGGCGTTGGCCCACGGCAGCTCGTTGTTGTCCAGGTGCGAGCGCAGGATCGTGGAGAACAGCCAGGTGCGGATGATGTCGTGTGCCTGCGGGCGCACGTCCATCGGGAACACCTTGGCGAACAGCTCGGCGTCCTCGCCGCCGCGCCCGGCGACCTGCGGCGTGAGCGAGGAAGTCGCCCACGTGTCCATCACGTCGGGGTCGCTGGCGAAGCCACCGGGCTTGCCGCGCTGGGTCTCGTGGTAGCCGTCGGGGACGTCGGTGGAGGGGTCGACGGGCAGCTGCTCCTCGCGCGCTAGCAGCGGCCGCTCGTGCACGAGCTGGCCGTGCTCGTCGATCGGATACCACACGGGGAACGGCACGCCGAAGAAGCGTTGGCGGCTGACGCACCAGTCGCCGGTGAGGCCGCCCACCCAATCCTCGAAGCGCGCGCGCATGTACGGCGGGTGCCATTTGAGCTCGCGCCCGCGCGCGATCAGCTCGGCGCGGTGCTCGATCGTGCGGATGAACCACTGGCGGCTGGTGACGATCTCGACCGGGCGCTCGCCCTTCTCGAAGAACTTGACCGCGCGCGTGACCGGCTGGGGCTCGCCGATCAGATCGCCGGACTGCTGGAGCAGCTCGACGATGCGCCTGCGCGCCTGGTTGATCGTGTGACCCTGCAGCTCGCCGTAGCTGGCGCGCGCGCCCTCGACGTCATCGGACTCCCACCCGGGCGCTCCCCACGTGACCTCCAACAGGCGCCCGTCGGGGCCGAGCACCGAGCGCACCGGCAGCCCCAGCTCGCGCCACCACGTCACGTCTGTGAGATCGCCGAACGTGCACACCATCACCAGGCCGGTGCCCTTGTCGCGCTCGACCTGCTCGTGCGTGAGCACCGGCACGCGCGTGCCGAACAGCGGCGTGACCGCCTCGCCGCCGACGAGGCCGCGGTGGCGCTCGTCGTCGGGGTGCGCGAGCAGCGCGACGCACGCGGGGATCAGCTCCGGGCGCGTGGTCTCGATCAGGACGTCTGGGTTTTGGTTTTGATGGCCGTCCCTGCGGGACGGGGAGGTTGCATCGCCTGCTTGGTGAAAGCGGACGCGGTGCATGGCTCCGGGGCGCTCGCGGTCCTCGAGCTCGGCCTGCGCGACGGCGGTGTGGAAGTCGACGTCCCACAGCGTGGGCGCCTCCAGCTGGTAGGCCTGCCCGCGCGCGAGCAGCCCGAGGAACGAGCGCTGGGAGATGCGCTGCGCGAGCGCGCCGATGGTCGTGTAGGTCATCGACCAGTCGACCGACAGCCCGAGCGTGCGCCACAGCGCCTCGAACGCCTGCTCGTCGCGCTCGGTCAGCTCGAGGCACAGCTGCACGAAGTTAGGGCGCGAGATCGACAGCGGCTCCTTCTCCGAAGGCTCAGCAGGCGGCTGGAATCCAGGGTCGTAGGGGACGGACGGGTCGCAGCGCACGCCGTAGTGGTTCTGCACGCGCCGCTCGGTCGGCAGACCGTTGTCGTCCCAGCCCATCGGGTAGAAGACCTCCCGGCCGCGCATGCGCTGGTAGCGGGCGATGGTGTCGGTGTGGGTGTAGGAGAACACGTGCCCGACGTGCAGCGAACCGCTGACGGTGGGCGGCGGCGTGTCGATCGAGTAGATGCGCTCGCGCGTGGCGGAGCGGTCGAAGCGGTAGACGCCGTCACGCTCCCACACGGCGCTCCACTTGGCCTCAAGGCCGTCAAGGCTTGGGCGCTCGGGAACCTTCTCAGTTGGTTGCAACGGCGACAAGCATTGATCGTACCCGCCAGCCGGCGCCGTCAGCTCATTTCCACGTAGCCGGTCGCTTCGGTGGAGCTGCGCACATTGGCGGCGACCTTGTTTTCGTAGTTGCCCTCGATCGTCTGGATCTGCCCGTCGGGCAGCACGTCTCGCACGATCCCCACGTGTTCGTCGCCGAACACGATCAGATCGCCGGGCTTGGGCACCACGCCGGGCCCGTTGGGGATCGCGCGCCCGGTGCTCTGCGCCCACGACCACACGTCTTGCACGGCGCCCGCTCCCTGGCCGCCTTCGCCGATCGGCTCGCCCGCCTGGCGCGCGACCCACGAGGCGAAGTACGAGCACCAGGGCGCCCCGGGTACCGCACCGGCAGTGGCAGTGCGGTACTGGGCGATCGCCGGCGATTCGTTGGAGCCGGGCGGCTGCTCGGTCTGGCCGAGCTGGCTTTCGGCGATCGCAACGATGCGCTCGCCGGTCGACCCCTGGCCGCCGGCTTCGGCGCCCTCTAGCGCGGGAGAGCCGACGACGCCGTCGAGGCTCTGCAACTGGTAGGGCGAGCTAAGACCCGTCGCGCTCGTCAGGACGGCCGTGGCGCTCGGATCGGCGGCGTCGGTCACACCGGCGTCCGTCCCGGCGTCGGAGGAGTCGAGCATCTGCCCTGCGGCCGCCGTCGGATCCGCACCGGAGCTTTCATAGCCGGCGCTCGCCTGCTGGAGCTTCGCGGCGAACGACGATTCGCCGCCCGCGGCGCTCCCCGCTTCCGACGGCGCTTCGGTCCCACCCGCCTGTGCTCCGCCGGTGCCGATCAGCGCGGCAGGGTCGGCGAGCGCCTGCCTGATCACGGAGACGCGCTCCAGCGTTGCCTCGAGGGACATCGCCCAGGTAATCGGCAGCGCGCGGGCACGGTTGAATACGGCATCAAATGCGAAGCGTCGAATCGGAGGCAGCGTGAGCGACACAGCACTCGGCATCTGGCTGCGCGATCTTCGTGTCATGTTGATCAACGAGCGGCATCGCGAGATCCTGAGCTCCGACCTACATCCATGAGCTGATCGCCGAAACCTACGCTCTGCTTATGCGCGAACGGGTTGAGGGGAGGCTAGGACAACCACGATGGCTACCAGACGAGATCTATCAGCTAGTGAAGAGGATCGGAGTGTGACGCCGAGTGCTCGTGGCTTGCCCTGGCACCGGGCGAAACTGCCGGAGAGTTTCTCGCTGCACGCGATGAGCTGCTCCGAAGCGCGGGCATCGAACCCAACTGGCCGGGAGCCGCCGAGATCAGACGCAAAATCGATGCGGGCGAAATAGGAACGTAGCTTCCTCGTGCGCGGGCGCAACGCGCGAGAAGCGATACGCGCGATCGTCGCCGGCCGCGCAAGGCGGGAACCAATAGAAAGGGGCGGGCGGCCGTCGCCGCCCGCCCCGACCACCGTTCCCTCGATGAAGCGGCGGTATATGGCTCCGCCGGCCTTTCCCGGACCGCTCGAAGCGTTATATGACCCGGCTGCCCGCGGCGAGCGATCCGAAGATCGCCCAGCGGTCAGATGGGCTTCACTGCAGCGGTGGCGTCGCAGGGCGCCACCGCTGAGGAAGATCTGGACTGCCTGGATTAGGCTTATTCCAGCAGCTTGAGCGTTGCGTCAGGCAGCTGGTTGGCCTGTGCGAGGATCGCCACGCCGGCCTGCTGGAGGACCTCATCCTTGGTGAAGTTGGTCATTTCGGTGGCCATGTTCACATCGGTCAGCGCGCTCTCCGCTGCCGTGAGGTTCTCGCTGTAGACTTCCAGGTTGGACAGCGTGTACTGGATGCGGTCCTGCACGGCGCCGAAGGTGCCCGCCGATTCGGAGACTTTGCCGATGGCTTCGGTCAGGTTTTTGAGGCCCGCGCCTTCTTCTTCGAGCTTTTCGACGAGTTCAGCGGCGTTTTCGCCGATCGTTTCCGTGATGTCCGTTTCGAAAAGTTCGACGGCTTCGACCTTGATCGTTTCCTTTTCGTTGGGGCCGACTTGGAATTCGATTTCAGCTGCGCCTTCGAGCAGCTTCGTGCCGTTGAATTCGGTCGTTTCGCCGACTCGTTTGATCTCTTCGAACAGCTGTTCCATCTCGTTTTCGATGGCGGTCTTGCCTTCTTCGGAGGTGGTGCCATTCAGGTACTCGACGCCGAGCTCACGGATGCGCTGGAGCATCTCGTTGACGTCGTTGAGCGCACCCTGGGCAGTCTGCGCGAGCGCGACGGCGTCCTGGATGTTTTCACCAGCCTGGTTGAGGCCGTTGGTCTGGCTCTGCAGGCTCTCGCTGATGGCGTAGCCGGCGACGTCGTCGGCGGCCGAGTTGATCCTCAGACCCGAGGACAGCCGCTCCATCGCCTGTGAGAGCATCGTCTCGGTGCTGTTCAGGTTCCTGCCGGCGTCCATCGCCTCCAGGTTGGTGTTAATCGTGAGGCCCATGCGTTCATCTCCTTGATGACGTTGTTTGGTTCGGTCCCGAGCCGACTCCGTGTCGACCCACGCCATTTATCGTCAGCGCGCCGGGAAACTTGAGGAGGCGTTCCTGTTGCAAGGGATTCCGCGCGTCGCGGTCATCTCCTGCATGCGCACGCGCGCGCTCAGGTGGCCGGCGCGTTACTCTTTTGCGCGCCCAGTGAGCGTGCGTGTCCGCGCGCGCTCAGGCGCGCACGTCGACGTGTGGGTGCTCGCCGTCGTCCTCGCCGCGCTCGGGATCGAGCGTGGGAGGCGGCTCGCGGCGCCTGCGCTGACCGCGCTCCCGGGCGGGGCGGTCGCGCTCGCGCGTGATCCGCTCGAGCGGCTCCACCGGCGCTCGCGCGGAGATCACGGACGGGCCGGGGGCGATCGGAAGCAGCGGGTCCACGGTCAGCTCTCGCGCACCAGTTGCTCGCGAGCCTTGATCTCGAGCATCACCAGACGCCGCCACAGGAACACGGCGCCGCCCCACGCGACCACGTAGCAGACGACGCCGGCCACCAGCGCGCGCAGGCCCGCGCCGGCGAGCGTGTTGGTCGGCAGCGACAGGTAGCCGCCGAGCAGGAAGCCCACGAGCCCGCCCCAGCTCTTGGCACGCGCGACCGCACGCGCGGCTCGCGGGTGCGCGGCGACGTTGGGGCCGTCCGCGTCGGCGACGGCGTCCTTGGCGCCCTTGTCCTTGCCCTTGCCGGCCTTCTTCTCGCCCTTTGCCTTCTCCTTCGCCTTGCCCTTCGCGTCGGGCTTGCCCTTCGCGGCCGGCTTGTCCGGACTCGCCGGCGGTGCAGGCGCGGCGACCGGCGCGGTGATGGGAGTCTGCTCGGCGGCCGCCGGCGTCCTGGTGACGGTGTCAGTCGCCATGGCGTTCGGCCTCCAGGCCCAGGCGCAGCTCCGCGCGCTGGCACTCGAATATGTAGCGGACCAAGCGCCGCTGGTCGAGGTCTTTGATCTCCTCGAAGACGATCGCGCGGTGCCCGGCGGGATCGATGCGCACGACCTTGCCGGTTCCGCAGACGGGCAGCTCGCCCGCCGCGAGGTCGATCTGGAAGTGCACCTGGTCGCCGATCCTGAGCGCGTCGGCCGCCGCCAGCATGAAGCCGCCGCCGCTGATGTCGACGGTGCAGCTTTCGATCTGGATCAGGTCCGGCCCGCCGAAGACGAGCGCCGGGCGGGCGGATTTGATGCGGACGTATTCGCGCTCCTGGACGACGTCGATCGAGCGCGGCGAGTCGATGCGCAGCACGTCGGGATCGGAGGGGTCCTCGACGGTTGCCGTCCCCGTCAGGTGCACGCGTCCGTTCGGTCCCTGGAACTCGACCACGAGCGCCTCGAGCTGTCTGGGGCTGAGCGGCTCGATTGGAACTGTGATCGCGACCAGCAGCGTGCCCTGCCCGGACTCGAGCACCCGCGCGGGGATCTTCGAGCCGCTGAGGGGAACGAGCGTGACGGTATCGGCGTGCTCGGGCAGCTCGATCGCCGGGCTCGTGCTGTGGGCCTTGCCCCGCCCGAATCTCATTGCAGCAACCTCGCCGCCAGGCCCGCCGGGTCCACGCGGCTCAGCCGCCACCCGCCTCCGCGACCCCGGTCGAGCACGTACTCGGGGGCGAGGCCGAAGGCGCACGCGGCCTCCACCGCCACGCCGATCTGGTCGGTCTCGTCGGCGTGCGTGACCGCGAGGGAGTTGGCGCCCAGCGGCCGCAGCGCGGCCAGCAGCTGCGCGGCCGCGGCGGCGCCGAGCGTGGCGGGCAGCGCGACGACCACGCGCTCGGGCTTCATCTCGGCGAGCAGGCCGGCGAGCTCACGGATGCCCGCGCGATCGGCGGGTGACAGGTTCGGCGTGTCGAGCACGGCCAAGCCCTCGCCGCGGGCCCTGCGCAGCGCCCGTAGCGCCCGCGGCGCGCGCGCGGGCGTGGGCTTCATGATGTGCGGGCTGAGGATCAGGCGCAGCTCCTCGCGTTCTGCCTCGCGCGTGATCGACGCGAAGCTGGCGGGCAGCGAGCTGCTCTTGCGGTATGCGCCGAGCAGCGCCGCGCAGCAGGTCGTCTTGCCCGAGCCGCCGGCGCCGACGACCACGATCGCCGCCCCCTTGGTGGGCAGCGGCGGCGCGACTGGGATCCGCTGCGCGAGCGTGCTGCGCACCGCCTGCGCCATGCCGGCACGCGGCGCCAGCGCCAGCGCGTGTGCGCTGGCCCCGTCGATCAGCTCGTGCGCGAGCTCCTCGCTGATGCCGTAGCGCTGCAGGTTCTTGGCGACGCCCGCGCGGGCGCGCGCGTGCGAGCCCGGCGCGACGACGCGCCGTTCGCCCGCCCTCGGCGGCGGCGAGGGTGCCGGCTCGACGGCCCGCGGGAGCAATTGCGGCAGCTCGCGCGCGGCGATCTCCTGAAAGTCGTTGCTCCACGGCCGGGGCTCGCCGCTGCGCTCGCTCTGTGCTCTGCGATACGCGGGCTCACGGATGCCGGTCTCGAACGTCGGCTCGCGGATGCCGGTCTCGAACGTCGGCTCGCGGATGCCGGCCCTCGAACGACTGGCTCGCGCGAGCGCGGCGAGATGCGCGGTCACGTATGCGCTGCCGGGGCTGGCGCTCGGCGCGAACTGCTCGCGCGGGGGAAACGGCGCGGGCGGCGGCGGAGCATAGGCGGGAGTACGCAGCGGCGGCGGTTGCGAGAGGCCGGGCGCGGGTGGTGCATAGGCGGGGGTACGCAGCGGCGGCGGCGCGGCCGACGGCTGCGGCGAAGCCTCGGCCGGCGCAGGCGGTGCAGCCTGGGCGGGCGGGGGCGGCGTGGAGGCGAGCGCAGGGGGTGGCGCGAGCGGCGGGGGCGGGGCCGCGGCGGCGCTGTGGTCTTCGTCGTAGATGTCCACGCCGGGGGCGCCGGGCATGGCTTCGATCTCGACGTAAGGATGCTGGAAGAAGCCGAGCACGCCGCCGGTGAGTCCCTCGCGCCGGCGCACGACGATCGCCTCGGCGCCGAGCTCGCGCTCGATCACGGGGATCAGCTCGTCGACCGAGCGCCCGCGATAGGTGCGCATTCGCGCGTCGCTGCCGTTGGCCAAGCGGGCGCGCGCCTGGCGCCCGAGCGCTTCGAGCAGCTCCCCCGGCGTGCTCATGCGTGCACTATTCCAATCGTTTCGACGTTAATGCCCGGTGCTATCTCGTTATAGGAGCACACCGCAAGATGCGGCTGGGCCTGGACGATCAGCCTACGCAGATGGCGGCGTATGCGCGCGGAGCACAGCAGGACCGGGGCGGGAGTCGGTCCGCTCCCGCTCGCGGCGCCGGCGGCGCGGGCGGTGGCGTGCTCGACCTGGGCGCGCAGCGCGTTGACGATCGCCTGCGCGCGCGGCGGGTCCATGGCGAGGTACTCCCCGTCGGTAGTCTGGGTGATCGAGGTGGAGACCTCCTGCTCGATCGCGGGGTCCAGGGTTATAGCTTGCAGTCGCAACTGCTCGTCCAGGTGGGGAGCCGTGATCGCCCGGCCCAACGCCTGGCGAGCGTACTCCGATAGGAGGCTTGTGTCACGTGTTGTTCGCGCCTTGTCGCCGATTGCCTCCACAATCGTGCCGAGATCGCGGATCGGCACGCCCTCCGACAACAGCGATTGCAGCACCCGCTGGATCTCGCCGAGCGAGAGCGCGTCGGGTACGACCTCCTCGACGACGGCCGCGTTGGTCTCCTTCAGGCGATCGAGCAGCGCGCGCACATCCTGGCGGGTGAGCAGCTCGGCAGCGTGGGCGCGAATCGTCTCGGTCAAGTGGGTGACGATCATCGACTCGGGGTCGACGACGGTGTAGCCGAGCGCCTCGGCCTCCGCGCGCTGGGACTCGTGCACCCACACCGCGTCCAGGCCGAAGGCGGGCTCGCGGGTGGGGATTCCCTGCAGCTTGCCGCCGGCGTCGCCGGGGTCCATGGCGAGTAGGTGCCCGGGCATGACGCGCCCGCGCGTGACCTCCGCGCCGCGGACCTTGACGATGTACTCGTGCGATTCCATGCCGAGCTCGTCGTGGATGCGCACGGGGGGGATGACGATGCCGAGGTCGCTGGCGATCTGGCGGCGGATCATGCTGACGCGGCGGAGCAGGGACGAGCCGGAGCCGGAGCCCGCCGGGTGGTTGGGGAGGTCATTGACGAGGGGGACGAGGCCGAAGCCGATGGCGAGCTCGAGCGCGTCCACCCCCACCTCCGCCATCGGCTCATCGCCGGCCTTGGGCAGGGCGGCTTTGGCGGCGGCGCGGGCCTTCGCCGCCGCGTCGGAGGCCTCGGGCACGCCTTTGCGCACGGCCCACGCGATCGCGCCGAAGATCGCCGCGATGATCAGGAACGGCAGCTTGGGCAGCCCGGGGACCAGCGCGAACAGCCCGATCGCGCCGGCGGCGACGAGCGGCGCCTTGCGCTGTTTGAGGATCTGGTTGGCGATGTCCGAGCCGAGGTCGCGGTCGGAGGCGGCGCGGGTGACGATGATGCCGGTGGCGACTGAGATCAGCAGCGCGGGGATCTGCGCCGACAGGCCATCGCCGACGGTCAGCAGCGAGTACTGGTGAGTGGCTTCGCTGAAGCCGAGGCCACGCTGGAGCATGCCGACGATGATCCCGCCGATGAGGTTGATGGCGGTGATGATGACCGCGGCCATGGCGTCGCCTTTGACGAACTTGGAGGCGCCGTCCATGGCTCCGTAAAAGTCGGCCTCGCTGGCGATCTCAGAGCGGCGCGTGCGCGCCTGCTCGTCGGTGATCAGGCCGGCGTTCAGATCGGCGTCGATCGCCATCTGCTTGCCGGGCATCGCGTCGAGCGTGAAGCGCGCGCCGACCTCAGCCACGCGCCCGGCGCCGTTGGTGACGACGACGAACTGGATGACGACGAGGATCAGGAAGATGACCAGGCCGACGACGACGTTGCCGCCGACGACGAATTCGCCGAAGGACTTGACGACGCTGCCGGCGTCGCCGGAGGTGAGGATCAGCCGCGTAACCGACACGTTGATCGCCAGGCGAAACATCGTGGTCAGCAGCAGCAGGCTGGGGAACGAGGCGAAGTCGAGCGCCTTGCCGAGGTACATGGTGGCGGCGACGATCGTCAGCGCGCTGGCGATGTTGAGCGTGATCAGCAGGCTGAGCAGCGCCGATGGCAGCGGCACGACGAGCATCGTCACGACCAGCACGACCGCGACGGCGGCGAGCATGTCGCTGTGTCGCATCAGTCGACGCAAGCCGGGACTGTTCACGACGCGAGCCTCCTGCGCGCCGACAGCGCCGCGCTGCCGGCGATCATCGAGCGTCGCCCGGCGAGGCGGTAGACGAACGCGAGTACGCGCGCGACGGCGGCGTACAGCTCCTCGGGGATGATCTGCCCGATCTCGACGGACGCGTGCAGCGCGCGTGCGAGCGGCGGGTCGGCGATCACGGGGACGTCGTTCTCTTCGGCGATGCGCTTGATCTGCACGGCGATCAGGTCCTTGCCCTTGGCGACGACCTCGGGCGCGGTGCGCCTGCCGTCGTAG
>Ga0302325_10008282_pt1 | contig 22852 bp, 21 predicted proteins | sample Palsa_T0_2_FD_201948 | JGI IMG/M metagenome (GOLD analysis project Ga0302325, IMG submission 201948) | Peat permafrost microbial communities from Stordalen Mire near Abisko, Sweden - Palsa_T0_2 | ecosystem: Environmental > Terrestrial > Soil > Palsa > Peat permafrost | place: Sweden: Abisko...
TGCTCCGCCGATGCCGCCCGCCGGCTCGGAATGCGGCTGCGTGCCCGCGTCCTCGACCAGACCACCGTCGGCGTCGATCCGATCATCATGCTGACCGGGCCCATTCCGGCCACCCGGAAATTATTGCAGCGCAACAATCTCACCATCGACGACATCGACCTGTTCGAGGTCAACGAGGCGTTCTCCTCGGTAGTGCTGGCATGGCAGCGCGAGCTGCTTCCCGACACCGATCGGGTCAACGTCAACGGCGGAGCCATCGCGCTGGGTCACGCGGTGGGTGCCACCGGCGCCCGGTTGCTGGCCACATTGGTCGCCGAACTCGAACGCCGCGAGGCCGACCTCGGCCTGGTGACGATGTGCTGCGGCGGGGGTCTTGGCACCGGAACCTTGATCCAACGAGTACCGACGTGATCGATTTCAGCAAATTCCTGTCCCGAGGTGACGGTGTCTGGTGGGGTCAGGCCGCCGCGGAGCCGCGTCCGCTAGTCGAAGCACTGATCTTGCAGAGTCCACGGATTGGTCCGATCCGCACGTTCACCGGCCTGAGCTGGAATGACCAACTCGCCATCACGATGCCCGACCGGATGTCAATGGTGTCCTACGGCGGTCTCGGCGAGCTGCGCGAACTGAGTCGGTCCGGTCGGCTGGACGTGGTGCCGTGCCACTATTCGGCGCTACCGCGAATGTTCGCCGAGCGCCGGCTGCCGTGTGACGTCGGCCTCCTGCAGGTGTCCCCGCCCGACAAGAACGGGACGTGCTCTTTGGGTATCGGTGTTGACTACGTCGCCGACGCGATGCGGCACACGCCGGTGCTCGTCGCCGAGATCAACCAGAGGATGCCGGCCACGGTTGGCACCCAACGGATTCCGATCGATCGGTTCGCGGCGACCATCAACACGGACCGGGCGCTGGCCGAAGATCCGACCCGCGCACCGGGTGCCACCGAGCAGCGCATCGCCGCCCACGTCGCAGGCCTCGTCGACGATGGTGACACCGTGCAGTTCGGAGTCGGCTCCCTGGGTGCCGCGGTCCTCGATGCCCTGGCCGAACACCAGGATTTGGGATTTCACACGGGCATGGTCACCGACGGGTTGCTCCGGCTGGTCGACAAAGGCGTGGCGACCGGCAGCCGCAAGGAGATCGACCCCGGGCTAATTGTCGCCGGCACCGCGCTAGGCTCGGCCGAGCTGTATAACCGGGTGCCCGACCTGCCCGCCAGGTTCCTGCCGACCAGCTACACCCATAGCCCGCAGGTACTTTCGCAGCTGCACTCGTTGGTGTCGGTGAACTTCGCCGTCGAGGTCGACCTGAGCGGGCAGGTGGGCGCCGAGGTCAGCCGCGGCGTATATGTCGGCGCTGTGGGCGGCCAGGTGGACTTCACCCGGGCGGCCGCACTCACGGGTAAACGGTCGATTATCGCGTTGCGGGCCACATCGGGTGGTCAGTCCACGATCAAGGCGTCGCTCGACGGTGGAGTCGTCACCACTGCGCGCTCCGACGTCGACACCGTCGTCACCGAACACGGCGTCGCGCATCTGCGTGGCTGCAGTTTGAGGGAACGCGCCCGACGCATGGTCGCGATCGCCGCCCCCGAATTCCGCGACCAGCTTGACCGCGAAAGGAGCACATTGTGAATAGATTGCCCGCGCACGTCGAGATCCGCGAGGTGGGCCCGCGCGACGGCTTTCAGAATGAACCCGAAACCATCGCCACCGCCGACAAAATCGATCTGATCAACCAGCTGGCTCGGACCGGGCTGCGCCGCATCGAGGTTGCCAGTTTCGTGCGACCAGACGTCATCCCCCAGCTGTCCGACGGCGTCGAGGTGCTGCACGGCATCGATGTGCCCGACTACGTGTCGCTGATGGTATTGGTGCCCAACAGCAAAGGACTCGACAACGCACTGAAGGTGCGCGAGACCTTCTCCGAGGTGGCAATCTTCGTCAGCGCCTCGGAGACACATAACAAGAAGAACGTGAACCGAAGCATCGCCGAGTCGATGGCCGACAACGAAGTCATCGCCAAGCGCATCGTCGCCGAGGATCTGCGGTGCGCCGCCGTCATCGCGACCTCGTACGGCTGTCCGTTTGAGGGCAAGGTGCCGATGAAGCGGGTGCTCGACATCGCCGAGCAGTTCGCTGCTGCGGGCGCCAGCGAGGTCGGGTTCGGCGACACCACCGGGATGGCCAATCCCGCCTATGTCGGTGAGTTCTTCGCTGCCGCTATCGAACGGCTGCCCGGTGTCGAGGTCACCGCCCACTTCCACAACACCCGTGGCCAGGGACTGGCCAATGCTTACGCCGCGCTGCAGGCCGGGTGCACCAGCTTCGAATCCAGCTTCGGCGAACTCGGCGGCTGCCCGGTGCCTGCCGGTTCGACCGGAAACATCGCCTCGGAGGATCTGATTAGCATGTTCCGAGAGATGGACGTGTCCACCGGGATATCGCTGCCCAGCTTGATCAACGCGGCCCGCGCCGCCCAAAGCGTGCTCGGCCGCAAACTGACCAGCCACTCCATCGTCGCCGGTCCGATCGACTGGGCGCCGAACCCTAACGCTTCCTCTTGCCGATAGACCATCCCATCACCCATCTCAAAGGAGAGAACAGATATGTCCAACCGCGTCGCGCTCGTCACCGGCGGAGCCCAAGGCATCGGCCAAGGCATCTCTGAAACCCTGGGCGCCAACGGGTTTCGGGTCGCTGTCGCCGACCTCAACCTGGAGGCGGCCGAAGCCACCGCAAAGCGAATTGCCGAAGCAGGCGGTGAAGCCATCGCGGTCCACGTCGATGTGACCGATACCAACTCGGTACGCGGCGCGGTCAAGACAGTCGCCGACGAGCTCGGGGACATCGAAATCGTCGTCAACAACGCCGGTTGGGACGACTTCATGCCGTTCCTGAAAACCTCAGAGGACTTCTGGGACAAGATCCTTGACATCAACTTTAAGGGCGCACTGCGCGTCATCCATACGGTCGTGCCGGGCATGGTCGAACGCGGATTCGGACGGGTGATCAACATCGGCTCGGACGCCGGCCGGGTCGGGTCGTCGCTGGAAGCGGTTTATTCCGGCGCTAAGGGCGGCATCATCGCGTTCACCAAGACGCTGGCCCGCGAGGTGGCGACCAAGGGTGTGACCGTGAATACCGTGTGCCCCGGCCCCACAGACACCCCGGCGCTGCGCAAGTTCGCCGACAGCTCCGGGCAGGACGCCGACAAAGTGCTCGGCGGGATGACCCGCTCCGTGCCTATGAAGCGACTGGCTCAGCCCTCGGATATCGCAGCCGCCGTCGCCTTCTTCGCCTCCGATGCCGCCGAGTACATCACCGGCCAGACGCTGTCCGTCAGCGGTGGCCTCACCATGGCGTAGCGGTCAAACGGCTACGCAAGAAGTCAAGGAGATAGATCAATGATGCTGTCCGAAAACGGTTCACCGGTAAGCCTGCGCATCACGGGCTCGGTGATCGAGATCATACTCAACCGGCCGCCAGCCAACGCGTTGGGCCTGCCAATCATCGACGGGTTGCATAAAGCGCTCGATGCCGCTGATGCCTTGCCCGCCAAGGTCATTGTGGTGTCCTCGGCGGTGCCTGGCTTCTTCGCGGCCGGTGCCGACATCAAGCACATGTCGTCCGTGGATGCGGCATCGTTCGGTGCATATGGGGACGCTCTCCGCGGCGCCGTCGAGCGTCTGGCAGCCCACCCCGCGGTGTCGGTGGCTGCCGTCGACGGGCTAGCCTTGGGTGGCGGTCTGGAGCTGGCGATGGCGTGCACGCTGCGTGTCGGCGCTGCGGGGGCGCGGTTTGGTTTGCCCGAAGTCAAACTCGGCCTCATTCCGGGCGCTGGGGGGACGCAGCGCCTGCCCCGTCTAATCGGACGGGGCCGAGCATTGGACATCATGCTCACCGGACGCGAGGTGGAGGCGGACGAAGCGTTCTGGATCGGGCTGATAGACCGTCTTGCTGAACCGGATACCACCGCCAGGGCAACGGCATGGCAGCTAGCCGTTGCGTTGACTGGCGCCTCATCACCCGCGCAGCGTGCGGTCGTCCGCACGGTGGCCGCGGCGTATGACCGGCCGCTGGCCGAAGGTCTGCGCCACGAGGCCGAACAGGTCCAAGAGCTGTTCGAACGGGGCGAGGCAGCCGAGGGCATTCGGGCGTTCATCGACAAGCGCGCCCCCGAATTCGTCTGATTCAAAGGAACTTCCGATGATCGATCTCGAACGGCGTTATCAGACATTGCTTCTCGAGTCACCCGCGGACGCTGTACTCCAACTGACGTTGAACCGGCCCGAGCGGCTCAACGCCATGACCGTAACCATGTTCGACGAACTCGAGTCGGTCGCGCGCGCGATCGCGGACGACCGTGACGTCCGCGTCGTGATCCTGACCGGTGCCGGTAGGGCATTCTGCGCGGGCTACGACCTGGACGAAGCCGAGGAACTGGCCTCGTTGTCGGCCTTGGGCATGCTTGACCGCCAGGAGCGCGCGGCCCGCGCGCTGAGCGCCGTGCGGGCAATACCGGTACCGGTGATCGGCGCGGTCAATGGGCCCGCCGCCGGCGGTGGCATGTCGCTCACCCTGATGGCCGACATCCGACTCGGGTCGCCTGCCGCGAAGTTCAACGCCGCGTTCGTACGGATCGGGCTCTCCGCGGGCGACCTGGGGGCGTCCTGGCTGCTGCCGCGGCTGATCAGCCCGTCGGCGGCCGCCGAAATCGGTTTCACCGGACGTATCGTCGACGCAGAAGAAGCTGAACGGCTCGGCCTGCTCAACCGGGTGACTGGTCCCGACGACTTGCTCGACCAAACCCTGGCCATGGCAACCCAGATCTGCGCCAATTCCCCAGGCGGCATCCGGATCTCCAAACGCGCATTGCAGGCGAACATGGAAGTCGCATCGTTCGCCGCGGCGCTCGAACTGGAAAACCGCGGCCAGGCACTGCTGACCCGCTGCGACGACATGACCGAGGCGTTGCAGGCCTTCAAGGCCAAGCGACCACCAAACTTTTCCGGGCGGTGAGCATGAGCACCGCCACATCGCACTGGAATCGGGTATCGCGGCGGCCGCTGGCCGATGTGCTCGGCGAACTGCATACGGCCCAGAACCTAGCCTTCGATGAACTTCGACCAGGCATCGTTGTCATGTCGGTGAACCGGCCACACCGTGCGAACTCGCAGACAGTCGACATGTTCGGCGAAATAGCCTGGGCCACTGCATTGTTGCGCAATGCCCCGTTACATGCATTGATCGTCACCGGGGCGGGTGGAAAGGCGTTCTGCACCGGCTTCGATCTGGACGAGGTGGACGTCCTGACCCGGATGTCGGTGTCAGAGTTCACCGATCTCGTTGAGACCGCCGCGGCCGGGTCCACCGGGCTGCGCGCCCTGCCGTACCCAGTGATCGCCGCGGTCGGCGGCCCGGCGGCCGGCGGTGGTTTGTCACTGGCGTTGGCCGCCGACATCCGCGTCGCCGACCAGACCGCCAGTTTTAGCGCCGGATTTGTGCGGGTCGGGTTGTCCATTGGCGAGCTAGGCACTTCGTGGAATTTGATCCGGCTGATCGGGCCGGGCCGGGCGGCGGAGCTGGCGTTCACCGGGCGGACGGTGCGAGCCGTCGAAGCCCGTCGCATCGGACTGGCCGACCGGCTCGCCGAGACGGGCAGTGCGCTCGACGCAGCGATCGAGCTGGCCGAAACCGTCGCGGAAAACTCCGACGACAGTATGCGATCCACCAAGAACGCGCTGGTCCGCAATCTCGAGAACAACTCCTTCAGGTCCGCGCTGGAGATGGACACCCGCGGCCAGGCGCTAGCCCTGCAGGTTCCGACCACCCGCAGCGCACTGTTGAAGCTGCAGCAGGATTCACAGTGACCGCATCGGAAGAACTGCGCACCGGGCTCGGCCCCGCCGACGACCTCCGGCACCGATCGGTGGCCGGGGAGAGAACGCGTGACTCCCTGTTCTGGGAGCTGATCATGCCGGAAGAACAACTTGGCCTCCAGGTCTACCTCTATCTGACGGGCAGCGGTAAGGCCGGCTACAACGTCTGCGTCTGGGGCCCGGATGCCCGCCCTTTGGCGCTGCACCTCCACCAGGGGCGGGTGCCCGATCATTCCGATCTCGACGACTTCTCATTCGACGGGCTGACGCTCACGCAGCCTGAGTTACGCAAGTCCTGTGTACTGGCCTACCAACATGACGACGTGCGAATCGATTACGCGTTTACCGGTATTCACGATGCGTTCAGCTACCACTCCAATCCGGACGGGCTGCCCTCGTGGTTTGCGGTGAATCGGATCGAGCAAACCGGACGGGTGCACGGAGCACTCGAAGTAGCAGGCCGGCGCATCGAATTAGACCGCATGGGACATCGAGATCACTCGTGGGGGGTTCGCGACTGGGGTATCCCGCAGCATTGGAAATGGTTCGTCGCGTACACCGAATCTGGCCGCGCGCTCAACGGGTGGATTTGGATCGCCATGGGCGAGTGGGGTTTCGCGGGTTACGTAGTGCGTGATGGGGTGACCTTCCCGGTCCGTAACATCGATCACCACGCCGACTACGACGAGCAGATGCGCCAACGTCGGCTGCGGGCGACGTTGACCGACGTCACCGGTGCGCAAACCGAGCTGGAGCTTGACGTTTTCGGTGTGATCGAGTTGCCGACCCACGACAGGTTGCAGACGGTTATCCGCGAAGGCGCCTGCACAGCCGTCATCGACGGTGAAGAGGGGGCAGGGCAATTTGAGACACATTGGCAGGGAAGCTACCTGGACTACCTTTCGAAACAGGACATGTGATGTGGTCTTGGTCTGACGCCGACCTCCAACGGCTTGGCTCTTTCCTCGCCGACCATGGCCTGTGCGGTCCGGCGGTCACCGCACAGGCCATTGGCGACGGGCACTCGAACCTGACATTCCTTGTTTCGGATGGATTTTCACAGGTAGTGGTGCGCCGACCACCGCCACCTCCGCTCCCTCCCGGCGCCCACGATGTGCTACGTGAAGCGAAGTTGCTGACGGCGTTGTCCCAGACTCTCGTTCCAGCGCCGGCTGTGTTGGCCACCGCAGAGACGGGTGAGCTACTGGACGTTCCAGTGTTCGTGATGGACTTCGTCGATGGGTCCGTGATCACCAATTCGACGCCGGCGCCGGTCAATGACACGCGACTACGCCGGCGCATCGGCGAATCACTGGTGGACACCCTTGCCGAGTTGCACAGTGTGTCCTGGCGTGAAGTCGGACTCGGCGATTTCGGCAAGCCCGATGGGTTTAACGCCCGGCAATTGCGGCGAATGCGATCGCTGATCGCTGTAGATGACGCGGTGCCCAAGCCATTCGCCGAGCTGGACGGCTGGCTGCGCGCACACCTCCCGCCTGAATCGCGAGTAGCCATTGTTCACAACGACTTCCGTATTGGCAACATGATCGTCAACGTGAAGAGTGGCTCGATCGCAGCGGTCCTTGACTGGGAACTGGCCACCATCGGGGACCCGCTGGCCGACCTGGGGTATTTCCTCACCTCATACCCTGGTCCGGGTGAGCCGCTGGTCCCGACATCCGCGATGGGGACTGCCGTTCTAGAGCCGGGCTACCCTGGACGCGCCGAGCTGCTCGACCGATACGTCGACCGCACCGGCGCTGATGTGTCAGCGGTGAATTGGTATGCGGCGCTGGCGATGTACAAACTCGCCGCGCTCTACGAGTACAGCCGCAGGCGGTTCGAAAGTGGTGTCGGCGATCCCTACTACGCCGATCCTGGGTTGGTTAGTTCGTTCCTGGCTGCCGGCGAACGGCTAGCAGCCAAGGATTCCGCACTGACCTGATTTGCATCGGAACACAATCCTCAGGTGGCTCCCGTCACTTCCGTTCGCGCGCTGCCACTCTCGGTGGAGCGAAAATCCCTGATAGGGGGGACGAGACCAAGTGATTTATCGCATACCCTGACCGCGTGCCACCGGTCGATCACCCATTGAACCTGACCATGCAAGCGATCCTGACGGACGTTAGCTGGGCACTGACCGCCGTTCTCCTGGTGCTTGCGGTCTGGATGGGTGTGCGCGAGCGGACGCCGTTCTATGCACTCCTGGTGTTGGGGGCCTTGGTCGGCGCATTCGCCGAGCCGCTCTACGACGTGGCAATGATGCTGTACTTCTACTCCACACCCGGCATGTGGACCCACTTCACTGCGTTCGACATCCCGCAACCGATCTGGACGCACAGCGGCTATGTCGTGCTCTACGCCGCCCCGGCGATCTACATCACCCGCCAGATCGCACGCGATACGATGACCCGCCAAACGCTGTTCTTCTGGGCAGGCATCACGCTGCTTGAGTCGGCCGCATTCGAGATGATCGGAATCAACGGCGGACTTTACACGTACTGGGGCCCACACGTGTTCCGGATCTTCCAGTACCCGTTGGTGATTGGTGTGCTCGAAGCCGCTCAAGTGATCTGCTTTGCGATCGCAGCATCGGTCTTGCGTGACCGTCACACCAGCCTGTGGCAGCTGCTGGGCCTCTTTGTGCTCTTCCCTTGTACGTTTTTCATGGCCAACTTCGGCGCTGGCTGGCCCACGATCATCGCTGTGCATCTCAAGCACACCTCGACGCTGGCCGTCACAGCGGCGACGGTGGTGAGCATCGGCTTTGCGATCGTCCTCGTGCGGGCGGCCGCGTCGTTCTTGCCGCAACAACCAGCCGTCGACGCGGCGAGCCGTCCGAGCCGGTCCGGCACAACGCACGCTCAGCCTCTTCCCGGCGAGGCCAGCGCAGCGGGGCGGTGATGAGGCAGTCGCCGGTTACGCCTATCCAACCGAAGGAGCTTGCCAATGTCCACATCCACCAATATTCGCCACGCCTTCTTCATCCTTGCCGGTGTTGTGGCGCTGGTGCTGACTTGGCCACACGCTTTCCAGTGGATGGCGGACGGTGGCAACATCCTCAACCCGATCGCGTTCTTTGGCGATGCGATGGCTCCCGGTGGAACCGCTGCATTCCTGAGCATCGACATGGCCATCGCCTGGCTCGTATTCATGGTGTGGGTTGTCTTCGACAGCAAGAGGATTGGGCTGGGGTACAAATGGGGATGGATCTTTGTGGCATTGTCCTACGTCGGTGTATCGATGGCCTTCCCGGTGTATCTCGTTACTCGGGAGAGGTTTCTCGACAAGCACGCTCGCACCGACGAATTAAGCGGCTCCCCAGCCTGACTCCAAATGCAGCCGATCTACCCTGTTGAGGGGTCAGTCAGACTCAGGACGAATTCCCGAACGCTGTCCGACATCCCTGGATCGTCTGAAGTGAACTCACGTGCTTCCATAGTGTCCTTTGCGAGGCCGAGCAGCAGCTGTCCCTCGTCGATGAGCATTCGACTTAATCGAAGCGCCGCGCATGATCTCAGCGCCGGCGCCAGAACTTGCTCGGCGGCGTCGCTCTTTCCGGCGGTCGCCAGACAAGACGCCAACTGAAGCGAGGCCCAGAGGTGTGCACGCGGGCGCTTGCGTTGATCAACGTGGTCACGACGGGCTCGCGCGCGGTGACAGGCAGCAGTGACTGCCGATGCCTTTTCGTCGGCGAGGAGCAATCTGATTTGCGAGTCCTCCCTGAATTCAGCTGTGATATCGCCGGTTCCGTCGAGTGCTTGTGCACCGGGGCTGATAACTCGCTGAGCCAGCGACGGACTGATTTCTTGGCCCGCCATCGCCCCCAATCGGACCTGCTCGTACACCAGACCCGACTCGAGCCGCGGCAGGTGCAGCTCTCTGGCGATTGATAGGCCCTCGGCTAGTCGGTTTTCGGCCGCGGTCTTGTCGCCGCGAGCGACCTTCAACCGTGCCCCTGTTCCGAATGCCGCGAGCATGAACTCGACGAGGCCGCCCTCGGCGCCGAGTTCGTATGCGTCGTCGAGCAATGTCTCTGCCTCGTCGAGTCGATCGCGCTCGTAAAGAAGCGCCCCCAGCAGAGATCCGGCCAGCTTCGCGACATAGGTTGGCCGCCCGGACGGCAACAGCGCGATCCGAATCGCGTGCCGCAGATGTGCTTCGGCGCCGGCGAGGTCAAGCTGCTCGTTTGCAGCGATCCCCGCGAAACAGTAGCCATAGCTGACAGTGAGCGCCCCGGAAATCCGCTGATGGTATTGGTGTGCCCACCTTTGCCAGCGCAGGGCGTCGTCGAAGTCGAACTCCCGGATCGCCCGAAAGGACGCGACATCGGCCGCCCGGCAAACGATCCAGGGGTGAAGGGATTCCACTCTGTCAACGCAAGCTTGAACGCTGGCCGCAGCCGCCGAGGGGTCGACGCGATCCTGAAAAGCGGCGATTACCTCGCCAATCAGGTCCATCTCGGCGCGGAGGTCGGCGGCTTGGTCCGCCGGAAGCGAGTCGACGCCAAGATGAGCCAGCCGAAGAGCGTCCTCGACCGCCGTCAGACGACGAAGAACGACGTTGGCCCATGCGAGGTCGACCTGGAGCCTCGGGCGCGCAGCGGCGTGCTGCGGCGGCAATTTGGCGGCGAGGCCGATCAAAGTGTGCATTTGCGATTGTTCATTCAGACCCGGGCCCGCCTGCTCGACAGCATCGATTGCCTGCAGTGCATCGCCCGCCAGAATCAGGTGATCGACAGCCTGACTGAGCATTTGATGTTCTGAAAACCACCGGGCGGCCCTGCGATGTAGCTCGGGAATCCGGTCTTGAGCGTCGCGCTCGAGGCGATGGAGCAGATAGTCGGCGAACAGGTGGTGATATTGGAACCATGATCCTTCGCCATCGGTTCGGTTCAGAAACAGGTCACGCTTTTCGATCTCTTCCAGGACGCGTTGACTGCGCTGGTTGTCGGTCAGCGTGGTCGCCAACCCGCTACAGATTTGTTTGGTGATGCAAGTCGAGAGCAGGAAATCGAGAAGGTCCGGCTCGAGGGTGTCCAGGACGTTGGACGCCAGGTACTCGCCGATCGCCTGATGGCGCCCGGAGAGGTTACCGATAAGTGCGGTCGGGTCGGGATGGTCGCGAAGCGATAGGGAGGCCAGTTGTAACGCTGCGGCCCACCCATCGGTGGAGCCCTCGAGTTCGGCGACGTTGGCTGCCGTGAGATCGAGGCCGCATTGATCCACCAGCAGCGCCCGGGATTCGGCCACATCGAACTTGAGAAGCAACGAGTCGATTTCTACCAACTCCCCCTGTACCGCCATCGTGGCGAGCGGAAGCCCTTCGCGTGTACGACTTGTGACAACCAGATGGAGGTGATGGCAACTATTCTCGAGCAGGTAGGCCAAAGCGTCCCTGGTGGCCGTATCGCCCACGCGATGCCAATCTTCCATCACCAGCGCCAGCGTTTGCTTGTCGGAATGTAGCCGATCGATCAGAGCATTAAGGACATAGTGCTCTGTATTTTCCAGGCGCCCTTCGAATTCCTGCTGCAGCGTGTCGGCGAGGTCCGGCAGGGTGCGCCGGATGGCCTCAATGAGGTGTGCCAAAAACCAAGCCGGGTTGTTATCGTCGCTGTCGATGGCCAACCATGCAGTCTTTACGCCCTGCCGGACGAGCGCCTCGACCCACTGCGCGGCGAGAGTGCTCTTGCCGTAACCGGCCGGCGCGTGGATCAGGACTAGCTTCGACCGTGGCCCCGCGCCGAGGCGGTCAAGGATTCGCTGTCTCGGCACAGTCGGGCGCGTGAATGTCGGCGGGCGAAATCGTGTCGGCGCGCTGGGCGGGTAGTCCGCTCGCCGCATCGGGCTTGAGCGATCCGACCTTAGTCCGATCGCGGCGGAGTACCCCTTCGATACGGGAGTTCCGTTGTCGGAGGCCGACTCCTCCCCCTCGGTGGTTGGTGGCGGTAACTCCAACGGAACGTCAGCAATGTCGAACCCGACGTGTTTGGCGGCTGCTCGCAGAGCCTCCCCGAATGCGGCCGCAGAAATCGGACGGCACACTGGATCGACATTCAAAGCGAGCTCGAGGACCGAGCAGACCTGGCCTGCAACGCTTTTAGCACGCAGATCCGGGATCGGACCGGCCATTACACGACGCACGAATGCAATGGGATGCTCGCCTGATCGCACGGTGAACGGCGGATTGCTGTTGAGCGCCGCGAAGACCGTGGACGCCAAGCCGTAAATGTCGGCTGCCACCGAAACATTGGCTCCCTCAAAGAGTTCCGGCGCAATGTAGCCCAGCGAACCTGCCACGTGCCGTGAGGAGGTCTCGCGGCTGTTGGCAACCCGGGCGATGCCGAAGTCGCAAAGCTGCGGTTCGCCGTAAGTGGTCAGCAGGACGTTCGAGGGTTTGACGTCGCGATGCAGTATGCCGGCACGGTGAGCGGTTTCCAGCGCACCGGCGAGCCGAACCCCTGTCTCCAACGCCTCGCGGACCCCGAGCGGTCCGTGGCCGCGGATCCAGGCACCAAGCGTGTCTCGACTGTGATATTGCATGACGATGTACGGCCGTCCAGCGAACGTCACGCCACTGTGCAGTACAGGCACGATGTTCGGGTGACCGGACACTCGTCCCATCGCCCGTTGCTCGAGGTTGAAATGTTCGAGATCGAGGTCATCGGGATCGGAACTGAGTACCTTGACCGCGACCACGCGGTCCAGTGAAGGTTCGCTGCAGCGATACACGACGCCGAAGCCGCCGCGCCCCACCGGCTCGGCATCGTGGTAGCCCTCTGCCTCGAGCTCGGCGGCAATTCCTGAAGCGAGCCCCCGTTGAGTTTCCCCTGGATTGGCCACAGCTAGTCCACCGGCAATCGCGCTTCACCGGCGGGGCGGAGCTGATCCGACTGATATAACGAACCCCCCGTAGGGGCCAGTGCTGGCATAGCCATCGCAAATTCCTTCGCTGCAGCTTTTACCCTAGCGCCCACCGGCCGGAGGCCAATGCGCTTCGCTCGATTCGATTCGACTGCCCGGCGGCGACGCCACTTTGCCTCTGCCGGGGAGAGGAGAACTACCCGATGAGGTGACGCGTACCGGGCTGGACTCGGACACACTTGGGAGACAGCAGGACTACCAAGCGACGCGAGCTGCGCGCTACGGACGTGCCTCGGCCACGAGCGGCGTCAGGTCCCGCCCGAAAATTGTTCCTCTAATCAATGAAAGTGAATTAATGACAACGTATCTAACACTTGCCGGGATGTTGCTGTTGGTTGTATCACCGGTGCTGATCCCCGTAACCCTCACTGTGGTGCGCTTCGCCTCGGACCGTTTCGGCCACAATCTCAACCGCCGCGAGACCATCACCGCGGGACCGCTTCCCGGGACCGTCTCGATGTTCAGCAAGCTGCCCGGAGTTCACCCGGCACCATCCCCGGCGTAGAAGGCGCGGCGTTCACGATTCGATCCACCGCTATCCGCCGCGGCAAGCTAACGCCAGACGCGCTCGCCCGGTACGGAGAAACGTTGCCGCCGCAGCGATTACAACGCCCTTGTGAGGTAGGGCCGGATGCCCGCGGGCGCTTAGGCTCCCCTATTGCGGCGGAATACCGGGGGGTGGGTACACGCCTCGCAGGATCCACGCCCACCAGTTGTTACCGGTTTCGAGCTCGTCGCTGGCGTCGTAGTCGGGGCTGGGATCGAGCGGGATGTTGTTCGCCTGGGAGCCCGGAGGGAGTTCCGCTACGTTTCTTTGGTTGGCGTTCGCCGAGGGCGGCGGCTGTCCGTACACGGCGACAACGACGGTGCGGTCGGGACTGTTTTCCGACCAGACTCCCATTTGGCTGTTGGCACAATTGGACATGATGGCCATATAGGCGGCGTTGTGGTACCACCGGTTTAGCAAATCGTTGCCACTGATAGCTATCGACTGATTAATCGCCACGGTTTCCGCCACCTGGCCATGGAAGCCTGCCGCGTTGGCGCGATCTTGTGGTGCGGACCCGTCTGAGCCGACGTCCCCGTCAAGGTTGCGGTTGTTCAGCACGTCCCTGGTATGCCACTGGGCGGCGAGTTGCAATTGTGGGTTGATCCTGACGTCGTTGGTGCAGCCAGCCTGATGCTCAATGGTAAAGACGTTGGAAACCACACTGTCGTTGAGCCGCTTGTTGTTCGGTATAAGGGTGTTGTTGTCACCATCCGCATGCGCACCGGGCGCGCCCAGCACGGCGCCGGCGGCGACCACCAAGCCAGGCAGAGTAAGTGGCCAGAACTGCATGTCGGTCTCCTTCCTTTTCTCAGCCGCCGGGCGGTGGCTGGTAGTGGCCTGCCGAGTTGCGCAGTTGCCAAATCTGTGCGGGGCATAACAGGTTAACCGCATACGAGACAAGGTAATTGGCTGCGAACTCGTCATTGGGCCTGATGTCGTTCTTCACGTCACCCATGACTTGGGTATAGCCCTCGCCGCGGCCCACCTTGTCGCAGATCCCGTATCCGTAATTGACCGCGTCGGCAGGATTCGCAAAGTTGTTGTAGTGTCGCCGCACCATCACGTCGTATACGTATTCGACCTCAGGTGCCGGGGCGGCATACGCCCGCGGTACTGGCCCCGCCGGGAGCGAGCCGGCGACACCCGCAGCCGCTGTGATCGCCAGAGTCCAAATCTTCACCGGTTCACCGCATCTCGGTCATACCGGGTCGAATTGCGAAATCAGCCATCGGCCGCCAACCTTGTCGAGGGTTACTCGAACGCTCGATGCCGTGCTGGTCGGCGCGTCTTGGCCGACGATGACGGTCTGGTTCACGAAAAGTAGTACCACAGCGTGGTTTTCGGTCGCTGAAGTCGATGCGGCAGCGGGAACGGTTGCGACGGCCGAGATCTGCTTCTGCTTGGCTCCCGGGATGACCACATCGTGGGTCAGCGATGTGTAGGCGTTCAGGAACGTACCGGTCAGCCGGCCCCGCGCGCCGTCAAGGTCCTTCTCGACAGTGTCGGGCTTATAGGAAAGCAGTGCGATGGTGCTGTCGGTGGCGGCTCGCACGGATTCAGCGCGAGCCACGCCGGCTTCGCGAGCCGAGCCGTCCTGCCACTTCAAAAAGCCCGCGGCGGAAGCCAGCAACAGCGCCAGCGCGGGCAACACCACAAACACGATCGCCTGCGACCAGCGGATGTGACGCGCCGTTGGCTGCTCATCATGGTCTGGTCCATCGACCTCAGTGGCAGCTTCGCTCGCCTCGGTATCGTCGGCAATGGTCACTGTCTGCACCGACTCGGCCGGTGTTTCCTCCACCGGGTCGGCCGCAGTTAGATCGCCTGCGCCGCGCGACGCGAACCACCTCATGGCACGAACCCGACATTAGAAACCTTCACCTGGTCACCTACCTTCTGCACGTCGATACGCATCCGCCATGCCCGCGGAACCTGCTCTGCCTCACCGGCATTCGAGGTCTGCACCGACACGGCCACCAACGCCTGGGCTGAGTCGGCCGTCTGCGACTCCAAGCCGGCCTCCGTGATCGTGCCGACCGTCTTCGCCTGAGCTTTCTTGAGCACCTCGATGAACGGCTGTGACCGCTTGGCGAAGTCGTCGTAGAACTCCCCAGTGGCCCCGTCCAGAATGCGATGCACATCGGCTTCGGCATGCTGCCAGTCGATCGTCGTCAAATTCAGCGCGCCCTGCCTGGCCACCTGCAGAAACTGACTCCGCTGGGTCTGCGCCTGCTGCGACTGGTGAGCGCGAAACCCCAACCATCCGACCAGTCCTGCCAACACAACAACCATGACCACACCGAACAGCGTTACGCGCAACGACGGCGCTATCGGCTTTTTGGACGGCGGCGTCGGCTCGCCATCGGCATCGTCGGCAGCGGACTCCGGCTCGAAGTCCTCGATGTCGATTTCGGCGTTGTCGTCCTGGGCCACTTCAGAATCCATCGCTACTTGCATACCGTTCTCCGTCCGTCGTGGTCGTTAGGGTCGCGAGCCATTGCTGTCAGTTGCCCGGCGGCAGCAACATCGTTTGCCAAGATTTGTCCTTCGGGGCGGTGTGCGCCAGATCGGATTGGGTGTACTGACGCCCGTCCGGCCCGATATAGGTGCCGGTGGCCGGGTTGTACTCGGCGGCGGCCACCGGCGGTGGCGCGGGGGCCGGTGCTGCCTGCGGCGGCGACCCGGGCGGCAGTTGCGGGATGTCTTGGCCGGTGTAGGTGGCGCTGGGGTCGCCTTTCCAGTTCCAGCCGTCGTTGAGCGGCACATACTTTTCGTCGCTTTCGCACAGCTTCACCGTTGGTGCGCTTTTGCCGGGCCTGGTTTCGCACGGGATGTTGCGGACGCCGCGCACGGCGGTGATGGGCGAGTCCTGCGGGATCCTGCAGTACAGGTCGCCAGCGGGCCGTTCCGGATAGTCTTCGAAAACGGGGTTCCGCTGCTGCTGGGCCGGCAGAAACCCAGTGGTGCACGGCGGCGGCAGGTTGATGTTGAGGTTGAAGCTGAGGTATTGGCCTCTATAGGCCTGCTTGGTGTTCAGATTCCCCAAGATGCCGGCCTGTTCGGCTTGGATGGATTCGGGGAATATCACCAGCAGCGATTCGATGTCGTTTTGATAGGTGAGCGCGACCTGGCTGACGCTGACCAGGTTGGCCAGCAGAACCGGCAGGGTCGGTTGCAGCCGCTCTAGAAGTTGGCGGGTCTCCGCGAGCCCCGAGCCGCCGTTGTCGATGACGGCGGCGACGGCCTTGTCGTGGGTCTGCAATTCGGTGGTCACCGTAGCCAAATGCGATGCCCACGCCGCTATCGCATCGGACGTCTGGATTTGGGAATTGGCTACCGGCTGCCAATTATCGATCAGCGCAATCAGCGGGTCGAGATTCTTGCGGGCGTCGATCGAAAGGTTAGATCCGCCCTTGACGATGCGGGAAAGTTCGGGACCGAGCCCGCCCACGGCCGTGTACGACTCGTCAATGACGGTCTTCAAGTTGTCGTGAGGTATCGCTTGCAGAGCGGTGTTGGCGGCACTGAGCAGGGCATTGATGTCGGGCGGTACGGAGGTGTCGGTCAGCGGAATCACGTCGCCGTCCTTGAGCGGTGGCGAGGTGCCGTTGCGGGGCAGCAACTCGACGTACGATTCGCCGACCGCCGACTGACTGTGCACCTCGGCTTTGAGGTCTCTCGGGATGTGGATGCCGGATTTCAGCGACAGCACAGCTTCGACGCCGCCATCGGTCAGGTGCACCGACTGCACCCGGCCAACTTCGGTGCCGCGATAGGTAACGTTGCCGGTCTGATACAGCGCGCCGGATTGCGGCAGTTCCATCCTCACCGTGTACCGGCCGACGCCGAACAGCATGGCCGGCAGTTTCACGAAGTGCAGCGACATCACTGTCAACGCGACAAGCGCGATCACGGTAAGGACCACTAGCTGAATCTTGACTCGTCTGTGTAGATGCATCTAGCGCCCCTGGTCCCAGTGGTAGGGAATCGTGAGCGGATTGCCCGGGTTGAACGGGCCGCCAGCCAGGCACGGGCTGGGGTACTGGCCGACGGTGCGGCCCCACTGCAGTTCTAGCTCGGTCAGGTCGCACGCCCACTTCGTACCGGTGAATAGTCCGGCGTCGATGCGGCTGAGCGTGAGGTCGATGATCCCCGTCAGGTTGACGTAGTCACCGCGCATGAAGTTTTCGAAGGTTTCGTTCGGAAATGGGAAGGTGGGAATCAGACTCAGCGATCGCGTCAGGCTGGGGCCAGCGTTGGCGAGCGACTCCAACACCGGTCCGACTTCCTTTAACTCCTTGACCAGGTTTTCTTTGGTCTTGATGACCGTGTCGGCGGTCAAGGCGCTGAATTTGCCCAGCTTGTCGGCGGCGTCGACCAAGCTGTCTCGCTCGTCATTGAGCACCCCTAGCGCGTCGGGGATGGTCTTGATGGCCCGGTCCAGGACAGGTTGCTGAGCGGCGAACTTGCCGACTAGGTGGTTGAGCTTCTCGGCGGCTGCGATGATGTCACCCTTCTGGTCGTTGAGGTACGCCGTGAATTTGTCGAGCTGTCCGATCAGGCTTCGCACATCTTGCTCGCGGCCCCGGAACGCGGTGCTCAGCGCCTCGGTGATGTCCTGTACCTGGCTGATTCCGCCGCCGTTGAGCACCAGCGACAGCGCCGCCAGCGTGTGATCGGTGGTCGGGTAGGCGCCGCCATGTGACAGCGGAATGAGTGAGCCGTCGCGCAGCTTGCCTTGCGGCGGTTCGAGTTTCGGCGACGCCAGCTCGATGTGCTGCGAACCCAGCAGGCTGGTCGTGCCGATCTTGGCGGTCGCGTTAGTGGGCAGGTCGACGTCGCCGTTGAGCCGCATGGTGAGCAGCGCATGCCAGCCCTGGCGCTCGATTTTAGTCACATGGCCGACCGTCACGTCCGCGACTCGCACCCGCGAGTTCGGTTGAATGTTGTTGACATCAGGCATCTGCGCCTGGATCACGAAAGAGCCCGGGCCGTTGCCCTGGGTGCCGGGCAGCGGCAGCGAATTCAGCCCGCGCCAGCCGCAGCCAGATATCCCGGCCACGACCACGAGCGTCACCAGGCTCGTCGCCACGCGGAGCCAGCGGCTGTGTCTCACGAGCCACCTCCGGGGGGCACCATCATGCCGGGCAGTCCGGCCGCCGGGTTGGTGGCGACAGTCTCGGTGGCCGGCGCACCTGGTCCCGGCGCTTCTGCGGGCAGCGGCACACCCGGGGGCCCGCCGGCAGGTGGCGGGCCAGTTGCAGTCGCTTGGGCCGGCGGCGGCGTATTAGCTGGCGGAACGTAGTCGGGCCGCATCCAGTCCTCGCTGTAGGTGACCTCGTTGGGCCTGGCCTGTGCTCCGACGAAGAGGTTCTCTCCGATCATGGGGAAGTTGTACTGGCGGTTTTTGAAAATCGGCGCCAGGTACTGCGCGCACAGTTTGGACGCTTGCTCGGCACCGAGGCGGGAGGCGGCCTGCACCGCTCCGCAGAGGAAGGCGATCGGGTTGGCGAAGTTGTTGATCGCCAGCGCGCCGGTCAGCGCACCGTTGGCCGGCTCGAAGATGTTGTTGAAGTCCTGCAATACCGTCGGGCCGATATGCAGTGTCTGCTTGATGTCGCCGAGGCTCTGGACCACCGCCGTGGTGATCGACGCCAGCTTGTCCGACGTGGTGCCGATGGCCTCACGGTTGTCTGCGGCGAAGCTCTGCAAGTCGTTCAGGACCCCGTTGAGGCTCTCCACCGTCTGACCGACCTTGTTCGGATTGTCGGCTAGTACCGACGAGACCGCGGCCAGGTTGCGGTTCAGCTGTTCGAGCAGATCGGCACTATCATGCAGCGCTGTCACCAGCGTCGACAGGTTTTTGAACGTGGAAAAGATGTCCTTGCTGTGGTCGCCGAGTGCGGACACCGTCTGCGACAGTTTGACGATGCTGTCGCGGATGGTGGGGCCCTGCCCGCGCAAGTTGTCGGCGGCGGTGTTGATGAGCGAACCGAGCGTGCTCACGCCGCCCGGCTGGGTGGGCTTCAGCAATTCGGTGACGCGCTGCAGTTGGTCTCGCAAGTCATCCCACTCGACTGGCACCGCGGTGCGGTCCTGGGGGATGACCGCGCCGTTGCCCATCGTGGGCCCGCCGGTGTAGGGCGGGGTCAGCTGGAGGGCCCGACCCGTCACCAGCTGCGGCGACAGGATTACGGCCTTAGCATCGGCGGGGACCTTGTACTTGCGATCGAACCAGAACGAAATCTTCGACCGCAGGGGCTGCGGTTCAATCTTTTCGACCTTGCCCACTGGCACGCCCCGGATGCGCACGTCGTCGCCGGGAAACACGCCGTTGCTGTTGTCGAAGTAGCCGACCACCAAGGTGTGGGCGAGCTGATCGCTGACTCGCATCGCGGCGAACAAGCCGCCAACGAGCATCAGGACCAGGGTGCTCGCGAGCACCAGGCGGGAGTTGTTTCGAAGCCAGGTCATCACGGTTGGCCCCCCGGTCGCATCGGCGGGTCGTTCACAATAATCGGCTTGGGCGCCGGCGCGGGAATGGGAACTAGGGGCGGCCCCGGCGGTGGACCGCCAGGTGGCGGCGCCTGAGGCGGCTGTCGATAGGGGTAGCAGCCAGGACCGGGCAAAGCCACCCCAGGCACACCGCACTGATGGTTGTCCGGGTTGCCGGTGATCGCGTCGGGCAGATTTTGCCGCGGCTGGCCGCCCTGGCCGGTCCGCGGGTATGGCATCGGCAATGGCGGAGTCGCGCGCTGACCGGTCGGCGGGTCCGTCAGCTGCGACGGCAGCAATGTCGCCGGGTCCAGTCCCAGGTCAGAGAAAGCGGAATTGATGTACGGCTGCACGAATTGACCTGGCAGCAGGTTCACCACGTATGCCTTGAAGAACGGGCCCGACGCAACCGACTCGCCAAGCGACATGACATAGGCATTGACCATCGGGATGGCCTTCTGCAGGCGCTCCTTGCGGTTGTCGATGATCGTCAACACCCCGTTGAGCTTGTCCAGTGCGGGCCGCAGCTCCTGCCGGTTCTCGGCGATGAATCCCTGCAGTTGCCGCGACGCCGCGGAGATATTCATCCAGATCTGATCCAGGGCCGCGCTCTGCGTCCGCAGCTGCGCCAGCAGCGCATTGGTGTCCTTCACCAGGCTGACCACCTGGTCGCTGCGCTTGGCCAACACTCCTGTCGCCTTGGCCGCGTTGTCGAGCAGGGCGCGGAGGTGGGCGTCGCGTTCGTCGAGTGTTTGGGCAAACCTCGCCACCCCTTGTAACGCGTTCCTCAGATCCGGCGGCGTATGGGCAAAGGTTTTCGCTAAGGTGGCCAGCGATCCGGACAGCTGGTCGGTGTTCAGGCCGCTGATCGTGGTGGCCAGGTCGCCAAGAGCGTCAGGCAGCTGGTAGGGCGACACCGTCCGATCCATCGGGATGGTGCCCTCGAGCTGGCCTTCGCCGCGCGGTGTGACGTCGAGGATCTTGGCGCCCAGGAGACCTTTGGTTTTGATCGCCACCTCGGTGCGGTCGCCCAGACGAACGTTCGTGGCGGCCTTGAACTTCACCAGCACGCCGGACCCGTCGAGTTCGATGCTGGACACCTTTCCCACCGGGAAACCGGAGACCTCGACGCCGTTGCCGGTCCTCAAGCCGCCGGCGTCAGCGAAATAGGCGGAGACGGTTCTGCCCTGGTTGAGAAAGGGCAGCTTCTGCCACTCCAGCGCGGCCAGCACAACGACAGCGACGGCCACGAGGCCGACGGCGCCGATGATCATGGGGTTGCGTTCAGAGAACAGCTTCATTTTGGCGTGCACCGTCCCGAGGCTTGACCGGCGACCTTGATGTACACCGGCTGGCCGCCCTTGCCGTTGAGCTTGAGCACGACATCGCAGAAGTAGAAGCTGAAGTAGTCGCCGTACATCGCCTGGCGATCCATCGCCCGGTATTTGTCCGGCAGCGTGTTGATCAGGTTGTCGAGGTAGTCATGGTCGGCCAGCGCAATGTTTGCGACGCGGTCGGTCTGCTGGACCACTTTCCGGAACGGCTGCCGCGCCTGTGACATGAGGTCGGCGACGGAGCCGGCCGCGGCGTTCGTGTAGGCCACCGCGTTGGAGATGTCGGTCTTGCGGGCGGCCAGCCCGTGAACCAACTGGGACAGCGACGTCACCGCTTTGTCCAATCGGTCGCTCTGACCGCCCAGCGACCCCAGCACCACATTGAGGTTGTCGACCACCTGTCCGATCAGCAGATCGCGGTCGGCCAACGTGTTGGTCACGGCGGCCGCCTGGTCCAGAAACGTCCCGATCGTGGGTCCCTGGTCCTGGAATGCCTGGATGAACAGTTTGCTCAGCTCATTGACCTGGTCCGGGTTCAGCGCCCGGAACAGTGGGCGGAAGCCGCCGATCAGCGCATCCAGATCCAGCGCGGGTTCGGTACGAGACAGCGGGATCGCTTGACCGGGCCTAAGCGTCTTGAGCCCCCCGGCCCCTTCTTCGAGCGCCAGGTAGCGGTCGCCGAACAGGTTGTCGTATCGCAGCACCGCCCGGGTTCCCTCGGTCAGGGTGACTGATTTTTCGGCGGTGAACTCGACCCGCACCGTCGCGTCCGGATTGATGGAGATGTTCTTGACCTTGCCGACCTCCACCCCAGCGATCCGGACCAGCTTGCCTTTCCTCAGATTGGTCACGTTGTTGAACTCGGCGTAGTAGCTGTTGCCTGCGCCGAACCGAACCTGGGCGAAGACCGAAACGAGCAGCAACGCGGAAAGCAGGCAGACGGTCAGGAAGATGCCGAGGCCCACTACGGTGCCTTTCAGGTTTTCCTTCATAGCGTTCGCTCCTGCGTCTGTGGATCATCGGCGGTGACAATGGCTGTTACGGCGGCGGTGGCGGTGCCGGAGGCGGCGGTGCCGGAGGCGGTGGCGGCGGTGCCGGCGGCACCCCGGGAAACAGCGGCACTCCGCCCGGGCCGTAGAGCTGCGCGCCGTACGGCGGCGTCGCGAAACCCTGCGTTGGCTGCGGCCCAACCGCCGTTCCGGGGATACAAGCACGGAAGCGCCTGCTCGTTGCCGAGGCCGGATCATCGAGCCTCGCCTGCGGCGGCTCCGGGACAGGGTGGGTGGCCCCGAAGTACGACCCGTAACAGGGACGCCCGATGCCAGGGTTGGGCCGCATATCGAGCCCGGTTCCCCAACCGGTATTCGTGACGAGCTGGCGCACCGGGAAGTTCTTCGTGGAGTCCGGCAGCGACCCGCACCCCGGCTTTCCGCCGGGCCCGCCCTTGGCCTCGGCAATAGGCAGGTTGTCGGGATAGATGTACGGGTCGTTGCCCAGCAACAGCGCGACGTCGAGTTGAAGCGTCCGGCCGTCGGCGCCACCCCACGCCGAATAGCCCCCGTTGTTGAGATACCAGGTGACGCCCTGTAAGAAGCAGGTGTACTCGGGGTTGTACTTGAGCAGCAGGTTCGTCGTCGGTTCGAGGGTGTTAACCGATGCGACGAAA
>Ga0302325_10008283_pt1 | contig 22849 bp, 28 predicted proteins | sample Palsa_T0_2_FD_201948 | JGI IMG/M metagenome (GOLD analysis project Ga0302325, IMG submission 201948) | Peat permafrost microbial communities from Stordalen Mire near Abisko, Sweden - Palsa_T0_2 | ecosystem: Environmental > Terrestrial > Soil > Palsa > Peat permafrost | place: Sweden: Abisko...
ACGACCGCTTCGTGACGTAGTCCGAACCGCTGAAGCGATTACCGATGGCGACCTCATCCATCGAGTGCCCAATGCGAATGGTCGCACTGAGATAGGTCGTTTGGCAGAAACGCTAAACGTTATGCTGGAGCGAATTCAATCCGGATTTCGCGAACTGCAAACCTCTGAGAGCCGCTTGCGACAGTTCGTCGCTGATGCATCCCACGAACTGCGCCCGCCCATCGCGGCAGTGTTGTCAGCGTTTGCGCAACTTTTCAAGTATGGAGCCACCCAAAGTGGAGACGACATGGAACGCGTCATGTCGGGCATTGAGCGCGAATCTGGTCGCATGGCTCGCCTAGTCGAAGATCTCCTGGTTCTTGCCCGATTCGACGAACAGAGAACGCTTGAACCCGAGCTCGTGGAGCTGGTCGGCCTGGTCACAGAATCTGTGGACACAGCCCTTATCGTCGGTCCCCAGTGGCCGATCTCGTTCAAGGTTATTGACGCAGTTGAGGTTATGGGTGATCCCGTGGCCTTGCGCCAAGTCGTTGACAACGTCTTAAAGAACGTCCGTGCCCACACCCCCCCGGGCACGCCCTCCACTGTTCGGGTTCGCCGATCTGACAACGAAGCCGTGATAGAGGTGGAAGACCAAGGTCCTGGATTAACTGCCCTGGATCCACAGTTTGTGTTCGAGCGATTCTTCCGTGCCGATGCCTCACGATCGCGCGATACTGGTGGAAGTGGACTTGGTCTCGCCATTGTGGCCACAATCACACAATCACACAATCACGCGGTGGTCGCGTCGAAGTGGAACCAGGAAAATCGGGCGGAGCATTGTTTCGGATAGTCCTGCCGCCCGTGGCGGTGAGTCCTGGACTCATGAGTCCCCGACCGGGGACGTTCGAGAGAGTGGCCCGCAGCAACCCGGAAGAGTCTGATGACTAATAGACGCCCTGCTCTCACGTAGTCCACAGATTGAGGGCTCATTGTGACAAAGGTCCCCAGATCGAGGACGGGCCTTCGAGCCGGAATATGAGAGCAGGATTCAAATGAAACTTAGCCTACGTAACATGATCGCCATTGGCGCTCTAACGGGTGGCTTGGTTACCGGTGGCGCTTTGGTTGCTGATGCGGCAACTACCAGCACCACAACGCCCAGTAGCAGTTCAACATCGGGATCCACGACCACAACGCCGTCGAGCAGTTCAACTGGATCAAAATCCTCAACTTCGACAAAGAATTGTCCAAATATGGGCAACGGTTCTACTCCCAGCGCCACGCCAGGATCTGGATCGACTTCAAGCTCGTGAGGAAAGGTTGACGACGGCAAATGATGTGAGACCGGTAGCTGCACGTCATTGAGGTGGAAGTCCAGAGGGAAAGACTCGTGACTCCAGGTGAGTGACGCCGGCTTTATCGCAGGGATGCTCACGAACGGTGGCGGTTGCTAGCGTCCGAAGCCGCGATCGTGGCTCGACTCCCGTCCCCGGTGATGCGCAACCTTATGCATACCCGTCTCGTACCTGGACGCGGGCTTGCTATGGTCGGACACTCGTTCATCGGGCAACAGCTCGTGCGGCGAGCTCGTCTCGAATCGATCGTGCAGCACCTCGAGTTCTCGAGAGAGATTGTCGACCAACGCTCGGGCCGTTTCCGTTTCCCCTCGGGCAACGTGTGCCTCGCCGATCGTCCGGAGTGTTCGACCGAGCTGGTCGAACAGCCTGGCCCAGGCCATCGGTGATTTGTTGCTCAGCTGCGACTGAGCCACGATCGCCGCAACCCCGCGAAAGTGCTCACCGCGTCCCGGCTCGGCACCGGATCACCGGGCCGGTTCTGCGCCGAGCGAGCCAATTGTTCTAACCGTTGATGCCCAAGGACCCCAGCCAGATCAAAGCAGCTAGCGCACGCTGCATGGTCTCCATAGATGGACATCCTTTCGGGGGCTGTGCCCCCCATGGTGGATGTCAGTCAAAGCGGAGTAAGCCAACTGTGCCCGAGCGATCAGCACGATCCAGCAGGCCCTTTTCGACACCTCAGACAACCTGGTGGCACTCCGAGAGAGGCTTGAGGCTCTCGAAGCGAAGGATTTAATGCCGCACCTGCCAAATAGGCCGGGGCGCCCGCATCACCTGTCGAGGACGCCAGCGACGCTTGAGCGGGTGAGTGAGGGGGTCACAAGCTCTCTTTAACAGGCTGGGCAGCGACGGACCGATTGAGGTAGGCCGAAAGATTCGCTGTCAATGGGACCTTCCGCCCTGACTGCGACCGTAATTGAAGGCGCACCGTTGCGTTGGCGGTTTCCCGCCGCCTAGAGACGGTCCCCTATTTTTCCGCCGGGGGGCCGTCTCGCGTTCGGCGACCGACCGGCGACGGTCTGCCTGGTCACTGGTTGTCTGTGGGCGATCCAGGTCCCTCATCTGTTCCCAACGGGCTCAGGTTCAGGCTTGACGGCCCGATCTCCTCGTGGAGGACCTCCGCGTCATTGTGATCGTTGTCATCACCCGTGATTTGGACCACAGAGGAGTCCTGGTCTTCGGGTCTCTCCGGTTCAACGTCCGGGCCGGCCCAGCTCGACGAGGGATCGCTGGTCGGGAAGGTGCCTTCGAGGACCCTCTCGAGAGCAGCGTCTGTCTCGGCTTGTTCCGCTTTCTCTTCGAAGGCCCACGCTGTGCCCTCCACATCCTCATCGGTGCGGCCGGGGACGTCTATACACCCATCTCCCTCCAGCATCGTTTCGGACTGGTCCACAGGTCCCACGATCTCCGCTTCAGGCTTGATCGGGCTTGGCTCTTCGGCCTTTGTCATGAATGCCACCTACCCTGCACCAGGTGGCCGAAACGGGGCTACTTCGAATGACAAGGGCCGCAGAGGTGTCCATCGTTACGATTCGACATTACATCCGGCGGGTACGTGCCGAGTATGCCGAACGGTGCGGACCAGGACGACCGCTGTCCTTGTCCTGAGTGCAGTGCGGGAACACGGACACTGAATGGGGAACCGCCGAAGCGAATCTGCGGGTGTGCCGCACTCCGAAAGGGTGCGGCTACTGCTGGATCGTGCCGACTGGCCCGCTCAACTCGCTATAGGGGGGGTCGCCATCCTCTTCCCTCGCCGCCAGTGTCGCGTTCAGGTCGTCGTCGGGAATCTCAAGCCAGGAACCCGCGTCATGGGCGCCAGCACATTCACGGAGCAGGTTCACGGCCAAGGACATACCCGTTTGGCGCGGAGGGAAAACGAAGGGCGCTATCCCGCGACCGTACCCGTCTTCAATTTATCGTCCCAAGGGCGAGGGTCGGCCCGTCTCGAGGTCGATGACCCGGGGCGACCGCTGCAGCACCCCCACGGCGGTATTCGCAGGCCAAGTGGTGGCGTGCGCACTCGGGATTGATGTCCAACTCCTGCGACAGACCCGATCCGCCACCGAGGTCCTGTTCACTATTCGCAACTAAGGAGTCGAGGCCGGCACCAAAGTGCTGGCGGTGTTCGGGTCGTCTTGCCGGGCCATCTTTCGACGACGTCGCGCCATCGCAAGTGTCCGACGGGTCCCCGGGTCCGCTCGGGATCCTGACCCCGGCAGATGCCCTCCTGCATGAGCGAGATGACGGGCCGTGCCTGGCTCCACTACGTGCAGATGGTCGCGGGGAGGCCATCACAACAAGACCATCTGGTGCGGTGGCCGCCCATCTCGCCGGACGGGCCTGGGCGACCCTGCGGCGTGGGGAGCACTACGTCCGTAGACGGCGCCAGGGTCACGGTCCCGGAGGGCATCCCGCTCCCCCATTGGCTGGAGGACCCGCTTCGCCGATGCCGTTCGTCCGCGCACCTTGTCGCCGCCCTCGGCACCCGTCCTTCCTTTGTCGACGAGCAGCGTCGCTATGACGGGTTACCCGCTCCATCGATACCTACCGTGAGCGCTTCTCCATCGACGGACCTGATCCTCTCGGACCGCGGCCCTTCGAATCGTCTCCACGGCTCGCATACGACCACGCCGCCGCTCAGATCCGGGACTACGAAAAGGTGCGGTGGCGCGAACTCATGCGGCCGTTCCCTGGTATCGAAGCAAGAGACATGGGCGCTCAGGAGGTCGCAGGTATCGACATGGGAATCGACATGGGAATCGACCTGTAACGCACCAGGCCAGCCCGCGGACGCACCACCATCTATTGCCGGCACAGCCCCCCAGCGACTTCCCTACCAGCTCCTGAGTTCCCGATAGGCGGTAGGCCGCGTTCCTTCACGAGTTGAGGACTTCCCCACGGTCCACCGCGTGGTCGGAATCCACCGCACAGGTGCGAAGATGCTCAGAAGGTGAGGCCCTCGATTACCTCGGTGGCGAGATCAGCGAGAGCGTCGTCGGTCATCAGCTGAGTCCAGGCGGGTTCGCCGTAGCCATGGATCCAGCGGCGAGTGCGGGTCACGTCAGTGCGGAAAACCCGATCCAGTGCCGCGACCGCAATCGGGGCCAATACCGGCGGGCCGTGAGCGATGGCAGCCGTGATCTCACCGGCAGAATTGTGGACTTGCAGAAGTCGAAAGAGATCCCAGGGGTCCGAAGCGCGCTTGCGGTCCTGGGAACGATCCTGGATGGAGTGCAGCTTCATGGTGACGAGCGCCGAGGGCGTGGCCACGGGCACTGTTGCTCGGACCTGCGCGTCGGTGACCGAGATCGTTATGGCAGTGGCCGTCTCGAGCGCCCACCGGTGAGCAAGGACGAACAGTCGGGATCGCTCCGGTTCGATGTCGGCCGCCTCAGTCGCGTTGAGCTGCTCGGTGTCGATGATCTCGACCTTCGTCTCCCCGATGAACAGCCGGACGGAGGAGGTGTCAGTGGCCGCACGGGCCACTCCCGCTGAGACGAGGTTGTCGGCCACCGACCCTGGCCCTGCGACGAGGTCTACCGTTGTACCGGCCACCATGTCCACGTCCTGAGTGATCCGATGGGCCACAGCGAGACGGCACGTGACGGCGAGCCCACCGATCAGGGCAACGGGGAGACCGGCGTGTTCGACAACCAGAGCCGTGGCACGGACCAGATCGGTGACGCGCCCGCCGGCGCCGTCAACGAGCAGGATGCGTTCACCAGACACGGACGAAACCCTGTGGTGCATCCCAGTCGGCGAGGATCTCCCGGCCCCGCGACTGATCTTGGGCAAGATCGAGCGCCACAACCGCGGGATGGCCCAGGGGCCAGTGCAGCCAGGGCGTCGAGTGGGAGGGGTGGTCGAAGGCTTCCTCGGAAACCGCCCGGATCGGTGCAACGGAAAGCGTGGCCCCGCTGTCGGTGACGGCGGCAGGGCCGAGGAGGCGAACCGCACGATTGAGGACGGCGGGCGGCACGTAGAAGTCGGGGCGATGGCCGGACTGCACGACGACGGGAGCTCCCCACGCGGCGGCCGCCACATCGTTGGAGATCACGAAGTTGGGACCGTGCTTACCGAAGCCGAGGGGGCTCATGTCATCACCGGGGTTCGGCTCACGACCTACGTGGTGGCGCTCGGGTCGCCACCGGTCAGCCAAAGCCCAGAAGAGTTCGGGGATCAATGGTGTGTTGTCCGGGCGCAGCAGGGCTACCGCCCGAAGCTGCTTCAGGGCGTCATGAGCTGTGGAAGGTGAGCAGTCGAGCTCGCGGGCCAAGAAACGCACACCTGCTGGTCGTTCAGGATGCATGAGCATCCACAGCGACACCCCCATGGCGGTCCGACCGCTCAAAGGGTCGGATGGGGGATCTTCCCCTCGGCGGCGCGGCTGTGGCTCGATATCCGTGTCGTTGATCATGAGGTCCTGTGTGCGCAGCCAGAGCCGACCACGACGGTCGAGGTAACCCCATCCGTGCTCTCGCAAGAGGTCCCGGGACGCCCTGGAAACCTCATCCGCGACGAGCACGACCGCGTCGGCCGGTGACCGACTCGACCGACGGCGCGCTGAGTCTTGGAGCATGGCACTGACCCGGCCTGGGTCGGCGACGCTCGTGGCCTTGACCTCGAGCGTGAGAAAGCGGTTCGGCCCCTCCACGGTGAGAAAGGCTCCATCGGGCCCGCCAGGAGCGTCCCGCCGAACTTGTAGCCCGGCCTGAGTCAGGGCGTCCGTGAGGGCGTCCACGGCGTCAGCTTGGAGGCTGTCCCGGGAAGCGCGCATACAGACATCATACCCGTTCGGTGTTCGGAAACAGCCGAACACCCTGGCGGACGAGCTACCGCGCTCAACCAGGGTCCCCGGAGTTGGGCTTGCTCAGGTGGCCACCTCATATCTGGTCGTGGCCGGGGACATCAGCCAACCGAAGGATGAGATGGAAGGGGTCAGTGGGCGACGGTTCGAAGTCGAAATGGAGGTAAAAGCTCCGGGCGTCTTCGTCCTTGGCATGAACGAGAAGGCAGGCAATGCCGATGGTCCGGGCTGCGACCAGGGTCGTTTCTATGGCGGACTGAAGGAGGGCCGAACCAAGCCCACTGCCTCGATGCTTCTCGTCCACAGCCATTCTCGCCAGGATGACGGCGGGGATGGGGTTGGGCATGTTTCGGCGGGTTCGACTCCTTACCTCGCTGTGGGCCACCGCTCCATTGGCAAGCGCATAAAACCCAATGACTCGGCCATCATCGACCACCACATGCGTCTTCGTGCCACCGGACACCTGGTTTGCCATGGCCCGCTTTTGGAGCCACTCGTCCAGCTCTGGCTTGCCGCAGGAGAATCCTGAAACCACGTGATCCGGGTTAAGGGGCTCCGGTCTGCGCCAGGACCGGTCTGGCATTTAGTCTTTCCAGGGAGCTGGCTGAGCCAGGAGCTTCTCAAGTCTCGGCTTGTAGACAGGTGGCCGCTCCAAGAGAGCGTTGAACTCCACCCACGCGGCATCCTCGATCGTGAAGTACCGGCGGTCTGCAAGGTCCTCCTTGGCAGCACTGACCGCATGGCGAACCACGTAGTCCGTAATCGTCTCGTGCTGCGACTGGGCGGCAGATTCGATGATCTCGCGCTGTTGGGGCGTCACTCGGAGCTGGAGCCTGTCTGATCGGGTTTCACCCATGGCGACGAATGTACTCCAAATGGCAGTACAGCGCAAGGGCTAAGCCCGTCAACTCGACCCGTATTCAAGTCGATCCACCTAATTCCTGTATGCCGCAGGAGGTAGGTGCCCGGCGAATACGTCCAGCTGGACAACCCCAGAGCCATAGTGTCACCCCACTATTTTCGACCCAGTATCCAACCCACTATCTCGGGAAAACGGGGTGGATTCACTCGATTCTAATGGACTACCATTAGACGTAGTCGCAGGTCACGGACTCGGACGGACTCCACGGACTCCCCTGCTTCCGACTCTTAATCCGCAGGTTTCGGGTTCGAATCCCGAGGGGCGCACCCGACCCGAAAGACCAGCTCAGATAGGGTGCGATCGGCAATTAGGCGTATCGATCTCGCCTCTCGGCACGCGCCGATACGCCAAATGAGATGCACCTAAGGCTCGGTGCGCACCATTGCCATGCGAGAAGAAGATGGACGCGTAATGAACCGAACAGAAGGAGAGCGCTGCTTCAAGGACACCTCTCAGGGGTCGTGGCGGCTGACGCTCAAGAATGAGGAGTTAGCGATGACGTCGGTGCAACGGTCGGGACTGCACACTCGGTGTCGCACTGGACCGGTGCCCTCTCGCCCTCGGCCGGCAGGTCGGCCTGGATGTCGACCCGCGTGCCGTCGAAGCTCAGGAATCCTTTAATCAAGGCGCTCTCGGGGAGAGGTGCCTCGTAGCTCCACGCCACGTCCTCAACGAGGGTGTCGCCAACAATGGCCGACCAATACGTTGCGTCGCCCTTGTAGTTGCAATAGGACGTCGAGTTGCTGGAACGCAGCAGATCCATCCGGACCTGCGTTGGGCTGACATACAGCTTTGGAGCCAAGGCTGTCTCGAAGAGGATGACGGTGTCCCAGGTCTCCACCAGGACGGTTCCGGCGATCTCGACTCGCAAGTGCCGATTGGTCGGGCGGCAATCGACCCGGTGGTACGGGTTCGGTGGGTAGTGCACGAGCTTGCGACCTTCTTCGAGCCATTCGTCGACTGCTCCCCATGGCACGGTCACGAAACCGGGAGCCTCGGGTACTCCCTCGTTGGGGAGCTCGCCCACTTCGTATGCCGGGAACGCATATGAAAGCGGATGGCCAACTCGGTGCACCAGCAGGACGTGCTCGGTGTCGATGACGCTCCACCCATCGACGATCCCTTGGATCCGTCTCGGATGCGGCTCGATGTACGCGACGTCCTTCGGTAGCGGAGCAGAGAACCAACCTGCGGGATCCGCTCCGAGTGGGCCCCGACCAGCAGTGAGGGTCACAGCGCCGTCCTCTCGTCGATGTGGATGGTGGAGCCAGCGAAGTTTTGGACCACGTCGTCTACCCCTCCCAATGGTACCGAAATCGACCAAGCGTCCTGATCGTCCGCAACCTCACTTCAGCCGAGTCGCGCCATCGATCACCGGTCGGGACAACCCTGGCCAAGATGCAGACGCCTTCAGATGCTGGCCGTATGAAAGCTGGCGAAGTCACGGTGACTGGAGACCAAGCGCAGCGATGGCTTCGTCGAGCAGTGGGAGTGCTCGGTCTGGCAACGGGTCTTCGGGGAAGTACTCCTTGTAGAGATCCAGTGCCTCGGCGACGCTGGTGACGCCACATCTTTTGACGAGGAAGTTAATGTCCGGACGATCTCGCGACCCACGGGCGGCCCGCATCTTCATGGCCAACATCGACCGCTCATCGGCCGCAACGATCTCAACGTTCCCCGACTTGAATATCGGCTGCCAGTTGGGTTCCTTGAATACCGGTATGAACTGTGGAGCCGAATTGTTGAGCCATTCGGCACCAAGTCCTCGGCGTTCACCGATCTCAGCGGCCACGGCGAGTACGTCATCTGTCGGATGAATCGCGCCATCAATGTCTCCGGTGCTGAACCGAGCATCGAACGCAAGCATCATGACTGCGCCGCCGATCAAGTAAATCTTGGCCTTGACGTTGCGAGCACTGAGTTGGTCTGCAAGTTCGGCGAGTGCCGACTCTATTTCTTCCCGGTTGAGATCAGGCACTCTCAAGTTCCTCCTCAGCAGCAAACACGCCATGACGGATGAGCGCTCCAGGCGAGTTGGCGATCTCCCAGGTATGGAACCTCGGGCTCCTGGAGAGATACCAGAAGGGTCGATTGAACCTACTCGGGTCATTGGTCCAGCGAGGCGGAGAGATCGCCTTCCTAGCAGCTTCATCCTCGACTATCGCAGCGAGAAAAGCATCCCAACGCGTGTCTCCGACGAGGCCTGGGGCCTGGCACGTAAGGGCATCGAATCCCTCGTGGCTGGATCGCCGGAGGGTGTCTTTCAGATCGATGACAGCGCGAAGCGCACCATCCTCACGAATATCGAGTGACAGCCCCTCACCCGCATCTCCATACAGCCGATCTTTGATCGTGTTGGCGGTGGCAACCGCACTGTGCCGCGGCAAAGGGGCCAGCCGTATCGCAATTGACTGACCGGCTGACTCGGCGATCCTGCTCAGCAGAGTGAGTGATGGCTCTCTTTGTCCAAGTTCGACTTCGGCGATGGTTGATTGGGGGACACCAGCCTTAGCGGCCAAGTCGCGCTGAGTCAGGCCACTGTCTCGCCGCAACTGACGAAGGATTGCGCTTGCTTCAGCTTTTCCATCCACCGTGGTATGATACCATATAACAGATCACCGTGATCCCATTGTAACTAGCTCCTTCAAAATCCGACCCGCGTACCTCCCCCACTATCCAACCCACTATCTCGGCGATAGTGGGTGGATTTACCTGAATCTGATGGACGGCATCGAGACGTAACCGCAGGTAAATGCATTAGAACGAACTCCGCGGACCCCCTGCCTCGAACTCTTAATCCGAAGGTTTCGGGTTCGAATTCCGAGGGGCCACTTTTGGCGGGAACTCCCTGGTCAACCGCCCCTTCTCTGATCTCGTTCTCCTCTCTCACAGCCCGCCGTGCGCTCTGCATGCGCGGACGTGCGCGTTCCTCCGCAGCCTCGATCGTCGATTCGGAGCCCTTCGGCTTCGGCTCCACCGGTCGTGCGAGCGACTCGAGCGCCCAGGCTATGAAGCGGTCCCGGTCCTGGGTGGTGTGCTCGTCGCGGACCCTGGGCGAACGTATGGTGGCCCGATGCGAATCAGCATCTTGGGAATGGGCAACATGGGTCAGGCTTTCGCCGTCAGGGCAATCGAAACTGGTCACCAGACGACCGTTTGGAATCGCACCCCGGGTCGGGTCGCTGCCCTCGTGGCCAGCGGCGCTATCGAGGCCAACACCTCCACGGCTGCGGCGGCGGGTGCTGACGCCGTTCTCGTTGTGCTCGCCGACGACGCAGCCGTCCTCGACGTGTGCCTGGGCGACGATGGCGTGTTGGCATCGCTCGAACCCGATGCCGTATTTGCCAACGTCAGCACGGTCTCCCCGGAGACTGCTCGACGCCTGGCCGAGCTGGGACCCAAGGGTCGGGTCATTGATGCTCCGGTGATGGGATCGCCGGCGATGATCGTTGGGGGTTTGGGGAGGTTCCTCATCGGCGGTCCCGCCCCGGCGATTTCTGCCATTGAACCCCTATGGAATGACCTTGGGTCCGGCTACACCCACTGTGGGCCGGTCGGAACCGGGGCAACGATGAAGATCTTGGCCAATTCGTTGCTGATTACGGGGGTAGCTTCGCTCGCCGAGGCCATCGCGACGGCCAGACAGCACGCAATCCCTGACGAGTTCCTAAGGACCCTCCTTGCTGACAGTCCAGTGTTGAGCCTCGCCAGCAATCTCCGGCTGGACAGTCTGCTCGATCCGACGCATCCAGGTTGGTTCTCTCCGACACTGGCTCGTAAGGACCTCCGCCTCGCCATAGGCCTGGCCGAAGAAACCGGAGTTGGTGTGCGCATCGGACCCGCAGCCGAAGCCCTCTTGACGACCGTTATTGATGCTGGCGCGGAGTGGCCAGACTTCGCCGCCGTGATCGAAGCACTGTCCTAGGTTCATCAAAGACGACAATCCCAATCCGTATTCGAAACCGGTCGGACGTCAGGCGTCCGGCGTACGCCGGTCCCTGGTCACTGTGCCTTACGAACATTCGGAATGACCTTGATCATCTGGAGGGCCGGGTTGTCGGCGTCCCACAAGTCCGGGAACTCTTCGAGTGGGCGAAAGCCATACGCCCGATAGAACGCTCGTGTCCTTTCGTACCCATCGTCGGGTTTGCTAGGAGCGAGCGTCTTCACTTGAAGAAACTCCACACCGGCATCGGCCAACCTTCCCTCGGCTTGCTCGAGCAACGCCCGGCCGCTGCCTTGGCGGTGAAGCGCCGGCAAGACGGCCATCACGTAGAACTCGGCCGCGTATTGGTTGTGCCTTACGACCGTGAGTATCCCCACGTCATCGTTTCCGAGTGAGGCAATGACGGTGGGCGACCGGTTGGCGGTTGCCACGTAGTCCTCCACCGAGGCCGGGATGCCGAACCAAGAAGGAAGGGTCAACAAGATCCTGCGGCAGGAATCCCCAGCTCCAACTGCCTGATGCCGTATAAGAAGTTCCCCGTCGCAAGCCACCACTCCAGCATGCCGCGGGGGTCGAGTCAGGTGCCACCTAACAATGGGCCGGAGCGCAGAAATCGCTTAGCTATGGCGCGTGGGCATTAAGTTCGCTCCGGTGAGGGTGCCAGAAAAGCGGTCATGCGTCGTGCTTTCCGCCATTGGGGGCGTCCTCGTTCTCATTTGCCTCGTTTTTGGTGTCCGAGCCTCCGCCGGTGCTGCTCAACGATTACCCGAACGGAATACGTCGTCGAATCCCGATTGCGCGACCCAGCCGGCCCGGCCCCTCGTCGCGACCGTGTCGATCACGGGCCAGACGTTTCAGGTCGTAGGGGGCATCGACGCCAATGGGTGTGACTCATGGCCCTATGAACTCGCGGCGAGCGTCGGGGTCTACAGGTCCTTTTTCGCCGGATCCGGATTCAATCCCGGTCAGCACGCTTATGAGTTTGGGACCCAAGAGACAACCGAGCTCATCGCCGGCCATCAGCTGATCAGAGTGGTCGATCCAACTTCGGAATGGCTGCGGGTCTACAAGGGATACGACTCATGCTCCAAAACTTCAGACACATCGACGAACCCGTCCACAATGTGTATTGCCCCCGCACTAGAAAGTCGTCCCGATGACCTGGTGCTGTACATTCCTGCTGGGGTGCTTCTGGCCGCCCTGGTCTTGTTCGTCGTCCATTACATGCGTCCAGCAGGACCAATCCGAAGAAAACGGCACTATCGCTCAAAGCAACGCCACTTAGTCCAAGCGATGTCTCAATCCGATCACTCGAAACTCAGCGATCTGGACGTCAAGCAGCTTCAGCGACGCCTTCGTCGCCTTGAGAAGTTTGTCTCCCCTGAACTCTCTGCGTCGCAGCATCATTGGTTCCATGGGCTCGTGGAATCAGGCCGCCAGGGAATCGCACTCGAAGCACTCACGCGTTGGCTGGCCGAATCGCATCTACCGGTTCCGGATCATATCCGCGAGGAAGTTCTCTGGATCGCATCCTCGCTCGAGATTGAGCGCCAGGTTCGACCCGTGCTCGACGCCGGCGTGCAGGCCCAGGTGGCCGATGCCAGTCCGGCGGAGGAAGTTGTTGACGGGTTCGATGTTCCCATAGCCGAGTTCAAGCAAATGGTGGCAGATGCAGTTGATTCGTTACCTGAGGCATTTGGTCGTGCCATGACGAACGTCGCAGTCGTCGTTGAAGAGGAAGCCGTAGGAAGGAAGCTCTTTGGGCTCTACGAAGGTCACCCGCTCACGAAATATCGCATCCGCCAGTGGAGCGTGCACCCTGACAAGATCACGATTTACCGACGCACCATATGTCAACATTCTCGCAGCGCGGAAGAAGTGCGGGCTCGGGTCTATCAGACTGTGATTCACGAAATTGCCCACCACTTCGGGATCGACGATCCCCGGCTGCGCGAACTCGGCTGGTGACACCAGGTCTCAAACCTGCCCAGTTCACCGGGAGGCAGCAACACCCATCATGCAGGCTGCCACCCATACGGGCCGAGCAGCAGGCCTCGACGTTTGCGTCGATTCGACTCTCGAATCAGGAGGACTAGGCCCACGATCGCCGCTGGGAAACCTACGCCGGTGAGAATTAGCCATGGCGCAGCGTGCAAGAACTGGCCTCCCAGTGAGGGGGCGATGATGACTGCCGTCGGTGAACTCGGAGTGACTGTCACTGAGTAATCGCCGGCTGTCGGTATGTCGAATCCCACGGCGTCCGAGTAAACCGCCGAACCCTTTGTGATCGTCTGAGCTGCGCTCGCAGACCATGTCGTATCAGGTCGGCCGTCTGGGCCGACGACGTGGACCTGCCGAGGTGTCAGGGTCGGAAACTCGGTGTGCACGTACGAGAAGCCGGGGACAGAGAACTGGCTTCCCGTTTGTTGGTACACGTAATACGTGCCCGTACTGCAATCGACCACGACGTGCACGGGCGCCTTATAGACAGTGGAGTTGAGCAGGCCCCCGACAGCGAAGATGGCGAAGGGTGCCAACCCGATGATCCCGCCCACTGCACCGCCTACAAGGAGAGCGAGGGCCAGAGCCCTGTACCCACGACCTCCCTCTTGGTTTGGCCGTGAAACCGGCTGCTTCATGACGCCCGCGGGCGATCCGATCACCGACGAGAGGGCAGGTCGATACTGAGGGTGGCTTTCGGGCGGATACCAACGGCCGTCCGACGCCAGCCACCAGCCGGGGCCCTGGGAGGTCGAGCTCACGACTCTCATGGTGTCACGTTCCGAATTGACCCGTGAGCCTGACAGGTCAGTTGCATTCGGCCACCAGCGAGACCGCCCCCATTCATCGAATCGCAGCGCTGGTCGCCCTAGCCCCGACCGGGCTGAGGTCACCCCGAAGGCCGCCAGTGCATGCGGGATGTTCACCTATTGCACGTCGCGCTAAACGGTGCATTTGATTAGAAATCGAACCGATGTGCGCTCATTTCAGAACAACGGTGAACGAGATCGTCGTATCAACGACGAGTCGGTATCGTCCTGGTGGAGCTGCCGGACTTCCTTCCCTGAAGCCGATGGTTAGGGGCCATGTTCCAGATGCGATGACTCGTCCGCCTGCTGGCAGTTCCTTCTGACCGATCATCGGACAGGAGGGTGAGATTGGACCTGGCCAGACATTCACCCCGGACTTGTTGAAGACATCCATCGGAAACGACCCGCAAGGTCCGAAGTACGTCCCAGTTCCGGCGCCACTATATGTGCAGGTGCGAGATCCGCGATTGCGAATCACGGCGATCACGTTGATGGGTTGCGAGAGGGAATATTGGAGTCCGGCGATCGAAGCACGCATCGTCACGTCTTTCGCGGAACAATTGCCCAAGTGGACGTGTGAGCTTCTGGTCACGAAGTGGGCACTCTCGACGTGGACTCTCGCTGCCGGAGCAGTCGCCGAGCTGGGCGCTGACGAACCGGCGGTGATGGCGAAAAGGGCGGCAACGAGCAGCGATCCCCCAGTACCGAGCGCCATATGGTGTTTCGGTCGGAAAGTCATGCTTTCTATGACGCTGCTGCAACGTGGCTGGTTCGCTGACTCCTTTTGCGACACGACCTTGCCCCAAGGTGCCCGACTTCGCCGACTCGGTGGGGCAGTCAGGCACGACCAGGCTGCTCAGAGTTCGGGTATCCGATGCGCACCAGAACGTTCATGATGGGCTGAGAGCACCGACACGAAACGGAGGATCCTCTCGGCCACGAACGGACCGCGCTCGTCCTGGAGCCATCCCCAACCTCTCACGCCAACCCGACGGGGTCGAAGGGCAGCGACTCGTAGCGCCGCACGAAATGGCCGGGTGCAAACACACCTCGGGCAGCATCCACTGAGAAGTCCGGACAGCGCTGCAAGAGTTCCTCGAGGGCGACCCGACCCTGAAGACGCGCCACGGCCGCGCCCAGGCAATGATGCGGGCCGTAGCCGAACGACACGATGCGCCGGGGTCGGCGCTCCACGTCGAGTGCCTCCGCGTCGATTCCGAACTCATCCCTGTCGCGGTTGGCCGACGCGTAGAGGAGCATCACCTTGGCCCCGGCCGGAATGATCGCGTCGCGGTAGGCGACATCGCGTGTGGCTGTGCGGGCCAAGCCTTGGACGGGAGTGGTCAGGCGCAAGAGCTCCTCGACGGCTGGCCCGATCCTGGTCGGTTCCTCTCGCAACACCGCGCGCTGTTCTGGCCACGCCGTCAAGAGCTCGGCGCTTCCACCCAGCAGCCCAGTCGTGGTGTCGTTGCCGCCGGTAATCATCGTGAATGCGAAACCCAGGACTTCAAGGATCGATTTCGAGGGCTCATCCTCGGTCTCGGTGATCAGGTGCGAAACCGCGTCGTCGCCTGGACTCTGACGGAGCCGCTCGACCAGGTCGGTGAAGTACTCGAACAGCTCCCCCACCGCGTCGCCTGCCGAGAGCGTGTTCCCCGCTGCGGTCGCCGCCACGATGGCCTCGGTCCAACGATCGAAGCGTCCACGATCGGCCTGGGGCACGCCGAGAAAATGAGCGACCACCATGCTGGGTAGCGGCTTGAACAGCTCGCGCACGATGTCGCACTCGCCCTCAGACCGCATCCGCTCCATCCGGTCCACGACGAATTCCCTGATTGCCCCCTCGAGGGAGGCCACGTGCCGGGGGCTGAAGCCCTTTCCGACGGTACGGCGAAACGCGGTGTGATCCGGAGGATCCATCATCACCATGGGCTGGACCCCGCCAGCTTCCAAGAGATCCATGTCCCCATACGTAAAAGTCAACCCCTGGGTGGAGCTGAAGGTCGTGGCATCACGCGCGGCATCGAACACATGGCCGAAGCGCGACAACACCCAGTAGTCGCCCTCCTCCACGTGGTGCACCGGATCGTGTTCACGCAGCGCGGCGTACATCTGGAAAGGATCCCGCCACGTCGGTCCCGAACACGGCTCGAACACCGCCGGTTGCGACACTTGATTGTCCACACGATACAGTTAGCACGTCTGCCTTGGATTGTCCCCGAGCAGGCGGAACCTGTCCGGGCAAGTGGCTTTATCTCGGACTCGTACTGATTGCTCTTATCGGTAAGAAACTTTGGCGGGCGGGTTTTGGGCGTCGCTCCGCTCGGCAGCCGCAACTGAGGCTCCTCCTCGTCCACTGCCACCCATGCGTCGTCCGAACGAGATCGCCACAGCATCCTCATGGCCCAGGCACGGCTTCGTCGCCCACCACCCGAAGCGTTTCGGGCATTCGCGTGTTTGTTTCCGCGGCTGCTCTCAGCCGGGCGCAGTGAGCAACCCGGTGGACCGGCGACGTAGCAGTGCCAGTTCGGCATCAGGCGCTGCTCGCCGGCGCTGTTGTTATCTGCCCTGTGCTACGAATCTGGACTGGCGGACGGCGAAGATGAGGCTGGCCGAGTGTGCAATGCGATCTCTGAACCTGTTGGCACGCGAGAGTCACCTGAGGGATCCTGAGAGATGACCTGTCCATTCGGATTTCCGTAGATTCCCTGCACGCTCAAACCCGCGGCTTGGATGGTGACAGTGGCTTGAGGAACGCTCTCACCGAGCACGACGGGAACGGACACCGCCCCGACGGCATTGCCGACCATTGTGGTGGTGGTATGCGTGTTGCCGCTGGTCGTTCGCAAAGGTGTCGAACCTCTCGACGCGAAAATCCCAATAGTTAGTCCCAATGCGATGAGGACAACCAGCACAGCTAGAACTGGAAATCCCTTCCCTCGCTTGAACCATGGCGCAGCCGGTGGAGGTCCTACACCATCGCCGGCCGCTGCTGCAGCGGCGATGTCATCGGGTCTTCCCAGTCGTTCGAGTATCGATCGAACCGCCGCTTCACTTTGGACCGCCAATTCTCCGCGTGCTTCATGCAAATGCTCTGCGATCTGCTCGACGATGTGTTGGCGTTGTGGGATCGATCGATCTCCCAGTGCTGCATCGAGCCGCCTCAAATATTCGCCGCAGAGCGCATCAACATCGGTCATGCTTCTCTCCTCATGCCATCAGACTGTCAACGGTTTTTCGGAATCTTTCCCATTGCACAATGAAGGCCTTCAGAGCATCTCTACCGTCATTGGTGATGCGGTAGTAGCGGCGGGGCGGACCCTGTCGAGACTCCTCCCACGTGGTTTCGACCAGACCCTCCTCACGGAGCCGCGTCAAGAGCGGGTACACGGTTCCCTCACTGGTGACCAACCCGTCGGCGTCCGTCAACGCACGGGTTAGCTCCAGTCCGTAGCGGTCTTGATCGCGTAGAAGTGCCAGTACGCAGTACTCAATGGCGCCTCGGCGCATCTGAGCCATCATTTTATCGGTACCACCCAGTACCATGTTCCGCATAGTACCATCGACCGCACGCTAGGTCAATACAGCAAATCGAGCGCTCGGGGTCGAATTGATGCAGTGGCTGGCTCCGAGCGTCCCTCTGGCAGGGTTCTCTCGTCGTCCTCACTACGAGGTGCGATACGCGGAGCTGCTTGATACCGCTGCTTTGGCGGTCTCGGGACGGAGAGGTCACTGATGCGATGAAGGTCACGGTCATTGGCGCCCACCCACGGCCCTGGGGCTCACTGTGGATGGCAGGAGGTCAACCCCCTGCCGCCGGTCCGATACAGAGCAAGCAGGCACCTTGGAGGCAAGTGCCAAGTCAACTCTGTGCCGAGTCAGGTGGGTACAGTCTCGTGATGAGTTCACTCGTGGTGTTTTCGAGCAATATCCAACGCCTCGCCGTCTTTTACGAGATCGTGCTCGACGCAAAGCCGCTAAATGAACCGTCCGGAGACATTCGGCTCGTCAATGATCGAGATGAAGTCCTGATCCACTCGATACCCAAGGAAACCGCTAAAGACATTGAGATCAACTCCCCGCCGACACCCCGTGAGAATTCGCCTCTCAAGCCGGTGTTCGATGTCGCATCCCTTGACACAGCCCTACATAGCGTCGAGGCGACGGGAGGGGTGGTTACCAGTCGAACGTTCAGCTTGGATGGACTGACGCGGCACGATGTACTTGATCCGGATGGGAATGTCGTTCAGCTTCGTTGCCGCATCTCGTGACAGGCTCGCCAAGATGGCGGCTGAGACCCGAGTACGAGCGACGTGAACTCAGGGCCAACCCTATTTCCGATTTCCGACATGAGATAGGGCCCGGCATGCCCAGCTAGAAGACTTCTGGAAGCGGATAGCTCAGCTGGGCGATGACGTCGTCGAGGGAACCGTGGACGACGCCGTCCCGCTCCATCGTGGCCCATCTGAGGATCGAGGCTTCGTGTCGAACCATAGACTCCAGGATCTCGCGATCGGCTTCGTCGCCAATTTTAGCGATGGCCTCGAATCGAGCCAGGAAATCCTCAACGACCGGCACGTTGAGTGCTGCGAATTCCTGCCATGAGATATCGCGATACGCCCCGATTGCAAGCTCGACGAGAGCCAGGTCCGCAGCCTCGTCCAGGGTTACGCCATGCTTGAACAGCAACGGGCGCAGCCTTGCCTTCGTCTCTGACTCCAACTGAAGCAGCGTGCCCAAGTGATAACGATCCCTTGGGCTTTTCGCCTCCGCGACAAGGGAGAGAAACAGGGTTTCCCCTAGGATTTCGCTCTCGTAGAGTTCACGCGTGCACGCGGGGTATGACAGATTCTCCACATCGGCCTCCTATTCCTCACTTGACTGCGGAGCTGAAAGAACGAATGGGTGACTTCATTGGAAGGCAACGAAAGAGTAGGCCTCCATGGGTACGCGCCCAGTTCATGGGTGAGACGACGAGCCGGGCGTATTGTTCGTTTTCACCAAATCCTCGAGTGTGGGTTTCAGCCGTAGTGAGCAGTCAAGCAACGGGTACCTGAACTGGAAACACTCCTCGTTGACGCCGTTTTTCGAATTGGCAGGTTTCGGGTTCGAACCCGAGGGGCCATTGAATGAAAGACCAGTTCAAGTGGGGTTAGTCCACCGAATAAGGTGGATCGCCTAGTCCCATTTCGGATCCAATCCCAGATCCACCCAGCCGATGCACTTAACTCGCGGCCAAGCTGAGATGCCTCCTCCGGCACATAGCGATCGTGCCTCTTGACGAAGACATTGCACATTCGGAACAGTGCGCGGCGCTCGATTTACGGGGCATCTGGCTCGAACCTCAAGTACCAGAGACAGTTCCACTTGGATTCACAGTGTTCTCAGGTAATCCTCCATTTTGTCCCAGCTGTCTTCCTGGCCGTCGGTCTTGCTCATGTGGTCACGGCCAGCTTGGTCAAGAAACGCGAGGTTCATTTTCACCTTCGTTACTCCGTCAGTCTCGTGCAGCTCCACCGTCTCGACCGCCTCCGCATCCGGCCATCCTTCGAACAGCCACGTGTCGACGATCCGGATCGGCCGCTCGATCTCCAAGTAGGTTCCACGAAACGAGCACTCGGTTCCGTTTTCGGTCACGAAGACCATGTGGTACTTCCCCCCGACGCGCAGGTCGATCGAGCACACTGTCATCTTGTCCTCAAATGGTGCGAACCAGTTGCGCACATGCTCGGGCTTGGTCAATACGTCGAAGACGAGTTCGATCGGAGCGTCGAACTCTCGCGTGGTAACAATCTCGAGATCACTCGGAAATTCGATGACTGCCGACCTATGCCGATGAGGTGTCACTGCGCTCTCCTTGTCGTTGTAGCTTTTTGAGGTAGTCGTCCATCCGATCCAATCGCTCGTTCATCGCCTGCGCGTACTTGGCCATCCAGTCGTGCAACGGCCGAAGGTGCTCCGGTTCTAAGCGGTACAGCCGGCGGCGCCCCTCGGCCCGGCATCTGACGAGTCCCACCTCGCTGAGCACCCGTAGGTGCTTTGAAACCTGAGGCTGGGACATCGAGAGGTCGTTCACGATCGCCCCGACCGACTTCTCGCCTGTGATCAGCGCGTCCAGGACTTCGCGACGCCGCGCCTCGGCAATTGCGTTGAAGACATCCGACGTTGTGGAAGCACGGGCCACGAGTCCAATATATTCCGATATCCGCATATGTCAACCGGTCGGGATGACACAAGCCGCCGTTTGGCAATGGCCATGCTTCACAGGTTCAGAGCCACCACGGGATCGAGCAGAGAGGCGAACGAACGTCTCGTGGACCGCGCCGCCGGCGATCGTGCCGTGCCAGCGCCCAGAAACGATCCGCCGGCCGGGTCTACGTGCACGTGCACGTGCACGTGTCTGCAATGCCCCAGAACATCGCCTCCGCTGGTCTTGACTGGCCGTCCGCCGGGTGGGGCCGAGGGACCCTTCCCAAATGTGGAGCGGCGGAATCTTGTGTCCGGTACTTGTTGAATCCAGTCGCCTTCGGCGGCCACGGACCGAGGGGTCTGCCGATCTCCCACTCGTGACCGAACGGATCAACTATCCGACCGATCCGTCAACCGTGCTCGTCGTTCACTGGGGCCGTTTCGCCGGCGCCGACACTTACTGCTCGGTTCAGCACCGCCTCAGGATCGTCGACCACTAGCAGGGTCCTGCAGTTCGCACAATTCATATGCGATCCATTCGGTAGCGCAGTGTGCTTCACCCACGAGGGAATCAGCCGAAGTTACGCTGCATCCCTTTCATCCCAGGCGCGACCCAATCGGGGAAAAATAGTTACGCACCCTGCTGGCCACCGTCGGGCACCCCGAAAACCACATCTGCGGCGCAAGCTACGGGCTAGGTACAAGTCGGGATGGCGTGGCATGCACATTGAAGGCAGTCTCAGGATGAGGTCGTTCCAACCAGGCGCTCACCTCTTGGCAAGGCCGTAATGACCACCACCTGTAAAAGCGCCGAAGATTATGTCGCAATCCTGATCGACGAAACCAACCGGACCCACGTTGAGAGTGCCGTTACCCCCTGGTGCTACGAGTTGACCACCCAGATCCATAACATCGGGATCGTCGTCACCGATATTTCAAAGACACTCTTGGTCAACCCCACTTGGCTGCGCTTTGTTATTGAGAGTGACGACTTCGAGGCATGCGTGGCCGACGAGATCGTTGACTGGTACCTAATCCAAGAGCTAACCGGCATGAAATATCGGCCGTATTCGGAGCCATATGGCGGCTTCAACTAATAGGGTCGTAACTGCCAATTGAAGGTCGGATTGGAAAGAGGCGTGACCTCCCTCCCAACGCCTTCCGCCACCTCGATCGCCGGTCCTAGGCGAGGCAGGCACTTTCGGGCCGTAACACCGAATCGGGACCAGTGGCGGTCTCGAGCTCTTTCGCTATTGCGTCGTACAGAGTTGGTCGAGTCGTTCCAGTGTCTTTGTCATGCCAGCGAGCCACGCATTGCCATTGTCAACGGCCTCACGGACAGTCGCAGGGGAATCCGTGCAGTCGTAGGTTTCCGTCACCAGAGTTGCATTCGGGCCATCGGGAGAGAGATCGAACCTCCAGCACGATCCGTTCCTCGCTAGTTCCGGGTTTCCAGGTTCCCAGGCGATGCACCGGTCCGCCTCGAACACCACGATCCGGTTATGCATTTCATAGTCGCCCATTGCCGTGACGTACATCTTCGTGACGAACACGTCACCCACCCTAACGATGGCCCTATTGCTGCCACCCGGTCGCAGCATCCCCGAACCATCGAACTCGGGGTGCCGGTCTGGGTCGACCAGAAGTTTGAAGATGTCAGCGGCCGGCACCTCGATTCGTCGCGATACCGACACGGGCTTGCATTCGTCATTGACCATCATGGCTCTCCCTTGTCCGTTCCCGCTTCGTGGTGTGTTCACCAAAGGTAGACGGCTCTGGTCACAAGAACTCATCGTCGGTGATCCGGACTATCCGCGATCAGCCGGGACAGCCCCTGGGCACTTCGGGGCTCCCTATTCTCACGATCAGTCCGCTGCCAAGGGCCCTTTGGCCCTATCGACGGGGCGGGAATGGACTTAACATTATTAAACGGATTGGGGAGTTCGTCTTAATCGTTAGCTGTTTCGTTGTTGGGTCCGCGTTGATTTCGACCCCATTCAGAGGGTGGCTCATGACACGGCGGATCCGAAGGCGTTTGGCGATGCGGCTAACCCGTCCTTTACCGCTTGCTTTGTTGGCGATGTTCGGCAAGGACCAGAACACGTGACCAATACTGCGGCCCCAGCCGGCTGGTATCCCGACCCGGCAGGCACTGGGGGACAGCGCTATTTCGACGGCACAGCCTGGACGGAGCATTTTTTCCCGCCGCCTCCCCCGCCGAGCTACGGCTATGCGGTCGGGAGACCGCCATGGAAGGGTGCCCAGTACGGTCGGCCCGCCTTTGGGCCTGGCGCATTGGCTAATCCCGGCAGGCGACTCGGTGCCCGGCTCCTCGACGGACTCGTGCTCCTCCCAGTCCTCATTGCCTTCAGTGCCGTCGCCATCGTATTGGTTGCTCCCCACGTGGGGCCCGTCTTCCCCAAGGTGAGTGACAATCCGAACGCGCACGTGCCGGTTCCGGGCTTCTTGTGGATTTACCTCACAATCTTTGGGTGCGCGATCGCGACCGGCGTAGTGATGGTGCTCTATGAGGGAGTCGCCACCACGCGCTACGGGCGGACCCTTGGCAAGGCCTGGCTCCATATCCGGCCCGTTCGGACTGATGGACAGGCACTTGGATGGGGAAGGTCGATCGGGCGGGCGGGCCTCTACTTTCTCTCGGGCTTCTTGAGCTGGATCGGTCTGCTCGATCCACTTTGGTGCTTGTGGGACGAGAACCACCAGTGCTTGCACGACAAGGCCGCCGGCACGCTTGTCATCAACGACGAACAGGGTGCTGAGGTTCAGGGGGTACCGGCAGGCCAGCCCGCGAACGACGGTTTGGCGCGTTCA
>Ga0302325_10008284_pt1 | contig 22848 bp, 23 predicted proteins | sample Palsa_T0_2_FD_201948 | JGI IMG/M metagenome (GOLD analysis project Ga0302325, IMG submission 201948) | Peat permafrost microbial communities from Stordalen Mire near Abisko, Sweden - Palsa_T0_2 | ecosystem: Environmental > Terrestrial > Soil > Palsa > Peat permafrost | place: Sweden: Abisko...
GCGAGCACGCCGGTGAAGGCCGCGCCCGTGAACTGCGAACCCTGGTCGGTATTGAAGATTTCCGGCTTGCCGTGCTTCACCAAGGCGTCCTGCAGCGTCGCGACGCAGAATGCCGCTTCCATTGTGAGAAATCCGCTCGACCTCGTCGAGGCTCACCTCGTCGCGCCGGCGATCGTAGAGCTGCGTGGTGCGGGTCGAGGCGTGGTAGGTCAATTTCTGACGCGATCGCTGGTCGGGCGTGTGCGGATCAGCTCGCGCTCGATCTCGGCTGGGACCGCCGAGCAGCGTGATCATGGGACACTTCTGCTACTATATTATGCACATAAAATGCCCTTTTGGATCAAGGGCCTTTTCGATGTGCGTAATTCCTGATTTTTGCACCACGGGCAAGGATCAACGATCCCGCGCATAAAGCGATGCTCGCGCAAATCGCGGCGTCGCCCGGCCGGGCTTTTACATCCTTCCGATTCCTGCCATTCTATCGCGACGGTTGGCGCTAGACTGCGTGTGCCGCGGCACGCCCCCTACCCCCGCTTCTCCCGCCGTTCGATGAAGGTGCTGCTCTGCACCGAGTAGACCAGCACGCCCGCCTTGTTGGTGCCGGTGTTGCGCGCGACCCGCAGGCCGACATCGGCGCGGTCGGCAAGCGGGCGGAGTTCGACGATCTCGTGGGCGTAACCGATGGTGTCGCCGGCATGGACCGGCCGCAGCCACTGCAGATTGCGCAGGCCCGGCGACGGGCCGGTCCGCGCCACCGCCTCGCCGCGGCCGCGCAATTCGGCCTGGCGGCGGTGGCGGTCCTCGACGAGCAGCCGCAGGCAGACCGCTGCGGTGTGCCAGCCCGACGCGATCAGGCCGCCGAAATGAGAGCGCGCCGCCGCCGCCTCGTCGAGATGAAACGGCTGCGGATCGAATTGCCGCGCGAAGGCCTTTATCTCTTCCGCCGTGAAGGTGTGGCTGCCGATCTCGACGCGGGTGCCGACGACATGGTCTTCGAAGAAATTCATGCCGTCCCCGTCGCTGCGGCGGCGTCCCGCCGCGGGAATATCAGGGTCGCGGTCATGCGCATGACCGGCGTGCCGGACGCATTGCGCATCTCGCTGGTGAATTTGAGGAAGCCGATATCGGCGCGGCTCGCGGACGGGCGCAAGCCCGTGACTTCGAGGCGCATGGCGAGGCTGTCGCCGGCGCGCACCGGCGCGAGATAGCGGACCTCCTCGACCCCCGGGCTGCCCATCGATCCCGTATCGCGGATGAAGGCATCGACCAGGAGGCGCATGTTCAGGCAGACGACGTGCAGGCCGGATGCGAGCAGGCCGCCGACGATGGCGTTCTGCACGGCGGCGCCGTCGAGATGCATCGGCTGCGGATCGAACTGGGCGGCGAACGCCTTGATGTCCTCGGCGGTGACCAGCACCGGCCCGGCCTCGACCACCTCGCCGACGGAGAAATCCTCGTAGCAGCGCATGTTCCCGTCCGAAGAAGCACCCGTCAGGTCGCGAACCTGAAATGCATGACGTCGCCGTCGGCGACCACGTAATCCTTGCCTTCGAGCCGGAGCCGGCCGGCGTCGCGCGCGCCGGCTTCGCCGCCGAGCTTGACATAGTCGTCATAGGCGATGGTCTCGGCGCGGATGAAGCCGCGCTCGAAGTCGGTGTGGATCACGCCCGCCGCCTGCGGCGCCCGCGTGCTGCGGGTGATGGTCCAGGCGCGCGCCTCCTTGGGGCCCGCGGTGAAGAAGGTGACGAGGTGCAGGAGGTCGTAGCCCGCGCGGATCAGGCGGTCGAGGCCGGCCTCCTTCAACCCGATGGCGTCGAGGTAATCGGCGCGCTCGCCCGGCGGCAGCACCGCGATCTCGGCCTCGATCTGCGCGGAAATGACGACGGCGCCGGCGCCCTCGGCCTTCGCCCGTGCCTCCACCCGACGCGAGAAGTCGTTGCCCTCGGCCGCGGCGGCTTCCTCGACATTGCAGACATAGAGGACGGGCTTCGCGGTCAGGAGGCCGAGGCCGGCGAAGGCCTTTTCCTCTTCCGGCTTGACCTCCGCCAGCCGCGCCGGCTTGCCCTCGCGCAACAAAGCGAGCGCGCGGGTGATCAGCTCGACGCCGAGCTTGGCATCCTTGTCGCCGCCCTTGGCCTTCTTCTCCAGGGCGTCGAGGCGGCGCTCCAGGCTATCGAGATCGGCGAGCATCAGTTCGGTCTCGACCGTCTCGATGTCCGCGATGGGGTCGATGCGGCCCTCCACATGGGTGACGTCGCCGTTCTCGAAGCAGCGCACCACATGGGCGATGGCGTCGACCTCGCGGATGGTGGCGAGGAACTGGTTGCCGAGCCCCTCGCCTTTCGACGCGCCGCGCACGAGGCCGGCGATGTCGACGAAGGTGAGCCGGGTCGGCACGATCTGCACGGACTTGGCGAGCTTCGCCAGCGCATCGAGGCGCGGATCGGGCACCGCCACCTCGCCCACATTGGGCTCGATGGTGCAGAATGGATAGTTCGCCGCCTGCGCCGCCGCGGTCGCGGTCAGCGCGTTGAAGAGCGTCGATTTGCCGACATTCGGCAGGCCGACGATGCCGCATTTGAAACCCATGGGAATTTCGTGTCCTTGCGCGAAAAATCGTGACGCCCGGCATTGGTGTCAAGCCGGACCCGCCTTGCCGCCGGGCTCTTCATCGAAGCCCTTGGCCTGCATGGCGAGATGCACCTTGTTCTGGAAGCTCGAGTCCTCGCCCTTGACGATCAGCCCGGCATTGTCGGCGATGATGTCGCAGACCGCCTCGACCCAGGGCCGCTCCGCCTTGGCGAAGTCGCTGAGCACGTGGCTGTAGACCAGTTCCTTGACGCCGGGATGGCCGACCCCGATCCGGACCCGGCGGTAATCGTTGCCGACATGCGCCGAGATCGAGCGCAGGCCGTTATGGCCGGCATTGCCGCCGCCGGTCTTGACCCGGACCTTGGCGGGAGGCAACTCGATCTCGTCGTGGAAGACGACGATGTCGCCGGTCCCGATCTTGTGGAAATGCGCGGCTGCGGCGACCGCGAGGCCGGAATCGTTCATGAACGTCTCGGGCAGCAGCAGCACGACCCGCTCGCCGGCAAGGGCGCCCTCGGTCGCGACGCCATGGAAGCGCCGCCGCCACGCCGGGATGTCGTGGCGGCGCCGGATGGCATCGACCGCCATGAAGCCGATGTTGTGGCGGTTGCGCTCATATTTCGCGCCCGGATTGCCGAGCCCGACGAGGAGGCGCATGGCTGCGCCACCTTACTTCTTCGCCGGGGCTCCAGCGCCGGCCGCGGGAGCTGCGGCCGCGGCTCCCGGTGCACCGGGTGCGCCGGTCGGGGCGGGAGGAGCGGCGGCAGCGGCGGCGGCAGCGGCTGCGGCAGCGGCTGCGGCTTCGGCGGCTGCCTTCATTTCTTCCGCATAGCCCGACGGCGGCACGATGGTCACCAGCGTGGCATCGCCTTGCACCAGCGGCCGCACATTGGCAGGCAGCTTGATGTCGCTCAGATGCCGCGAATGGTTGATCTCGAGCCCGGACACATCGACCTCGAAGGCGTCCGGAATGGCATCGGCCGGACAGCGCACGTCGAGCGAATGGGTCACGATATTGACGGCGCCGCCGCGCTTGACCCCGGGCGACTGGTCGGAATTGATGATGTGAATGGGAATCCGCACGCGAATGGTGGCCCCCTCGGTCAGGCGCATGAAATCCACATGGACGGGATGGTCGCGCACCGGATCGACCTGGAAGTCGCGCGGGATCACGCGGTGCCGGGTGCCGTCGACGTCGACATCGTAGATGCTGGTCAGAAACCTGCCGGCGAAGATGCGCTGGCGCAGTTCGGCATCGTCGAGGGAGATGGTGAGCGGCGGCTCCTTGCCGCCGTAGATGACGCCGGGCACGCGGCCCTCGCGACGTACGGCCCGGGCGGCCCCCTTGCCTGCCCGCGGACGTGCCGTCGCCTTGATTTCCTTGACGGTCGCCATTGTCGGTTCCTCTTTCATTGCAATGGACGCGCATCCGACCAGGCGGCTCGCGTCCCCATGCTTTTCAGGTGATGAGCATGCGGGCGCCGTCTCCGACGAAACCCGCAGCCGGCGAGGCCAACCTCCAGGGGTGTTCTGGGGCCGCAATGGCCGGGCTTATAACCTCGGCTGCGACGAATGACAATAATGCGATTTCGCCCGGAACCGGGATAATAAAAGCTACATGGTCATCGGCGGCGGGCCGGGCTGGGGCGGGGCGGGCGTAAACGGCGGGCTCGGCGCCGGGGCGGCCGCGATTTTGGCCTCAAGCGCAGCAATACGCACCTTGAGCGCCTCGTTCTCCTCCCGAGCCAGCCGCGCCATCTCCTTGACCGCCTCGAATTCCTCGCGCTGGACCACATCGAGGTCGCGCAGCATGCGCTCGGCCTGGGTGCGCAGGACGGTCTCGAACTCCCGGCGCATCCCGGTGGCGACACCGGTGGCGTCGTTCATCAATTTCGCGAACTCGTCGTAAAGCCGGCCGGTGGTCTGCACCATTGTTCATCTCCGCGGTGGTCGATGGAGTGATATTACGACCCGGAGAGAATGGTCATCGGGCGGCTTGTGCGCAAGGTCCGCTGCGGCTAGTGCAGTGACTCCCGGCGGCTGCGATCCCCGGCCGGTTCCAAATCCTCTCCTGCCCTATGAAGAGGGCGGGAGGAAGCAAGCTGCAGGCGATCAAGCACACCCCATCCAGCACGCCACGGAAATTGATGCCGATCTCCCTCATCCCGTTCCCGTCATTCGATCCGGTGCTGGTGTCGATCGGGCCGTTCGCGATCCGCTGGTACGCGCTCGCCTATATCTGCGGCATCCTGCTCGGCTGGCTCTATGCGCGCGCCATCATCGCCAACGAAAAATTCTGGGGCGGCCCGGCGCCCCTCACCGTCCTCGACTACGACGATTTCATCCTGTGGGTCACGCTCGGCATCATCCTCGGCGGCCGGACCGGCTACGTGCTGTTCTACAACCTGCCGCATTTTCTCGAAAACCCGCTGGAGATCCTCCAGGTGTGGAAAGGCGGCATGTCGTTCCACGGCGGCTTTCTCGGTTGCGTGGTGGCGGTGATATGGTTCGCCCATCACCGCGGGGTGCCGACGCTCTCGCTCGGCGACGTCACCTGCGCGGTCGGGCCGATCGGACTGCTGCTCGGGCGGCTCGCGAACTTCATCAATGGCGAGCTGTGGGGACGGGTCACCGACGTGCCGTGGGCGATGATATTCCCGCTCGGCGGGCCGTTGCCGCGCCATCCGAGCCAGCTCTACGAGGCCGCCCTCGAAGGGCTCGTCCTGCTGGTCATCCTTTTCATGCTGGTCCGGGCCGGCGCGCTGCGGCGTCCCGGCCTCATCATAGGCTGCTTCGCCATGTTCTATGCGGTGATGCGCTCGTTCTGCGAATTCTTCCGCGAGCCCGACCCCCAGCTCGGTTTCCTGTGGGGCCATACCACCATGGGCATGCTGCTGTGCGTGCCGCTGTTCATCGCCGGGGCCGGGCTGGCGATCTTCGCGCTGCGGCGCCAACCCCTGCATTCCTGATGGCCGAGGAGCGTACCGCGCTGGACGCCGAGATCCGCCGCCGCATCAGGCGCGACGGGCCGATGCCGGTGTCGACGTTCATGACGCTCTGCCTCTACGATCCCGAGCATGGTTATTACACGCGGCGCGATCCCCTCGGCGCGGCCGGCGATTTCGTCACCGCGCCGGAGATCAGCCAGATGTTCGGGGAAATGATCGGGCTGTGGGCCGCCGAAGTCTGGTTGGAGATGGGCGCGCCGGAACCGGTCCAGCTCATCGAGCTCGGTCCCGGCCGTGGCACCATGATGCTAGACGTGCTGCGCGCCGCGCGCGCCGCGCCCGAGTTCCGCCGGGCCGTGCGGGTGCATCTCATCGAGGTGAGCCCGGCCCTGCAGCAGCGCCAGGGCGAAACGCTGCGCGGCGTCGGGGATGTTCCGGTGCGCTGGCACAAGACCCTCGGTGCGGCGCCGGTGGGACCCGCCATCATCCTCGCCAACGAGTTCTTCGATGCCCTGCCCGTCAGCCAGGTTGAGCGGCGGCCGGACGGCTGGCATGAGCGGCGGATCACCGTCAACGCCGGGGGCGAGTTCGCCTTCACGCTGTCGCCGGAGCCGTTGGAGGGCTTCAAGTCCAACCTGCCGGCGGCGCTCGCCGACGCGCCGGTCGGCCAGGTTTTCGAGTGGCGTTCCGATCAATGGGCGGCCGACCTGGCACTGCGGGTGCTCGACGGCGGCGCCGCGCTGGTGATCGACTACGGCCACACCACGAGCGGCACCGGCGATACCTTCCAGGCGGTGCGCTCGCACCGCTATGCGAGCCCGCTCGCCATGCCGGGCCGCACCGATCTCACGGCGCACGTGGACTTCGCGGCGCTGGCCCGGGCCGCCGCGGCCGCCGGCGCCCGCATCCACGGCCCGGTGGAGCAAGGCGCGCTGTTGAAACGGCTCGGCATCGAGACGCGCGGGCGCGCATTGCAGGAGGCCGTCGCGGAGGACAAGCGGGCCGGCGTCGCCGCGGAGCTGGTGCGCCTGGTCGGCGATGGACCGGCCGACATGGGCACCTTGTTCAAGGCGATGGGGATCTCGGCGCTGCGCAGCGGCGAGCTGCCGGGGTTCGCGCCATGACCGGACGGGTCGAGGCGCCCGGGCTGGCGGGGCTCGCTGGCATCCGCCATGCGTTCTTCACCAGGGGCGGCGGCGTTTCCCCCGGCATCTATGCGAGCCTCAATGCCGGCGTCGGGTCGAATGACGATCCGCAGAACGTCGCGGCGAACCGGGCGCGCATGGCCGCCTCGCTGGGCGTCGCCCCCGAGCAGTTCCTGACCTGCTACCAGATCCATTCGCCCGACGTGGTGGTGGCCGACGCGCCCTGGAGCGCGCAGGCGCGCCCGCGCGCCGACGCCGTCGTGACGAGACGGCCGGGGCTTGCGATCGGCGTCTCGACGGCCGATTGCGGCCCGGTGCTGTTCGCCGACCCGCAGGCCCGCATCGTCGGCGCCGCCCATGCCGGATGGCGCGGCGCGCTCGCCGGGGTGACCGACGCCACCATCGCCGCCATGGAACGCCTCGGCGCGGCGCGGGAACGGATCGTCGCCGCGATCGGCCCGATGATCCGCCAGCCGAACTACGAGGTCGGGCCCGACCTGATGGACCGTTTCATCGCCGCCGATCCCGCCAACCGGCAGTTCTTCGTTGCGTCCGCGCGCGAAGGCCATTTCATGTTCGACCTCGCCGGCTATGTCGCCGCCCGCCTCGCCGCCGCCGGCATCGGCGCCGTCGAGGACCTCGGTGCCTGCACCTATGCCGATCCCGCGCAATTCTACAGCTACCGCCGGATGACCCACCGCGGCGAAGCCGACTACGGACGGCACGTCAATGCGATCGTGCTGAGTTAGGGGACGGAGCGGCGGCGCGCTACATGCTCGTAGCCGGCCGTCGCGCCGTCCGGCATGCTCGCGGCTTCAATAGCAGACGTAAACGAGACCGTACGGCCCTGGGACCCAGCACCCATAACCGTAGCCATACCCATAGTACGGGTATCCATAGCCATAGCCGCCATAGCCACCGTAGCCATAGCCTCCGTACCCGTAACGTCCGTATCCAAATCCCCTGTATCCGTAGCCGCCATACCCGCCGCGAAAGCCGTAGCCGCCGCCACCGCCGAAGCCACCGCGAAAGCCGCCACCGAAACCACCGCCGCCACCCCCACGGCCGCCGCCGAAGCCACCCCGGGCGTCCGCGAGGCCCGGCAGGGCGACGACGACCGACATTGCCAACAACGCCAGAACCAACTTGCTCTTCATGGCACTATCCTCGTTTGTCTCGCCCCCGCCCGCCCAATTCCGGGCGCGCCGCCGAGACTAGCCTTGCGAATGCGTCTATTTTGCCGCCGACCACCCCTCGGCGCGCGGACGAAAGCGGCATGACGATCATTCCGGCCCGGCTTCGCACCTTCCTACGGAACTGGGCGGTCGAGCTGCGGCTGTGCTGCCGGGTGACGTTCGCCGCCCTGGCGACCTATGCGGTCGCGGAATTTCTACATCTTCCCCTGGCGCTGTGGGCGGTGTTGACGGCCATCATCGTGACCCAGCTCAGCGTCGGCCGGACGCTGAAGGCGACGATCGATTATTTCGTGGGAACGCTCGGCGGTGCCGTCTTCAGCAGCCTCGTCGCCACGCTGATACCCCATGCGAGCGAACTCGGCACCCTGGCGGTCCTCGCCGTCGCGCTCGCGCCGCTCGCGTTGCTGGCAGCCATAAAGCCGAGCTTCACCGTTGCACCTTTCACGGCGGTGATGGTGCTGCTGGTGCCGATGCTCACCCATGTGAGCCCGCTGGAATCCGCCTATTATCGCGTGATCGAGGTGGCGCTGGGCGGCATGATCGCCATTACGGTGTCGTTCCTGGTATTCCCCGAGCGCGCCCATGGCTTGTTGATCGAAGACGGCGCCCGCCTGCTGGAGCTGATGGCGGCGGCACTCGGCGAACTGCTCGACGGGTTTGGCCAAAGCCTCGATGCGGGATCGGTCCGGCGCATTCAGGAAGGAATCGGGGAGGCCTTGGCGCGGCTCGGCACGATCGAGAGCGAGGTCCAGCGGGAGCGGCTGACCTATCTTTTCGTGGAGCCCGATCTCGCCCCCCTGATGCGCACGCTGCTGCGGCTGCGCCACGACATCGTCATGGTCGGGCGGGCCATCGTGATGCCGCTGCCCGAAGCATTTCGGGCGCGGCTCGGTCCGCCGCTTGCCCGCTTTCGCGAGACGGCGACGGATTATCTGCGGCGGAGCAGCTTCGCATTGATCCGCCGCCGCGCGCCGCCCCCGCTCGACGCCCTCGAAGGGGCGCTCGACGAATACAACGCGGTCATGGCGGCGCTTCGATCCGAGGGCCTCACGCGGGCGCTGTCGGGGGACGCAGCGGAGCACTTTTTCACATTGGGCTTCGCGTTGGAGCAGCTGCACCGGAATTTCCGCGATCTCGAGCGTTGCGTGACGGGAATTTGCCGCTCGAAACGCAGCGCGGCGAAGATCGGTGATGAAGGTCGCCGGCCTGGGGACAGCGTGGGTTGAGGGTCGAAGCCGTCGCGAACGGCCGCCGCTCTCGCTTTTCGCAAGAGAACAGGCGGCGTGGGGTTCGGAACCCTCTTCCGCGAGCGCGCCACGTGGCATAAGGGCGCCCGTAACTTATTCCGGGCCCCGTGCAGCATGATTCGTCTCGACAACATCAGCAAGCAGAATGGCCACCAGCTCCTCTTCATCGAGGCCTCCGCGGCGCTCCAGAAGGGCGAGAAGGTCGGCCTCGTCGGTCCCAACGGGGCCGGCAAGACGACGCTGTTCCGGATGATCACCGGCGAGGAGCAGCCCGACGAGGGCCTGGTAGCAGTCGATCGGGGCGTCACCATCGGCTATTTCAGCCAGGACGTGGGCGAGATGTCGGGCCGCAGCGCCGCGTCCGAGGTGATGGACGGCGCCGGCCCGGTCAGCGCCGTGGCGACCGAGCTGAAGGAGCTTGAGGCCGCCATGGGCGATCCGGACCGGGCGGACGACATGGAGACCATCGTCGCGCGCTACGGTGAGGTGCAGGGGCGCTTCGAGGAATTGGACGGCTACGCCCTGGAGGGCCGGGCGCGCGAAGTCCTCGCCGGCCTCGGCTTCAGCGAGGAGATGATGGACGGCGACGTCGGCGCGCTGTCGGGCGGCTGGAAGATGCGCGTGGCGCTGGCCCGCATCCTCCTCATGCGCCCCGACGCCATGCTCCTGGACGAGCCGAGCAACCACCTGGACCTGGAAAGCCTCATCTGGCTGGAGGCATTCCTGAAGGGATACGAGGGCGGGCTGCTGATGACCTCGCACGACCGCGAGTTCATGAACCGCATCGTCACCAAGGTGGTGGAGATCGACGGCGGCACGCTGACGGCTTACTCGGGCAATTACGAGTTCTACGAGCAGCAGCGCGCGCTGAACGAGAAACAGCAGCAGGCCCAGTTCGAGCGTCAGCAGGCGATGCTCGCCAAGGAAATCAAGTTCATCGAGCGCTTCAAGGCGCGCGCCTCGCACGCCGCGCAGGTGCAGAGCCGGGTGAAGAAGCTGGAGAAGATCGACCGGGTGGAGCCGCCCAAGCGCCGCCAGACCGTGGTCTTCGAGTTCCTGCCGGCGCCGCGCTCCGGCGAGGACGTGGTGAGCCTGAAGAACGTGCACAAGGGCTATGGCAGCCGGCGCATCTACCAGGGGCTGGACTTCACCGTGCGCCGCAAGGAGCGCTGGTGCGTGATGGGCATCAACGGCGCGGGCAAGTCCACACTGCTCAAGCTGGTGGCGGGCTCCACGCCGCCGGACGACGGTACGGTGGCCCTGGGAGGCAGCGTGAAGATGGGCTATTTCGCCCAGCACGCCATGGATATTCTCGACGGCGAGCGCACGGTGTTCCAGTCGCTGGAGGACTCCTTCCCCCAGGCGGGGCAGGGCTCGCTGCGCGCGCTGGCCGGCTGTTTCGGCTTCTCCGGCGACGAGGTGGAGAAGAAATGCCGGGTGCTGTCGGGCGGCGAGAAGGCACGGCTGGTCATGGCGAAGATGCTCTATGACCCGCCGAACTTCCTGGTGCTGGACGAGCCCACCAACCACCTGGACATGGCGACCAAGGAGATGCTCCTCACGGCGCTGTCGCAGTACGAGGGCACCATGCTGTTCGTCTCCCACGACCGGCACTTCCTGGCCGCCTTGTCCAATCGGGTGCTGGAACTGACGCCCGAGGGCATCCACCAGTACGGCGGCGGCTACACCGAGTACGTGGCGCGCACCGGTCATGAGGCGCCCGGCCTGCGCAGCTAAATCCCGGCGCCCCGGCCGTTACACGCCCGCGAGCGGCACCGGCTCGCCGTCGAGGACGCGGTGCATGCGGGTTTCGTCCAGCGCATTTTCCCACTTGGCGACGACGATGGTCGCGACCGCATTGCCGATGAGGTTGGTCGGCGTCAGGCCCTGCGACATCAGCCGGTGGATTCCGAGCACGAGGGCGACGCTGGTCACCGGTATCGTGCCGGTCGAGGCGAGCGTCGCCGCCAGCACCACGAAGGCGGCACCGGCGACGCCGGCCGCGCCTTTCGATGCCAGCAGCAGCACGCCGAGCAGCCCGACCTGCTGGGAAAGTCCAAGCTCGGTGTTGGTCGCCTGGGCGAGGAACAGAGCCGTGCTTGCGAGATAGAGGCAGGTGCCGTCGAGATTGAAGGAATAGCCGGTCGGGATGACCAGACCGACCACGCTTTCCTCGCAGCCGAGCTGTTCGAGCTTCACCAGCATGCGCGGCAGCACGGTCTCCGAGGATGTCGTCGCGTAGACGATCAGCAGTTCTTCCCTGAGGTAGCGGATCAGCTTGATGAGGCTGAAGCCGCACCAATGCGCGATCGGCCCGAGGACGCAGAACACGAAGACCAGGCAGGTGACGTAGAAGCCGCCCAGCAGCTTGCCCAGCGACAACAGCGATCCCGCGCCGAACTTGCCGACGGTGAAGGCGATGGCGCCGAACGCTCCGAGCGGCGCCGCCCACATCACCATGGCGACCACGTTGAACAGCATGGTCGAAGCAACCTCCACGATGGAGAGGAGCGGTTGTGCTCGCGGTCCGATCCAGGTCAGCGCAAACCCGCACAGCACCGACAGGAACAGCACCTGCAGCACATTGCCCTCGGCAAATGCGCCGATGAAGGTGTTGGGGATGATGTTGACCAGGAAGCCGGCCGCATCCTGCTTCTGCGTCTGGGCCACGTAGGCGTTCACGGCGGAGGTGTCGACATGGCTGAGATCGACGTTCATGCCGGCACCGGGCTGCCACAGGTTCGCCGCCACGAGGCCGATGACGAGGGCGATGGTCGTCAGCACCTCGAAATAGACGATCGCCTTGACGGCGACGCGTCCGACTCGCGCCATGTCGGCCATCCGGGCGATGCCGTGCACCACCGTGCAGAAGATGATCGGGGCGATCAGCATGCGGATCGCCTTGATGAAGGCGTCGCCCAGGGGTGCCATGCGCTCGCCGAGCGGCGGATCGAAATAGCCGAGCAGGATACCGATCAGCATGGCGACGAGCACCTGAGCCCACAGCTGCAGGTACCAGGCCTTCGCGGGGCGGCCTGTCGCTGCGGAGGCGGCGGGCGGCGACACCCTACCGCTGCACCTGCGTCCCCGGCACCGGGGCCGCCTGGGCTTCGATCGAATCCCAGTATTTTTCCATCAGCCAGCCGCCGACCAAGGGGACCGTGCAGTCCGCGAGCATGACGTGGACTTCGCGCGAGGTGAGCTGGCGATGCTCGTTGGCATTGACGAGGATGCCGGCGACGATGGGAGACAGCGTCATGCAGCCGAAGGTGGTTCCGAACGCCCAAGACGCGGCCACCCTGGGCCCGCGATAATGGGCGTCGTGGTAGCTTCCGGCGGCGGCAACGGCCGATGCGGCTCCGCCGACCCCGATCCGGGTCGCCGTTACGCCAGAGCTGGCCACGGCGTGCAGGTCGAGTGGGCCTTCCGCCGCCGCACCCTGCGCGCAGATCACCAGGGCCGCCAGCGCACCGATGGCCCCCGCACGTTTAGACATTCATCGCCCCAGATAATTCATGCCGGCACCGGCCGGCAGTTCCCGATCCGCACCCGAAAGAAACACCCGCTTCGCGACGCACAAATAATGACCGAAAAGTAATGTTACACGCAAGCATTTCGCATCGTGTGACGATCGAATTCGGCAGCCGGTGTGCGCGGCTGCATCACCCGCGCAAAAGCTAGCCGATTTTCACCGGATAAATCGGCTTTTCCCCGCTCAGCACCCGCGCAACATCGCCGGCGCATTTGGTCTGCAGCTCTTCGAGCGCCTCGACCGAGTAGAACGCGGTGTGCGGCGTGAGAATCACGTTGTCGCGATGGAGCAGCGGCGAATCAGTTGCCAGCGGCTCGGCCGCGACCACGTCGAGGGCGGCGCCGCCGAGATGGCCTCTGTCCAGCGCCGCGACCAGCGCCGCCTCGTCGACCAGCGGACCGCGCGCGGTGTTGATCAGGAACGCGCCCTTCTTCATGGCCGCGAAGGCCGCGGCGCCGATCAGGCCGCGGGTGGCCGGCAGCAACGGCGCATGCACGGAAATGAAATCGGAACGCGCCAGCAGGTTCTCGAAGCCGGTGTTGGCGACGCCGAGCGCGGCGAGGTGCTCCGGCGCCACATAGGGATCATGGGTGATGACCTCGAGGCCGAACGCCTTCGCCTTGGGCGCCAGCGCGCGCGGGATGTTGCCGAACCCGACGAGGCCGAGCACCTGGCCTTCGAGCCGGCGCAGCGGCACGATCGGCGGCACCTCCCAGCGGCCCGACTGCACCAGGCGGTTGGAGAACGGTATCTTGCGCGCCAGCGCCAGCAGCAGCGCCATGGCGTGATCGGAGACCTCGCGCAGGCAGTAATCCGGCACATAGGTGACGGTGATGCCCAGCGCCGCCGCCGCCGGGACGTCGATGTTGTCGACGCCGAGGCCGAACCGGCCGATGACCTTGCAGCGCTCGAATTGCTTGAGGAGGTCGCCGGGCAGCTTGGCATAGGTCACGAGCACGGCGTCCGCCTCCCGCGCCACCGCCAGGATGTCGTCCGCCGCGGGCGATTTCGCCATCAGCAGTTCGGGATCGACGCGCGCGAGGGCGGCAATCGCCGGATCGAGCGAGTGAAACGGGCTGTCGGTGACGGCGATCAAGGTACGGCTCATGACGCGAGCGCCTCCGGATTGACGATGTTCGGTGGCTTTCGCCCCGCCAGGATCGCCGCGATGTTGTCGACCACGGTCTCGGCCATGGCGGTACGCACTTCGACCACGGCGCTGCCGAGATGTGGGGTCACGACCAAATTGGCGAGCCCGGTCAGCGCGGGCGCCACATGGGGCTCGTGCTCGAACACGTCGAGCCCGGCGCCGGCGATGCGCTTTTCGGCCAGCGCCGCGGTCAGCGCGGCTTCGTCGACCACCGCCCCGCGCGAGGTGTTGATGAGGTAGGCGGAAGGCTTCATCAGGCCGAGTTCACGGGCCCCGATCATGTGTCGCGTCGCCGCCGTGAGCTGGGGATGCAGCGACACGAAATCGGACTCGGCGAGCAGGCGTTCGAGCGGCACATAGACGGCGCCGAGACGGCTTTCGTCGGCCGGCTCCATGGGGCGCGGCCCGCAATAGAGGATGCGCATGGCAAAGCCCCGCGCCCGCGCCGCCACCGCCTGGCCGATGCGCCCGCGGCCGCCGACGAGGCCGATGGTCTTGCCGTGGACCCCGGCGCCGAGCAGGTGGTTCGACTGCGACCCCGGAAAAATTCCGGCGCGCACGGCGCGGTCGCCTTCGACGAGGCGGCGGGCGACCGCGAGCAGCAGGGCAAAATGGGTGTCGGCGGTGGATTCCACCGCGAACGCCGGCACCACCGTCACCGGAATGCGCCGCGCGGTCGCCTCCTTGACGTCGATATTGTCGGGGGTGATCGACATCGACGCGATCGCCCGCAACGACGGGTTGGCCGCGATCACCTCGCGGTCGACGGGATCGTGCAGCAGGCTGAACAGGATATCGCAGGCACGCGTCCCCGCGATCAGGCGATCCTTGGCGAGAACCCGGCTGCTGTCGGTGTTGACCGTGACCTCGGCCATGGTGCGCAGCCGCGCCAGCGCACTCTCGACCACGGGCTGGGTGACGAAGACCCGGACCATCACGCGATCCAGCGCACGATGCCGGCGACGCCGTCGACCGCGACCTGGGCGCCGTCGGGAATCTTCTGCGTGGCATCGAGCACGCCGAGCACCATGGGGATGCCGCGCTCGCGCGCCAGCGACGCCAGGTGCGAGGTCGAGCCGCCGAGCTCGGCGACCACGCCGGCGACATGGGGCAGCACGTGGCTGAGCGCGGGGCCCGCCACTCGCGTCACCAGGATGTCGCCCGGCGCGACGCGGGCGAGTTCGCATTCGCAGTTGATCACCACGGCGCGGCCGGTGCCCCAGCCGATGCCGGCGGGATGGCCGCGCAGGCCGGGATGCGCCAGCCAGATGGCGTCCGGGACCGCGGCCGGCTCGACGTGGAGCGGGCGCGCCTGCAGCAGCTTGAAGCCCCCCTCGTCGAGCGCCCATTCGATCTCCACGGGCATGCCGAACAAGGTCTCGGCCTTGCGCAGCATGCGTCCCAGTGTGACCGCCTGGCCGGCATCGAGGCACGGCTTCTCCACGAGTTCGCGCGGCACCGCCTGGGGCGCCGCGCCGGCGCCGTGGCCGCAGGTGTCTCGGTGGTCCTTGCGGCCGGCCACGTTGCTGCGCAGGAAGCCCTGGCGCGACAGCACGATGCGGTCCGGCACCACCTCGCCCTGGGCGATCGCCGAGCCGAGCCCCCAGGTGGCGCTGAGCAGCATCTGGCCTTCGGCGTTCTCGCTCAGGCCGCCGCCGGAGGCGCGCGCCTCGACCAGCGGCTGGATCAGCACCGCCATCGCGGTATCGCCGGGGCTGAGCCCGTGATTTTCCATGTAGCGGCGCGCATTGGTGGTCCACAGCGCGGCCCAGCAGGCTCGCACCGCGGTGATGAAGGCGGTCTCGTCGGCGATGCCGAGGAAGCTTTCGAACTGGCCGGCGAAGTTGGCCCCCTTGCGATCCTCGATGAGCGCCGAGGAGCGGACCGCGAAGGGCTTTGCCCCGCCCGCGCCCGCCGCGCGCCAGGCGTCGAGCAATGCGTCGAGAATTTCCGGCGCGATAGGCTGCTCATAGAGCGCGAGCCTGATCTCGACGGACTGGCGGCGTTGCTCGCGCATGTCCGCGGCGGCGTATTGCGCGGTGGTCTCGGTGAGGCCGAGCGCCGCGATCTGGTCGCGATAGGCATCCGCGGTGAGGCAGAAGCCGCCCGGCGTCGGCAGCCCGGCCCGCGCCAGCGCCGCGAGGTTTGCGGCCTTCGGCCCAACCCGCTCGGCATCGCCCGCGCTTGCGAGCGGCACGATGAAGCGGTCAGGTCGTGCAGCACTGATTGCGGCGGCTGTGTTCATAACATCGGGCCTCGAAATACCCCCTCTCCCGCTTGCGGGGGAGGGTTGGGGTGGGGGCAGCTCACGTGCCGCATCTCGACGCCCGCGCCCCCTCCCCGACCCTCCCCCGCAAGCGGGAGAGGGAGAAGAACGATCACTTCACGTGGTCGCCGTAGCCGGGGATCGGGTCCACCGCGGTAATCTGCTTCACCGGGAAGTTGGAGACGATCTCGATCCCGTCGCTCTTCACGATCAGCATTTCCTCGATGCGCACCCCGTAGCGGAACTTCTTGCCGTGCTGGGTTTCGAGCGCGAAGGTCATGCCTTCCTTGATCTCGACGGGGTGGTCGAGCGACCAGATGCGGGAGATCACGGGGGGATCGTATTGGGCGAGCCCGAGGCCGTGGCCCCACAGGTTCGCGGCCGCCTGGTCCTCCTCCTCGTAGCCCCAGGCTTCCTTGGCGGACGGCCATTTCAGCGCGATATCGCGGGTGGTGGCGCCGACCTTCACCTCGCCGATCGAATCGTAGAGCCATCCGAGCGCGGTGGCGTAGGTCTCCTGCTGCTCCTTGGAGGGCTCCTTGCCGACGCAATAGGTGCGGTAATAGCAGGACTTGTAGCCGTTCCAGGTGAGCGCGGCCAAATCCATGAACACGATGTCGCCGGGCTGGATGATGCGGTCGGAGAAGTTGCGCCAGTTCGGCCAGGTATTGGGGCCGGAGGAGACGATCACGTCCTCGACATCCTCCATGCCGGGGATGTTGTAGAGGAACTTCATCAGGTGCGCCGTCACCTGGTTCTCGGTCAGGCCCGGGTGCAGGAACTTCATGCATTCCCAGTGGGTGGCGTCGCCGATGGCGCCGACGATGCGCATGCATTCCTGCTCGTCGACGTTCTTGACCGCGCGCGCCTCCATCATCGGGGTCATGCCGTCGACCCAGTTGATGTTCTTCTCGCGGAAGACGTTGATCATGTTGATGTCGATGAAGTCGCAGCCGAGCTTCTGGCCGGCGACGCCGTGGCGCTTCATCTCGTAAATGATGGCGTCGGTGAACTTGTTGACCTGCTGGGTCGAGGCCGGGCCCGCCGCGCCTTTGATCCAGGCGTAGGAGTAGCGGACGTTCTCTTTGGGGATCCAGGGCGAATGGCGCTCGATGTGGAAGCCGAGGTCGCCCTGCTCGAACAGCACGGGATCGCCGTCGCCGCACAGCATCGCATAGCGCAGGCCCGGCTTGAGCCGGTTCCAGCCCGGCGTCAGCGTGCCGGTGATGTAGCGGCAATTCTCGTCATACATGCACAGCAAGGCGCCGAGCCCGTGCTTCTTCATCATCTCGCGGGCGCGCTCGATGCGGTACTTGCGCAGCCGATCCCAATTGACCCGCTGCTGCCAGTCCATGCCGGCGATGCCGAAATTCGCTCCCATCAAGTCCTCCTGGTGGTCCGACCCCAACATTCCCCGAATGCTGGGACAGGCCTGCCGACAACTTATTGAAATAGCGGGGCGACTGGTCCGGACCGACAGCAGCCCACCGGTTCGGGTCGCCCCACTAGGGTGGGTCGTGGCCATGCGTTTAACGGTCCGCCGGCCCGAAAACAAGTTCCGGGGATCATTGGCCGCAGCGAGCGGCACGTGGGCACCGACCGGCGCGGGGAGCCCTCACTCTCCCCCCGCCCCTAAACCCCCGGCGCGCCGGGTTGCCTGAGCGGGTGGGCACGGGCGAAGGCGTCGATCTCCTGGCAGGTATCGACGATGCGGGCGACGTTCGGGAACGGTGCCATGTCGACGCCGAAGAACCGGGCGCCGGCGCCCTGGCTGGCGACGCAGATGTCGGCGATCGTCACCTCGTCGCCGTGGCAGAACTGGCCGGTCTGGGGCTCCCTGAGATGGGTCTCGATCCCCGTGAGCGCCGCCGCGATCCAGTGGCGACACCACACCATCCGGGCGGGTTCGGCGATCTCGAGTTGATGCTCGAGATATTCGCGCACCCGCGGCACCACCAGCGGGTGGGAATCGCAGGCGACGATCTGGGCGATGCCGCGCACCCGCGCCCGCCCGCGCGCATCCTTGGGCAACAGCGGCGGTTCGGGGTGCGTCTCGTCGAGATATTCGATGATGGCGAGCGACTCGAACAGGATCGGCCCAGCGCCGTCGACCAGCGCCGGTAGCGCCATCATCGGATTGACGGCGCTGTAGGCGGGGTCGCGCTGGCGGCCCTTGATCAGGTCCACCTGGACCACCTCGTTCGGCACGATCCCTTTGAGGTTGAGCGCGATGCGCACCCGGTAGGACGCGAGCGAGCGCCAGAACGAGAACATCTTGATCATGGACGCGTCTCCCCGCCGGCCCGTCAGCTCTTCTGTCCGCCCGGGTCGGCCCTCAATCCCGCCGCCTCGATGCCGGCGATGGCACACGCCTCGTCCTTGTCGGAGGTGTCGCCGGAAATCCCGACCGCGCCGATGATGTCGCCGGCGGCGTCGCGGATCAGCACCCCGCCGGGGTTGGAGACGACGCGGCCGCCGCTCGCCGCATAAAGCGCGTTGAAGAACTGCGGCGTGTTGGCGGCGCGCTCGAACAAAGTGCGCGAGCCGAACCCCATGCCGAGCGCGCCCCATGCCTTGCCATAAGCGATATCGTAACGAAGAATCCCCGACTTGTCCTCGCGCTTGAACGCGACGAGATGGCCGCCGGCATCGAGCACGGCGACGGTCATCGGCACCAGTTTCATCTCGCGCGCCGTCTTGAGGGCGACATCGAGGATGGTGCTGGCCTGGGCGAGGGTGACGGACATGAAGGACTCCTTGAAGTGATAGCGTTTATTTGGGCGGCTTGCGGTTGCGCCAATACACCGGAAGGGCGGAGACCTCGCCGTCGCCGAGGCCGTTGCGGCTCGCCTCCTCGAAACAGGCGAGCGTTTGCGCGACCAGCGGCATCTCGACACCGCGCGCCGCACCCTCCGCCAGCATGGTACGCAGGTCCTTGGCGCTGGTGTCGAGGCTGAAGCTCACGGCCCCGGCGTCTTCGCCCCTGAGCATCTTGACCAGCGCCGGCCCACGCACCTTGAGCACGTTGGGGCCTCCCGAGGTGTCCGACAACAGGTCGATCAGGCGGGCGGGATCGATGTCCAGAGGCCGGCACAGCGCCAAGGCCTCGCCGAGCGCCTGCCAATAGACCAGCAGCGGCAGGTTGATGGTGAGCTTCATCACCGCGCCGGAGCCGACCGGACCGCAATGCTCGATCCTCCGGCACAGCAGTTCGAGCAGCGGCCGCGCCCTTGCGGCGTCGGCCGGCTCCGCGCCCATGAGGCCGATGAGCTTGCCCTGGCGCGCCGGCCCGGTGCTGCCGCCGACCGGGCATTCAACGAATGCGGCGCCCGCGGCGCGCACCTTGTCCGCGAGCGCGGTCTCGATCTGCGGCCGCACCGTGCTCATCTCGATGAACAGCTTGCCCTTGATGTCGCCCGCGAGCAGGCCTGCCGGACCGCCATAGACCCCATCGATCGCGGCGGCGTCGGTGAGAATGGTAACGACGGCGTCCACCGCGCCCGCGAGCGCGGCGGGGTTCGCCGCGGCGGCGGCGCCCGCGGCGATGAGCGGCAGGGTCTTGTCCACCGAGCGGTTCCACACCGTGACCTGGTTGCCGGTCTCGATCAGCCGATGCGCGATCGCCGCACCCATTTTGCCGAGCCCGGCCACTCCAACATGCATGCGCGTGTCTCCGGCGTTTGTCAGGCGGCGCGGACGATAGGCGATCGGCGCGCCGGTAGGAAGCCCGGTTCGGTCGTGCTGGAGCAGCGTTTCGTGGTGATGTGCGCAAAACCGTACCCGGGTCGAGCGTCAGCGAAACCCGGGGGTGGCATCGAGGGTGGTCCCGGATTTCGCTGGCGCTCAATCCGGGCTACGGTTGCTCGACGATTGGGTGTGAGTAACGGAGCAGCATGGTAATGGCGAAGCGGAGCAAGGGAACGGTCGGCGTGGTCGGCCTCGGCAACATGGGCGGCTCGTTTGCCAGGCACCTCGCGGCCGCCGGCTGGCGCGTCGTCGGCTACGACCCCGATGCCGGCCGCAAGCGGGCGGCGACCCGGGCCGGGGTCGAGATCGCGCCCGACGTGGCGACGCTCGCCGCGGCCGTCCCCGTGATCATCCTGTCGCTGCCCCATGTCGACGCGCTCGACGCGACGGTCGCCGGGATCACGAAGGACAAGCTGCCGGGCAAGACCATCATCGAAGCCAGCACCTTCGAGATCGAGGACAAGCAGCGCGCCGAACAGGCGCTGCGCAAGGCCGGCCATGTCATGCTCGACTGCCCCGTGAGCGGCACCGGAGCCCAGGCCGCGGTCAAGGACATCGTGATCTATGCGAGCGGCGACAAAAAAGCGATCGCGCGGCTCAAGCCGATGTTCGCCGCGTTCTCACGCGCCGCCTATGAGGTCGGCGCATTCGGCAATGGCAGCCGGATGAAATACATCGCCAACCTGCTCGTCACCATCAACAACGTGGCGTCGGCGGAAGCCATGGTCCTCGGCATCAAGGCCGGGCTCGACCCGCAGATGATTTATGAGCTCATCACCGCCGGAGTCGGAAGTTCCCGCGTGTTCGAGGTGCGCGGGCCGATGATGGTCAAGAACAAATATGACAACGCGAGCATGTCCATCAAACTCTACCACAAGGATATTTCGGTGATCGAACACTTCGCCGCCGGGCTCGGCGTGCCGACGCCGCTGTTTTCCGCGAGCATTCCGGTCTATTCGGAGGCGTTGGCCATGGGCTTCGGCGAACTCGACACCGCGTCGGTCTGCGCGGTGTTGGAGAAGCAGGCCGGGGCGACCCGGCGCAAGCGCGGCAAGCGGCGGTAGAACGTTTTTCGTTTTGGTTGACACGCACTTGGCTGTCATCGCCCGGCTTGACCGGGCGATCCTGTAAACACAGACCGTGAGTACTGGATTGCCCGATCAAGCCGGGCAATGACACCAACAGGTGAGAAACATCATGTCATCGGCCGAAGATTCCGGCGCGGCGAAAGCCGGCGGCACGCACCAGCCGCGCAGCGAAGTCCGCGACGGCATGCACATCGATTGGGACGTGCCGATCACCATGGATGACGGCCTGGTGCTGCGGGCCGACGTGTTCCGGCCGGTGCAACCGGGCAAATATCCGGTGATCCTGAGCTACGGCCCCTATGCCAAGGGCCTCGCCTTCCAGGAGGGCTATCCGAGCGCGTGGCAGCGCATGGCACAAAAGCACCCCGACGTCGCCGCCGGCTCTTCCAACAAGTACCAGAACTGGGAGGTCGTCGATCCCGAGAAATGGGTGCCGCACGACTACGCCTGCGTGCGCGTCGATTCCCGCGGCTGCGGCTGCTCTCCCGGCGTGATCGACCACTTCTCGCCGCGGGAGACCAAGGATTTCCATGACTGCATCGAATGGGCGGGGGTGCAGCCTTGGTCGAACGGCAAGGTCGGTCTATCCGGCATTTCCTATTACGGCATCAACCAGTGGCACGTCGCCTCGCTGGCGCCCCCGCACCTCGCTGCGATGTGCATCTGGGAAGGCGCCGCCGACTGGTATCGCGACATGACCCATCACGGCGGCATCCTGTCGACGTTCTGGAAGAACTGGTTCGACATGCAGGTCAAGACCGTGCAATACGGCGCCGGCGAGCGCGGCAAGCGCTCGCCCATCCACGGCGAGCTGGTGTGCGGGCCGGAGGTGCTGTCGGAACCGGAACTCGCGGCAAATCGCGCCGATTTCGGCAACGATATCCTCGCCCATCCCCTCGACGATGCCTATCACCGGGCGCGCTCGCCGGTGTGGTCGAAGGTCAAGGTGCCGCTGTTCTCGGCCGCCAATTGGGGCGGCCAGGGCCTGCATCCCCACGGCAATTTCGAGGGCTTTGTCCGCGCGGCATCGAAGCAGAAATGGCTCGAAGCCCATGGGATCGAGCACTGGACCCATTTCTACACCGATTACGGGCGCGAGCAGCAGCTGCGCTTCTTCGACCACTTCCTGCACGGCAAGGACAGCGGCTGGGACAAGCAGCCCAAAGTGCTGCTGCAGGTCCGCCATCCCGGCGAAAAATTCGTCGCCCGCGCCGAGAATGAATGGCCGCTCAAGCGCACGCGGTGGGCACGGTTTTACCTCAGCCCCGCCGACGGCATGTTGAGGGACGTCCGCACCGCGGACAAGGCGACGCGCAGCTTCGAGGCGATGGGCGACGGCCTCACCTTCATGACGGCGCCGATGGCGCAGGCGACCGAGATCACCGGGCCGATCGCCGCAAAGCTGTTCGTGTCGTCCTCGACCAGCGATGCCGACCTGTTCCTGGTCCTGCGCGTGTTCTCGCCGGACTTGAAGGAGGTGGTATTCCAGGGCGCCATCGATCCGCACACCCCGGTCGCGCAGGGATGGCTGCGCGCCTCCCACCGCAAGCTCGACAAGAAACTGTCGCTGCCCCATCGTCCCTGGCACAGCCACGACAAGAGCGAGCCGCTGAATCCGGGCGAGGTGGTCGAGCTCGACATCGAGATTTGGCCGACCTCGATCGTGGTGCCGCCGGGCTATCGGGTGGCGCTGACGATCCGCGGCAAGGACTACGAATATGGCGGGGCGAGCGGCGGCCGACTCTCGAACTTCAAGAACGAGTTGACGGGTTGCGGGCCGTTCCTGCATGACGACCCGCAGGACCGCCCGCCGGAGGTGTTCGGCGGCGTCACCACGCTGCATTTCGGCCGCGCCATGGCGAACCACGTCCTGCTGCCGGTCATCCCGGCGGCGGGCCAGGCGAAGAAGAGAAGAAAGCAGTAGGGTGGTCAAAGCG
>Ga0302325_10008286_pt1 | contig 22843 bp, 27 predicted proteins | sample Palsa_T0_2_FD_201948 | JGI IMG/M metagenome (GOLD analysis project Ga0302325, IMG submission 201948) | Peat permafrost microbial communities from Stordalen Mire near Abisko, Sweden - Palsa_T0_2 | ecosystem: Environmental > Terrestrial > Soil > Palsa > Peat permafrost | place: Sweden: Abisko...
AGGGGCACCTGTTTTTGGTGCCGTTAGAAGATCGTCTGGGTGACCTTTGCGCTCTCTGCGAGCGAGTCCGAATGAAATCATGGATGGTGCTGGCTGCCGTTTCTAAGTAGCATCTTTCCGCGAGTATGTGGGCGATCTCTCGAAAAGTGCGGCCGCGCCGACGCAGTTCTTCGATCAGTTCGCGGTATGGCTCCAAGCGTGAGCGCGCGGGCTTCTCAGGCAGGCTGTCGAGGATATCTTGGAAGTGGCCGCCCATGGTGTCTCCTGTCGAGCGTATACTGATTTCAGTATAGCCCGAACAAACTCCGAACAAACTCCGAAAAAGACCCGAACAGATATCGGACAAACACCGAATATTTGCCGAACAGGTCACCCGTCGCGCGGGCACGCGCGACCCTAAGCCGAAGGCTTAGGGATAGTGTCTCTCTTACTTCCGCCGTTGCTTCTGACACGGAAACGTCCCTACGAAAGCCACCACACCTGATTGCGCAAACCTTCCGGCGTCCAATTCAACCAAACGATCAACAGCCCTTCAATCGCCGCGCCAATGGAACGCGTGGAAGGCACCAGCAGCACACCCGGAGAATCGCGGTGGACGACGAAATCTTGGAAATGGACTCGCAACGTTCGGAGGTCCCCCGTAACCAATACGCGGCCAGCATCGGCGCCACTTGCAGAACTATTGGGTCGGAAGTGCAGTCTGGGATCACACCCGCCGCCACTTGAAAGTCGATGGCAGGCACTCTGCGTAGCACTCCCGATGTCCGGGTCGAGATTCGCGTCCGCCTGAAACCGAATTCTCAAGGGAGTTTGTCGGACCTCTCACTCTTGACCCGCTCAAACCGCTCAATCATATCGGTCGGCATGGGATATCGCGCTTTGATCTCCTCAAGAATTCGCTCCTGGTCCTTCAGGTAGGCGTCAACTTCGGCAGGGTGCTTCAGGATAAACGTGATAGCGCTGTAAACCTTGGCCAGCGAGCCGATCGAGGGATAGGCTTCGAAAATCGCTTCCGCCGACCGTCCACGCCGAAAGTCGTCGGTTACGACGTCAAGGCCTGGTCGGCATCATGCAGCGGGACTCCACCCCCTAAGTTTACCCTTTCTCAGGCCTGATAGTCCTGACCGGCCTCGTTCTTCCGGACCTCGATTTCGCGAATGAAATGTCCACAGGTGCTGGAGAAACGATCCGCCCTTGCGGGTTCGTGCATGACCGCGACTCGCTGCACTGCCATGTCAGTCAAAAGCTGGTCCAGGCCGCTGCCTTTGACGATAACCTCGTGCGTCGCAAAGAAGGCGTGCACTTCGTCATCGCCACCTACCGCGTAGACGAACTGGTTCCAGGGCAGAACGTATGTCTGTTTGAGCTGTGCAATCTCCAAAGCAGCGAGCCTGTCGTCCAAGTTCAACTCCAACTCTTCCGGCTATCGGCTGAGAGGGTGTTCATGCCGTATCCTCTCCTTTCCCGGTGCCTGCCGCAAGACTCTTTTGGGCACCGCGCTGACAAACTGTGCAGCCCGGCACATCAGCACCATCGCCGCGGCCAATCCCCGCAATGGTCCACGCTGCAACCCAGGCTGTGCCCGTCGGGCTAGCTCCGAGGCCGACCGCCGTGCCGTCGACTGCGCTACAGTGTCCCGCAGGCGCTCTTTGTCACTGGTGATCACGTCCACGCGCTCACGCCCGCGAGACGCCGCCACATAAAACAACTCCTTCTGCATCCCATCCGCGGAAATGATCAGCGCATCCACGGACTTTCCCTGACTCCGATGAGCGGTGACCGCGTACCCGTGCGCGAATTGCTTATACTCCGCCGGCAGCGTGCGCCCATCTTCCAAGCGAATCCGACCGGCGGCATCTATCTGTGCGACCGTGACAATCTCGCCATTCGTAGCATGGAAACCCTGTTCCCGACGGCTGGCCATCAGAAGCAGCCGATCGCCAGCAGCAACGTCGATAGCGTGTTGTTCCAGCACGTCAAAGCTCTTGGCGTGCTTGCTGGTAACGGTCTGCTCGCGGCCCGATTCGTTGCGCACGATAACGCGCTCGCCTTCGACCCGAACTACTTCAAGCGCTTCATTCCTGGCGATTCCCTTGATCGCGCGATGGAATCCCAGTATCTGGCCTGGACAAAAGTTCCTCGCATCGCCTTTCTGCGCGGTGGTCCAGTTCAAGGACGCGTTGCGGGTAAGCTGCACTCCTTCGCCCAGCGCGCAGGTCGCCCCGCATCTTCTCCTAATTGCCTCTGTAGCCCGCTCGATCTCTTCGTGAGTAGCGCACACCACCAAGCTGCTCCGCCCCTGGGACGCGCCGTAGGCTTTCGCAACCGCTTCCGCACGATCCAGCCAGGCAACCTCACGCACGGCGCCAATAGCATCCAGCTTCTGGAAACCGCGCTCCGGATTCCGGCGCAGTTCTTGGATCGCCTCTCGATACTCCTTCCTCGTTTGCCGCTGTACCTGCGCCAAAGCCACGCTCTTCAAGCGTGATTCCTTTTCCAGCACGCGCAAGGCATTCCCGGCCTCGACACTCTGGATCTGCTTCGCGTCGCCGCTGAACACCAAACGCGCCGACTGCCTTCGGGTGAGTCGCAGCAGTTCCCACATCTGCCGCCCGGAGATCATCCCAGCCGCGTCGAGAATCAACACTTTTCCCGGAAGCGTGGCTTGCATTCGTTCATCGTGAAGCAGCCGCTCCGCAGTGATGGCCTCCGCAAAGCCGATCTTTTGAAGTTCCTCGACCGCGCTCATCGTCGGCGCGAGAGCAAGCACTTCGCGGCCCGCATCCGCCAGTCCACGCCGTAGTTCTTTCAGTGTGGCCGTCTTGCCGGTGCCGGCTGCGCCGCGCATGTTGACGGCCTGGTCCCGCGAGCTGAGAATGAACTCGACCGCCCGTTTTTGTTCTGTCCGCAATCGATCGGATGCCACGAACTGCTGGTTGCCGCCGAGGGGATCGCATTGGCCAATGCCCTGATTCACCCAAGCGATCATCTCGCGCTCGCGCTGGAGGCTCTCTCTGGCCGCGATCTCGCCGCCGTCGCGCAAGATCGCGCCGGACGACTCTTGCAGTGCGAGGAGTCCCTCCAACTCGGTCCGGTTGACGTTTCCCCGGCCGTGGCGCAGAGCTTCCGTCAGTACCTCGTGCTCGCGTGCCACCTATACGCGCTCGAAGATGTGTGCCTCCGCGTATTGATGGGACTGTTCGGCGGAAGCCTCAGGCGTGGGGCGCATGTGACACCCGTTCCGCAACCGCGTCAACTCGTCGGCCTCCTCTGGAGAAAGCCGCGCGCGCTGACGGGCGCGCACCTCTTGAGTCGATATCTCGACCAGCTTCTCCGCGCGCGTCTCGCGCACCAGCACCGCAATTTCCCGATCGGTCGGTTGGCGACCGTTCCTTTCCACGAACTGCTGGATGGCTTCATCGCGCTGACGGCTGCGTTGGCTGTACTTCCATAACAGAGCGGCCGACACGCCCCGGATCTAGAATCCGCAGTCGCGTCCTTTGGCCTCCCGCCGGTTCTCGATTTCGTAGCCCAGTGCGCGCACTTCGCGAGCCAGGCAATTGCGGTAGACCTCGGTCAGATAGGCGCGCCGTTCGTAAATGCCCGATGCCTGCAGTGCCTTCCAGCGCCCTTCCGTGCCATCGTAGGTAAGGTTTGCGGCGACCGCGTGCGTGTGGATCTGAGGATCAAGTTCCTGGCTGGTGTCGTGATGATAGATCGCCAAGACCAGGTTCCCTGTGACGCGATCCCCATTCGCGCCGTCCTGCCGGATACGGCTGGCTGCTTGCATTTCCAGTTCTTCGACGGCCTCCGCGACCGCCTTTTCGTGCGCCGCAATCAGCCTCTCGTCGCCGCCCAGAAACGCCATGATCGATACCGACTTCGGCGCCGAGATCGTGAAGTCGTAAAGGTGGCGGGCCTGGGCCAGAGTCGTCCCGTCCGCGACCCGGTCCGCGCTGTGTCGCTGACGTAGGAATTCGCCGGAGCACGGCGCCAGCCCCTGACGAACGGCTTCAAAGTCTTCCGTTTGCACTGGACCGCTCAGTCCCAACAGCTCTGCGCCGCGGCCCTTCCACTGGCCCACCACGCGCTCGCCTTCGGCATAGTAGTCACTCTGGGCCAGGTAGCGCGCGGCATAGCCCTTGCCGTCCGAAATGGCGCGGATCGTCAGCACGGTCGTCCTACCTCGGCCAATACCCCGAACGCACTGCCAAGACACCCAACCAGAATCCCAGAAACGCCGCCAACACGAGTAATACCCCGAGTGCCCAGCGGTACTCGTGAAGGAAAGTCCGCGATAGCTCCGCGGTTGCCTGACGAGCAGTCGCAGTGACTTCCGAAATCTCGGACTTCATTTGGCTAATCGCCTGCTCAGCCGTGAGCGCCGCATGTCTGTGTGCCGCGACAATCTTGGGAGTCACTTGCTCCAAGCCGCCAACTGCTTGCTTGACTTGTCCGGCTACGTTGGTCAATGCCTTTCCGGTCTGGGGAATCGTGGACTTCACGAACTGTTGCCGCAGACTCTCGTACAAGTGATTCGCAATGGCCTCCGCCGAAACCCTGCCCACCAATTCATCGGATAGGCGGTCGAGGCGCTGGTGGACCTGCTGAAAGGCCGCGGCATTGTCGCGGAGACCGCGATCCAGCTTTCCAGCCTCCGCCGCGATGCGTGCAGGAACTTGCACGGCAACGACCGAGTTCCACTGAATGGTCTTCAGGATCCGCAGCAGCTCGTCACTCTCAGATAGCGAATGCAAATAGCGCATGTCGCGGTAATAGGCCGCGCGCAGATGATCGGGCAGGCCCTCGGCGACAGAATCGATCATCTCCTCGATGCCGTCCTGAGACTCCGCCCCGGTCATGGCAAGAGCGACTCCTTCACTTTGTCGAACTCGGCAAACATGCGACGCCGGTAGCTTTGCGCGCGCATGACGAGCGAAGCTTTTTGCAGTTCCGGCGCCATAGTTCCTCTCGCCGCCACCTGCCCCAGTGTGACGCCGTGGTTGCGCACGGCATTTTCAAGGTCTGGTAGCCGATAGTCCATGCGAATCACGGCTGGCGCGAACCTTGTCTGGAACTGCTCGGCCTGTTCGCTCTCCCGCCAATACGTGAAGTCGGCCTGTTGAGAGATCTGATTTTCGACGATCAGGTACGCGCTTCGCTTTTGTAAGTGGGCCGCCCACTCCAGCACGCTCTCCACGCTGGCCGGATCGGACGTCACCACGCCAATCGCCGTGAAGACAATGCCGGCGTCGCTGACGTCGAGATACATCTTGTCGAACCAGTCGTAGGTGACCTGCCCGGAACCGGCGCCCATGTCCGCCAGAATCACCGGCGGGCCATCGGCAAGCTGATCGACGAATGCGTCCAGGCCCGCCGGCGTGTGGATATTGACCTTGGGCACCTCGCCGCCGAAGAAATGCGTCAGCGATCCGCGGGCCTTGTTCTCCTTATCGAGGTCGAGCAGCTTTACCGGGATCCCGTTCTCCTGGAACCATTCGGCCAGTCCGGTGATGATACTCGTCTTCCCCACACCACCCTTGCCGCCCATAGATAGGATCACGCGAGCCGCGTTCATCGCGCTCACCCCTTCGGTGACTGTCCGTGTTGCTGCGCCCATCTCTTTAACCTCCTTCGCCAGGACACCATCTTCAAGTGCCGAAGGCCTTTCTTCAAAGCTCCCCGTAGACGCACGAAAGCTCCTTCAACGTCGATTGAAGCCTTGGATCGGCCAAGCCGTAGAAAATGACGTCCTTGAGCCGATACCATTCCGCTTCGTCAAACGCGAACTGCACGCCGTCACTATGACGCCAGAACACGTAGCTGGCTGGCTTCTCGGCAAACCCAACGTCGGCTGAGCCATAAAAATGGATGCTGTTCCACATGTGCCCAGGCTCTAACGCCTCCACCATCGCCCCGAACTCTTGGATCTGCGGGTAGGGACCGAGCGGATATCGAACACCGCGATCCAGCATGTTTATCGAAAGGAATAAATCGCCTTCGCTCGTAAGCGACGGATGCAGTTCTATGCGCGGATAGGGCATCGATCCCGGAGGTGGAACTGCCCAGGAAACGGGTTGCACCTCGCGGCGCACGCGCACGGGCCGCTTTTCCTGCAACCAGTGGCCGCGCGCCGCCAACCGGAATAGGTCAGCCAGGAACGGTTCTAGCACCCGATTCAGGGCCATGACATCCGGAACCGCTTCGTCGCGAATTGCGACGTGAAGACATCGGGCGGCGAACGTCGGTTTCGATGCGCCGTGCTCTGAATGGAGCGCCTCGATTTGCTTCGCAACCACCTTCGGGAGGACGTCGGGATCAAGTTGGCGATCATTCAGCGCTGCCCCTTCATGAACGCCGAGGTTGCCCATATAATACCGGTCAAGGGTGGTGCCCCGTTCGGTCCGCAACTCGCGAACCGCTAGGAGCGCCTCCAGGATCGTGACGAACGCCTTTGGTCCAGGCATGGCCGGATTCTCGGAGAGCTTTTCGCAAGCAATCTCGACGTATTGCCCGAGTAGCGTCCATTCTGCGCGCGAGAGAGCTTGCTTCATTTCCGATTTGTGGCGGATAGCGCACAGGGCGTCCGTTGGCGATTTTCGCAGGTCCGCGACCTCCAGCCGGAAGTCGAGGCGATCCTCTTTGGCCGACTCCAGGAGCGTCTTAGCGACGTCCGACAGCGATACGGCTTCGCCCCGTCCAGCGGAAATCACTTGTTTTGAGCGCTCTAGGAACCCCCGCAGCGAGTCGGAGATACGGATGGAGAGGGTTTGTTGTTGGGGCTTGCGCTCCATGGTTCCTTCAGCATACCATCGTTATATTGCAAATGCAATGGTGTAATTAGTTGCATCGATACAATAACATGTAGTACACTGGCGGATGGGTCGGGGGAGCTCCACATGTTTGACGAACGCTTCGTGACGGCTTTGGCTACGGAAATCGCCGCTCGCATCACCCCTCAGCTTCAACGTCGGAACGGCGCTACGGTGAATCGCCTCCTCTCAGTGAAGGAGGCCGCAGCCTACATCGGCCGCACGGAACAGGCGCTCCAACACCTCATCCACAAACGCGAAATCGTGGTCGTTCGCACGGGCCGACGGGTCCATCTAGACCGCAACGACCTGGATCGGTGGATTGAGGCGAATAAGGATTGATGTCTAACCGGGTCGCTTTCCGTCGATTCGGGTTTGTATCGCGCGCCGCTGCTGCGCTAGGGTCTCCGTCAGCTTCGCCTCGTCCGGCAACGCCAGTTGATACTCGCGGGCCAAAACTGAGTTCCGTAGATTTCCCAGTGCGTAATGTGCGACGGCTGCGTTCTTCTCCGAACAGAGGATCAGGCCGATCGGCGGGTTTTCGTCCGCGTGGGTGCAGTGCTCACGGGCGTAGTTTAGGTAGAGGTTCATTTGACCGGCGTCGGCGTGGGTGAATTTGCCGAGCTTCAAATCAATCAGGATAAGGCAGCGGAGGCCCCGGTGGAAGAAGAGAAGATCGACGCGGTACCACTCATGGCCGATTCGCAAGCGCTTCTGCCGCGCCACGTAGGCAAAGTCGTTCCCCAGTTCAAGAAGGAAGTGCCCGAGGTGATGGATAAGCGCCTCTTCGAGGTCTGACTCGGAGTACTCGTCCCGAAGCCCGAGGAACTCGAGGACAAACGGATCTCGAATTTCTTCTTCCGGCGTGGTCCGATCCTCTGGCTTTGAAGATGCCGCAAGCGCTCTTCGGGAACGCAGCGAGCGGTCATAGAACAACGTCGAGATCTGCCTGTCAAGTTGCCGTACCGACCATCCACCGCGAATCGCTTCCTGCTCATTAGAACCCACGCGCGTCAGGATTGGTCACTGAGAGTAGCCGGACGTAGTGTGACCAGGACAGCGGAAACGGGGCGCCGTCAAACTGTCCAGACAGCGTCTGGACAATTGGTCGTGTGCCAGATTGTCCAGACGTCGTCTGGATTTTGTCTCGATAGGCCAGGTAGAATTGGCGCATCTGAAAGACGTTGGTGCGGGAAAATCCGCGACCGAACCTTGCAGAGAGGTCGTGCGAAAGCAGATCCAGCAGAAGTTCGCCGTAGTTTGCCCGGGACTTCCCCTTCTGTTCGTGCTCGAAGATTCGCCTGCCAATCTCCCAGTAGGTGACCGAGAGAATCGAGTTCACCGCGCGGCCAGCGGCGTGCCGTGCGTCTTCAAGCAAACCGACAACGCCGTCCAAGAAGGCGTCATAACCGGCGGGTACCGACTTCATAGGCCGTTTCATTGTTGGCCTTCCCGCTCTTTATTATCAGCTTTTCGTTGCATCAACTCTTTCGCTGCCCTGATGTCGTCGACATCCACGATGTTATATCGCCGCTCCATCGAATCCGTCCGATGACCCAAAATCCGCATGCGCACCACCTGAAGCACTCCGGCGCGCCGCATGTTTCGGACGGCTGTCCGCCGAAGATCATGGAATTTCAGGGTCGGCACTCCCGCGGCGTCGCACGCCTTTTGCCAAGAACGACGAAACTCCTTAAAAGGAACTCCAGCGCGATGACGCGCGCCCACAACCATCTGCGTTCTCATGCGACCCCTTGAGCAAGTCCATCATATCGCCTTCGAGAATGGGAAACGGCTCTCTAGCGTACCCGCTCTTGGTGCGCTCCGAGTCGAGGGTGATGAACCCCGGCTCCCAATCCACTTTGCCGCCATTCGATTGAGAGCAACTCCCCCAGCCGCACGCCGGCGAAGCATACAGTCACGAATAGCGGCCTGAGATATTCCGGCAGAGCGTCTCGCAGCTTCGCGTACTTGCTCGTCCGTGAGGAAGCCTTGGCGAACGTTGGTTTCAGCCACCATTGGAAAGTAGGAAGTCGTGAGGATCTTGGGCGGCGTACATATTGCGTCCCCGATTGAGCGCCGTCCGCAGAATCGAAAGTTCCCGATTCGCCGTCGCGTCGCTTCTACCCTCTGCGGACCGCTTGCGCCGGAACTCCCTCAACTTCTCCGTTGTTAGTTTCGCAGCGCGAAGGTGGCCAAATAAGGGACGGAGCGTCGCCTCGATTACCAGTTTCCAAACCCGAGCCGTAGTCGGCTTGATGTTGGCCCCGGTGTACTCCAGCAGATCATCCAGCAACTCGCCGCACGTGACCCTTGCCGCCACGACATCGGCCGCTTCTCCGCGAGACTTCTTGCCGAGCAACTGGTCGCGAAGCAGCACCGCATCCTGCCGCCTGCGCGATCCCGAAGACTTCTCAACCTGACGGCCATCAACCCAAAACGAGACGTACCAGACCTCGCCGCGCTTGAAAATGGTGCCGGCGCCGTACGAACTTGTTGCCATGGCCGCATTCTAGCTCGCAAGACCGTTGCAAAACCGATGCAATCGTCAAAATGAGAAAGGCCATCCGTCTCCAGATGGCCTCTATGTTATTGATTTATTTGGTGCGGAGAGGGGGACTTGAACCCCCACGAGATTGCTCCCGCTAGCACCTCAAGCTAGTGCGTCTGCCAATTCCGCCACCTCCGCAGGGGGCGCTACTTCTTCGGTGGGGCCGGTGGCACGGGGGCCGGCGGGCGGGTGGTAGGAAGCGGTAAAGTCACCGTCTTGCCGCCCGGGAGTTGCACGCTGGGCCCCTTCGCCGGAGCGGGCGACTTGGCTGGCGCCGTCTGGGTGCCGGCGGGCGCGCTATCCAGAACCGTCTTCGCACCGGTGTTCGACCCGCGCGTGGCCAGGATGGAAAGCGATAGCGATGTGATCATGAACACGATAGCCGACGCCGTGGTGGCCTTTGAAAGGAGGGTGGCCGAACCTCTCGGACCGAAGGCGGTCTGGGAGCCCATGCCGCCAAACGCTCCCGCCAGATCGGCAGCCTTCCCGCTTTGCAGCAGCACCACAATGATCAGGAAGATGCAAACTATTACATGAACGATCGTCAAAAGAATCAACATCACGCTCTCATAGTATACATCAGACCGCGCGGGCCTTGCGGACCGGGCGGCCAGCCTCGGCGCGGGCCGGTTTTTTCATGGCTTGCGCGAGCCGGCGCACCTGGTCGCTGACGCACACCAGAAACATGGGCTGGCGCGCATTTTTCAGCAAATCGACAATGCGGTCAGGCGCCTCTTCCAAGTAGATGGATTTGCCGTCGGTGAGCAGATGGGTTTCCGATTCGCTCTTGAGGGCGTCGCTGAGGCGCTTGCCCATGTCCTTCTGCAGGAAGCGCAGCACCCGACGGATTTTCTGGAGTGAAAAACCCTTCCGCCGCAACTCGGCGATAACGGAAACTTCCAGAACCTCCTGGGCCAGGTAAACGCGTTTATGACCGTCCTGGCGCGGAGAAACGACACTGCGTTCGTCCCACCACTGCAACTGGCGCAGGCTGACGCCACAGATACGGGCTACCTCGGTACTCGTGTATTGGTCGCTGCCTGGTAGAGCCGCAGGCCGTGTTTTTTTTGTTTTGAACATTTTGCCCCGCTTTCGGTTTGGAAAAAACAGCCGCCATTCTGGATTGTACTTTAGTCGTGAGCGGTGTCAATAGGCAATTGTAGATCTTTTGGGGGGGCGGTGGGCGAGACAGGCCAGGAGGCCGGTTCCACTGTGCTAATATAAGGGTTTCCCAACCTGAGGTTTTCGTGGCCAGAATCACCCGTAAAGAGTTGAAGACCGACAAGTTTGCGCTCGAAGTGGGGCACACAGTCGATTTTTTCGAAGAACACCACACTGAGATCGTCCGCTACGGAGCGGCGGCGCTTGTGGTCATCGCAATCGTCGTTCTCATTTTTGTGTACCGGAGCCATCAGCACATGATCCGCCAGCAGGCGCTGTCGAGAGCTATCCAGGTGCAGGAAGCACCCGTAGGACAGGGGTCTCCGGGAGCGCCTCTCACCTTCCCCACCCAGGAAGCCAAGGATAAGGAAGCCATCAAGGTATTCAGCGAACTGGCAGCCAAATATTCCGGAACGGACGAAGGCTACATCGCGGAATATTATTTGGGTTGTATCGCCGCCGATCAAGGCAAGTTGGGCGAGGCAGATAAACGCTTCAGTTCGGTCGCCGATTCCGCCGGCAAACAGTATGCGTCTCTGGCCAAGCTTTCGCTCGGCCAACTCTACTTCGCCGAAGGCAAGCCCGGTCCCGGCGAGAAGATGCTGCGCTCGCTGATGGATCACCCCACGGTATTCGTCTCCAAGGACCAGGCGACGGTGGTGCTGGCAAAGGTTCTGGCGCCCAGCAATCCCGTCGAGGCGCGGAAGCTGCTGGATCCGCTGCGCGCCAAGCCCGGTGCGATAAGCCAGACCGCCATCCAGGCTTACGGCGACCTGCCGCCCCAATAGGCCGGGCACGCCATGCTCGGGCATCTCCGGTTTCCGGTGGAGCGCAGCGGAGGGCGGCGTTACCCGGAATCCGCGCATCCCTACCGTAACGCGTTTCAGCGCGACCGCGACCGCATCGTGCACGCGCGCGCCTTCCGCCGCCTGGAGGCGAAGACGCAGGTATTTACACCGGGTCTCTGCGACCACTTCCGAAACCGTCTCACGCACACCATCGAAGTCGCCCAGATCGCACGCACGGTGGCAGCCGTGCTGGCGCTCGACGAGGATCTAACCGAGGCGCTGGCGCTGGCCCACGACATCGGCCATCCGCCCTTCTCACACGCCGGCGAGGACGCGCTGGACGGCCAGATGAGGCGATTCGGGGCGCGCTTCGATCACAACCTGCACGCCGTACGCATCGTAGAGATCTTCGAGCAGCGCTACGCCCGATTCCCGGGGCTGAACCTATCGTTCGAAGTGCGCGAAGGCATCGCGAAACATTCGCGCGATTTCGGCCCCGGTGAGAATCCCGATCTGGAGGAATATCTGCCGGGCTTACGGCCTCCCCTGGAGGCCCAGCTGATCGACCTGGCGGATGAGATCGCCTACAACACCGCCGACCTGGACGATGCCGTGGCCGCGGGCCTGGTGCGACCCGAAGAGGTGGCCGCCGAGTCGCCGTACTACAAGGAACTCCACGAGGCGGCCGAACAGCAGTTCCCCGGAGCGCCGGAGAGCGCACGCTTCCACGAGACGCTGCGCTGCCTGATCGATGCACTGGTATCCGGTCTGATCAACGGCACCGTACGCCGCGCTTCGGAAGCCGGACTCGAGACAGTGGAGGATGTGCGCCGGCATCCGGCGCGGCTGGCCGCTTTCACGCCCGAAACAGAAACGGCGAATCGCGATTTGAAACGTTTTCTGCACCGGCGGGTCTATACGGCGCCGGCTTTGCGTGAGGAGCGCGACCGGGCGGCCGGCATGATCGCGGAGTTGTTCGAGTTTTTCGTTGAGCAGCCGGAACGGATGCCGGCGGCACACGGCGAATTGATACCGGGCGAACCTGCGTACAGGGTGGTTTGCGATTACCTCGCCGGCATGACCGATGGATTCTTCCTGCGGACTTACCGGGAGATGCTGGGCTGATGAACATTAGCGGGACAGGTACGCTGGGGACCGCGTCTGGGTTCAAGTATAATTGAAGCGAAGAACGGAGGGTAAATGGGGAAAAAGGTAGCCATTGGTTGTGTCGGCGTGGCACTCGTTTTCGTGCTGATCGCGGTAGTTTCAATCAGCGGAATCTACAACTCACTGGTGCAACTCGATCAGACCACGCAAGCGCAGTGGGCTCAGGTCGAAAACGCATATCAACGGCGCGCCGATCTGGTGCCCAACCTGGTGGCGACCGTCAAAGGCGCCGCGAACTTTGAGCAGAGCACCATGACAGCGGTTACGGAGGCGCGGGCCAAGGTCGGCCAAGTCACACCCGCCGCGATGGCCGACATCACCAAAGATCCGGCAGCCTTCGAGCGGTATCAGCAGGCGCAGGAAGGGTTGTCTTCGGCGCTGTCTCACTTGCTGGTCGTCACCGAAAACTATCCGCAGCTTAAAGCCACCGCCAACTTCCGCGATCTTCAAGCGCAGCTCGAGGGCACCGAGAATCGCATTACTGTGGAGCGACAGAGGTTCAATGAGGCAGCGCAGGCCTTTAATACCCACCGGAGCAGTTTTCCGGCAGTGGCGATCGTTGGCTTCTTCGGCGATAAATTCGCAACTAAGCCTTACTTCCAGGCACAATCCGGAAGCGAAAAGGCGCCCGAGGTAAAGTTCTAAGTTGCTTCCGCGCCGTAGTTTGCTTGTCCCCATCGTCCTGGTTTCGACCGCGATCCTATACGCGGCCGAGACGCCCATCCCTCCGTCGCCCACAGAGTGGGTCACGGACACCGCAAACTTCCTGTCGCAGGAAGCGGTGCGTTCACTGGACGCACGTCTCGCCGCCTACCAGCAAGCCACCGGCCATCAATTGATTGTGTACATTGCCCCCACAACGGGCGATGCGCCGATCGAGGACTGGGCCGTGCGGGCCTTCGCAAAATGGAAGGTGGGCCGGAAGGGGCTTGATGACGGGTTGGCCCTTTTCATCATGACCCAGGATCATAAGATGCGAATCGAGGTCGGGTACGGACTCGAAGCCGTGGTGCCCGATGCGATCGCGTCCCGTGTGATCAACGAAGTGATGCAGCCTCGGATTCAAGCCGGCCATGCTGACGACGCGGTAACGGCAGCTATCGACTCGCTGACCGGAGTCATCGGCGGGCAGGCCAATGCGCCTCCGCCGGCGCCAACGCGGACGCCGCAGCACTCCAAGCCATGGAGCCTGCTTCAGTGGATCTTCTATGGCATCGTTGGGATACTGATTCTGGCCTTGGCGATTACGCATCCGGCCCTAGCCTTCTACTTCCTGGCGAGCATTATGTCCGGCGGCAGCGGGGGTGGTGGCAGCGGCGGTGGCGGCGGATTTGGCGGCGGCGGTGGGCGGTCCGGCGGTGGAGGAGCGAGCGGATCATGGTAACCATCGACAAGGATCGGATCAGGCTGGCGATTCAGAAAGCCGAGAAGCGGACTTCCGGCGAGGTCCGCGTTTCCGTGTCACCGCCGATCTGGGGCGATGTTCGGAAAGCGGCCGAGAAGGCATTCGAGCGCCTGGGTATGACCGCGACGAAGGAACGCAATGCCGTGTTATTCTTCGTCGTGCCGGCGCGCCGCAAGTTCGTCGTGTTAGGCGACAGCGCCATCCACGAGAAGGTTGGCCAGGAGTTTTGGCATCACATCGTCCGAACTGTGTCCGAGAAGTTCAGGCAAGGCGATTTTACCGGCGGCCTTCTCGCCGGAATCGAAGTAGTAGGCGAAGACCTGGCCAAGCATTTCCCTCACCACGCCGCCGGCAGTACGAACCAATTGCCGGATGACGTCGACTATGGCCCGGAAAAGCCTGGCGGCTAAAGCGCTCTGCCCGGCGCGGCAGGCATACGCGAATGTTTGCTTGTAGTGATGTAGTAGCGCAGCGGAACAGTCGCAAGGTGTCCGGCTGTATTCGGTCAGATGACTTCTCACGGTCAGTTCCGACGGTTGCAGGCGTGATGGGCCGCGAAGCTCGGGAAATCGCCAGCCGAAACGCTGACGATCGGCAATCCGCCTGCTTCACTGCACTGGATGAAGTGGCATCGAAGCCCCGCTTCGCCTTTACGGGCGCACAACGACCACAGCGCGATGATGGCGCCGATGATAATGATGGGTCCTAACAACGACCACCTGATCGAAGGCCATCAGCGGCTGCAAGACTGCCGCGCTGGCGCCAAGAAATACTGCAAGTGCGATTAAACGCTTCATTTTTAATGTTCTCCTGCCATCGAGAGTGCATTTCAGACGCCAAATGAGTCTCGCATAATTACCCCAGGCCCCGCGCCGTGCTCTTGGCGCTGTGCCGCGGTCCTGCGGCCGGGGCAAAATGATGAGCACGCCAAAAACACACGCCAAAGCACACGAAGCAAAAGGAAGGCCACAACTTCGGACCGGGAAGATATCGATCGCTCGTGGTCGCACAAGCGAACGGCAAATCCACCCGGAATGGGCCGACTCGGCCCGCTCACAAACTTCCCCTTGACAATCTAGGGCAACCTGCTCCATACTACCCATAGATCGTCATAGGAAACATTCGGTCGCTAAATCACGGCTAAATTATGGCCAAATCCGATTCACCCATGCTGCTCCAGGGCACTCTCGACCTGCTGGTCCTGCACGCCATCCAGCGCGGCGCCCTGCACGGCTATGCCATCGCTCAAACCATCCATCTGCTTTCGGACCAGGCGCTCAAAGTGGAAGAGGGGTCGCTCTATCCGGCGCTCTACCGCCTGGAGCTCGACGGCGCCGTCTCCGCCCACTGGGGAGTCTCCGAAAACAACCGCAAAGCCAAGTATTACGAGATCACCAAACGCGGCAAAAAACTGTTGGCCGCCCAACAGGAAACCTGGAGCCGGCTGTCGCTGGCCGTGCAACGTGTTCTGGCGAGGCAACCCTGATGCGCAGATTATTCCTAAGATTACGCCGCCGCCGTTCGATGGAGCGGGATGTCGAAGCCGAACTTGCCTTTCATCGCGACATGGCCGCCGCGCAAGGCAACCCCACCCCTATGGGCAATACCACCGTCGTCAAAGAGCAGGCCCGCGACCTATGGCGTTTCACCTTCTTCGAGAACCTCTGGCGCGATGTGGTGTACGGCGTGCGCAGCCTGCGCCGCAGCCCCGCGCTGGTGCTCACTGCGCTGCTTTCGCTGGGCCTGGGCATCGGCATCAATACCGCCATCTTCTCACTTGCCGTCGAATTTCTGTTCAGCCAGCCTTCCGTCACGAACCCCGGCTCAGTGGTCTTGTTGATATTGGGTGGCAACAGCCATGCCAACCCGGAGGTCGTCGATTTCGTTCGATCCAGCGGCTTGTTTCAGGCCGTCGTGGGAGAGAACGAGGAGACCTTCATCAACTGGAACGATGGCGCCGAAACGCGCCAGATCTTTGCCGTGCAGCTCACCAAGAATTACTTCAGCGCGCTAGGCGTCCCCATCGCCGATGGCCGCGGCATCCTCCCGCAGGATACTGACGAAGCCGTGGTCCTGAGCAACCGTTTCTGGCGTTCCCATCTGCGTGGAGACCCGGCCGTCGTCGGTCGCGCGATCCGCCTGGATGGCCGCCCTTACACCGTCGTGGGAATCCTGCCGGCCGACTACCGTTCCCTGATTGGCCTGGGCTTCTCGCCGGATGTGTATGTGCCGCCTTACATTGAGGGCACCCGCCTGGCCATCTATGCGCGCCTCCGGCCGGGCGCCACCATCGGCGAGGCGCGCGCAGGGCTGTTAACCGTCGCGCGACGTCTGGACCAACTCATGCCGGGGCCTTTCCCTTATGCGCGGGAGTGCCGGATTGCGGCCGTCGGCGGCCTGGATCGGCTAAGATCCGAGACAGGCGAAGAGGGAAGCCAGATTCTCGGTCTGTTCTTCCTGGTTTTACAGGTGGTGGTCGGGCTGGTGCTGTTGATTGCGTGCTTGAACGTCGCCAGCCTGCTGCTGGCGCGCGGTTCGGCGCGGCGTCGGGAATTGGCCACCCGTCTCTCGCTCGGCGCGGGCCGCGGACGCCTGTTCCAGCAACTGTTCAGCGAGAGCCTGTTGCTTTCCCTTATGGGTACGGTCCTCGGCCTCGCTCTGCGCCAGGCGCTGGCTGCCGCGTTGGATCGGTTCCGCCCGCCGCTGCCGCTCCCGATTCACTTGCATCTGACCATGGATTTTCGCATCACCGTCTATGCCATCCTGCTCACCAGCTTCGCGGCCATCGCGTCTGGTCTGCTGCCGGCCTGGCGTTCGATCCGGCAAACGATTTCACCGGATCTTCGGCCGGAAAGCAAGCTGCGCATGCAGCGCGTCATGGTGGTGGCGCAGATCGCCCTCTCGCTGGTTGTGCTGACCGCGGCATTCTTGTTTCTGCGAAACCTCTGGCGATCGAACGCCATCAGCCCTGGCTTCGATGTCCGGCACACCCTGCGGGCGGACGTGAACCTGCCTCCGGCCGCTTACAAGGACGACCTGCGCAAGCGCGCCTACGTTGCCCTGTCGCTGCAGGCCCTCGCCGGGCTGCCTGGAATTCAGGCGGCCGCAGCTGCCCGCATTATTCCATTTACCGATAACACCAGCTACGGCAGCGAACTTACCCTGACCGACACCGGGCGGAAGGTGCCGGTCGAATTCGCCTGGAACGCGGTGTCGCCGGATTATTTCCGTGCGATGGGCATCCCCATAGTTCGCGGACGGACGTTCCTGCCTGGCAGCCTGGCTGGCAGCGACGACACTGCGGCGCGCCCCGTGATCGTCAACCGCACATTCGCGCAGCGATACCTCGCAGATCGCGAACCCTTGGGCCGCAGCTTTGTCTGGGGGCGTAACCAGACGCCCTCTCGGATCGTGGGCGTCGTCGAAGGGACCAAGACCATGTCGATCGGCGAGCGTGACCGGCCGCAGGTCTACGAAGATCTGTCCAGAATCGATAACGATCGCACGCGCCTGCAGTTTGTGCTCCGGTCCGCCACTCCGCCCGCCATGCAATTGCAAGCCGTACACGCGGCATTGCGGCGCGTTGACCCGGATGCCGGCCTGCAGGTGGAGACCATGTATTCCAGCATCGGGCTAGCCTTCCTTCCCAGCCAGGTGGGCGCGGCGTTGCTCGGAGGCATCGGCGTACTGGGCCTGATCCTGGCCATCATAGGGCTGTACGGTGTGATGGTGTACTCGGTCAGCCGACGCACCCGCGAGATTGGCGTACGCCTGGCACTGGGCGCGGATCGGCGCGACATAACGTTTATGATCGTGGCCGGTGCCGCGAAGCTCGTCTTGATCGGCTCGGCAGCCGGCCTGCTCTGCGCGTTCTACCTGGTGAAGCCGCTGGCCATGTTCCTGGTCCCCGGCCTGCGCCCAAGCGATCCCATAAGCTTCCTGGCAGTGGCCGCGTTGCTGGCCATTACGGGCCTCGCCGCCGCGTGGGGTCCGGCGCGCCGGGCGGCCAGCGTCGATCCCATGACATCGCTCAGGTACGAGTAGTGCTCGTCAACAGCCGCGCCGTCGCGGAGTTACACTGAAGGGGAGGAACACCCCATAGGAGAGCGGGCATGACCGACGAAGAACTGATCCGGCGTTTCGATCAGCTTCAAGGACGATTATTGGAAACCATCCAGGGCTCCGAAGCACGGACACTGGAGACCATCCGGGACATGCGGACAGAGACCCGGGACTCCGAAGCGCGGACACTGGGAACCATGCGTGACATGCAAACCGAAATCCTGCGCGGTCTGGAGCGTTTCGCGCGGGGCAATTTCGCGCGGTTGCATCGCCTGGAGGTCTCCGACAACGACCTCAACGAGCGGTTGAACGCGCTGGAGGAGCGCATCACAGCCATCGAAACGCGGCCCCCACAATGACGTCGCTCCCGCCTCAAGCGCAGCCCAAAAACAGCCACTATCCAACTGGCGGCAACGGCCTTGCGCCGGTCAAATGTTTCAGCGCTTTGATCACATTTGCCCGGGTCTACGATCGGAAGTCAGCCGGGGCGCGGTGTCGCCTACTGGCATGAGGCCTGGCTTCGGCTGGCGCGGTACCACAAATCCGGATCTCCGCCGCGCCAACAGCCACAGGACGCGGCCGGAGGGCGGGCAACTCGCCGGATTCGAACGGGCCGCTAAGCACACGGGTGTTCCCCGCTGCAGTGCGCCCGCTACGCGGCGGTGATCGCGACGGCGCGGGTTGGTTGCCGATCAACAAGCCCGGCCCGCGGTCGGTCAGGCCGGAAGTCAATTGGTCAGGTAGCGCCGGAACACGTGCTTCGTCACATCCGGCATGAATTCCCTTAGGATCTTGACGCCGGCATTCGCGGCCATGCCAATTCCGAAGCTCACGGCCCCGTCGCCGGCTGAACCGCCAAAGCCGCGAAATGAAAACGGCACCCGCGCTTAGAGCCCAGGCGTGAAACATTTTTGCCGGTTTCCGTACCTGGCCAAGAGTTTTATTGGCGGCTTAAAACCGGCTGGCGCGCCACCCAGAACTGGTCGAATATCCCGCGAGGATGCGGCCGATCTCTGCAGGCTCGCCGCGTCAGATCTCGCTATCGGGTGAGGAGCCGCCGACAAATCCGCGTTGTGAATCAAAAATCTCGGCCTTTGCGCGACGGAGGCCGCGACCCGTACCTAACACAACCTGCTCTGCGCGATAATAGGCGTACGCCCCGCGCGGGGCCAAGGCGACCCATGTGCTTTTCGGCGGCAGCGAACTTTGTTGGCAGCGGCGTTCTGGGCGCCATCGGCATCGTCACTTTGACGAAGGTGAAACACAGGCGCGAACTTCTCTTCGCGTCGCTGCCCACGCTATTCGCCATTCATCAATTCACCGAGGGATTTGTCTGGCTCGGATTGGATGGGATTCTCTCGCCCACGGTAACGCACGACATGGGGTCGGCGTTCATGTTGTATGCGCAGGGTCTCCTCCCTATCCTGCTGCCGTTGAGCGTGCTGCTTTTTGAGCCTGACGCGAAGAGCCGCGGGCGCATGCTGCCATTCCTCGTGCTCGGCGGAGCAACGGCGCTTTATATTTTGTGGGCGTTAGTGGCGTACCCATTGCAGGTGTACCTTAGGGGAAATAGTATCGTGTACATCAACCCAGCGACAAACAATACAGCGGTTGCGTTGCTTTATGTGGTCGCAACCTGCGGTTCCCTGTTTTTCTCGAAGGTCAGGGCGATGGTGATCTTCGGCGCGGCAAACTTGGCGATTCTCCTGCTTGTAATGGCGGTCAAGCGGTACGCGTTCACGTCGCTGTGGTGCGCGTACGCCGCGGTCGCTAGTGTGATCATCCTCGTGTACTTCTGGAGAAGCGCCGCAGACCGGCCGTTCCTCTACGGGCAGCAACGCCAACTTGAAGCTCCATAGGAAGGAGCTTCGAATGTCGCGCTACGTCACCGCCACTTCGCGCGCGGCCGAGACCTTTGTTCGGCCGGCCCATGCGGCAGCGTGACCGCAGCGCATCGGTGAATGAACTGCGATATTCTATCTGTGGGGAACCCAAAGCGAAGCTGCGATGAAAGAAAAAACGGATGTCCTGCAGGGTACGTTGGCGTTGATGGCGCTCAAGACACTGGATGTCCTGGGCCCGCTGCACGGCTACGGAATCGCGCGCCGCATCGAGCAGATCAGCGGAGACCTGCTTACGGTGAATCAAGGCACTCTGTATCCGGTGCTATTGAAGCTCGAGCAGGAGGGCGCCATCGCGTCGGAATGGGGCGCATCGGAGAATAACCGCAGGGCGCGCTACTATCGGCTGACCCGCGAGGGACGCAAACAGCTCCAGGCCGAGAGCCGGAATTGGGAGCAAACGGCAGCGATCATCGGCCGGTTCTTCACGGCCAAAGCGGAGGATCTGCGATGAGGTCCAGGCTCAGGCGGTTCCTCAAGCGGCTGGCCGCCACGGCAATGCGCCGGCAAAATGAGGAGCGATGGCGGGAAGAGTTCGAGGAGCACCTGGACCTGCAAACGGCGGAAAACCTTCGCGCCGGATTGTCGCCGGTTGAAGCGCGCCGCCAAGCCATACTGAAGTTCGGCGCGGTGGAGGGTTTCAAGGAGGAGTACCGGGAGCAGCAGGGCCTCGCGTTTCTGGAAACCCTGCTGCAGGACACGCGGCATGCGCTGAGCCGGCTGCGAAAGGCCCCGGCGTTCACCATCACCACGGTGCTGTCGCTGGCGCTGGGCATTGGCGCGACCACTTCTATCTTCACTTTGATACACGCCGTCCTGCTGAAGTCGCTGCCGGTAGCGTCCCAGCGAGTTGTACCGCCTGGGGAAGGAAGCACGCTGCTGCTACCTGGGCGGGTACAGCCAGGATAAAGAATTAGCGCTGGTCTCTTACGATTTGTACAAATACTTAAGAGACAACACCAAAGGCTTTTCGGAGTTAGCGGCCTTCCCGGCGCTTGAGCCTCAGTTCGGTGTCCGGCGCTCGCGCAGCTCAGAGGCCGCCCAAAGCTATCCGGGCGAGTTCGTCTCAGGCAATTACTTCAGCATGTTCGGCATAAGCGCCTATGCCGGACGGGTGCTTACGCCCGGCGACGATCGGGCCGGCGCGCCGCCCGCGGCAGTCATGAGCTATCGCTTATGGCAGCAGAGGTATGGACTCGATCCGACCGTCGTTGGCAGCGTCTTCAATCTGGATAACAAGCCATTCGCCGTGGTCGGAATCACTCCGCCGGGTTTTTTCGGCGACACTTTGCGCAGCACCCCGCCCGATTTCTTTCTGCCGCTGAACAGCGAACCGTTCGTCGAGAGCGATTCCGATCTCCACAAGGCCGACGAGCACTGGTTAGACTTGATCGGCCGCATCCAGGCAGGCGCGCAGCCCGCATCCAAAGAGGCCGGCATGCGCGTCGAGCTGAAGCAATGGCTGCGCTCGCACTGGGGTGAGATGGACGCAAACGCGCGCGCGAGTTTCCCCAGTCAAACCCTGAACCTGAGCCCCGGCGGCGCTGGGATCACCAGCATGCGGCAGGAATATGAGCACTGGCTGCAGATCCTGATGATGGTCACGGCATTTGTGCTGCTGATCGTCTGCGCTAACGTGGCCAATCTGATGCTCGTTCGCGGTATGGAGCGGCGGCGGCAGACATCGCTGAGCATGGCGCTGGGAGCGCAACCGTCGCGGCTGGTGCGGCAGGCTCTCACGGAAAGCATATTGCTCTCTCTGTCAGGCGGCGCGGCGGGTCTGGCGGTGGCATTTGCAGGCACGCGGCTGATTTTGCATTTTGCATTCCCCGCTGTTGGCGGCGCCGCCGGCGTCCCCATAGGCGCGTCGCCATCCGTGCCGGTGCTGCTGTTCGCCTTCGGCGTTTCGCTGTTCACCGGAATTGCCTTCGGCATGGTTCCCGCCTGGATGGCCACGCGCGTAGATCCGATTGAAGCTCTGCGCGGTGCCAGCCGCTCCACCGCCCGCACCGGCGCGCTCCCGCGCAAGGCACTGGTGGTGTTTCAGGCCGCGCTCTCGCTTATTTTGCTGTCGGCGTCAGGACTGCTGACAACCGCGCTGCACAGACTGGAGAATCAGGATCTCGGATTCGATCAGGGCCGTCGCACAGTGGCGAAGATTGAGCCAAGGCTGGCCGGCTACCGCCCGGATCAGCTCACGCCGCTTTACCGGCGTATCCAGGATTCGCTATCCCGCATTCCCGGTGTATCGGCAGCGGCTCTCTGCACATTCTCACAGCAAAACGGCAACCAGTGGGGCGGTGGCGTGTGGGTGGATGGGCGCCCCGCCCCGGGACCCAATGACAACAACCTGTCCTTCTGGGATCGAGTGACAGGGGGATACTCCGAGGTCATCGGAAATCCGATCGTTAGAGGGCGCGGCATCTCCGATCAGGACACGTCCGCTTCGCGGCATGTGGCAGTGATCAACGAGGCGTTTGCGCGGAAGTTCTTCCAGCGCGAGGATCCCATTGGAAAGCATTTCGGACGCCTCGGAATAGGAGCGTCCCGCCAATACGAAATTGTGGGCATTGCGAGAGACATCCGCGATTTGACTTACAATCTCGACAGGCCGAATAGCCCGGGTTATTTTCTGCCGGAAGCGCAGCATGACGTTTTGCCGGACTCCGGATCCGACGAAGTCTCTCCGGGCTCGCATTTCCTGCATGACATTGTCATGGTGACCGAACCGGGTGCCAGCCTGTCCATTGCACAGGTGCGCCAAGCCATGGCTATGGTGGATCCCAGCCTGCCGGTCATTTCGCTTCACACCGTGAGCGAGCAGGTAGCCGGCCAGTTCAGCCAGCAGCTGTCGGTGGCGGCGAGAAAGGGGGCCAGTTTGGCGGGCAGGAAGGGACCACCTGCGTGGTTACGCCATGGACTTGGACGGCATGGCCCGGGCCCTTGATTGTGGTTTGGTTGCCCTGCGGCAACTTTCGTTGCCCTACGGCAACCGC
>Ga0302325_10008290_pt1 | contig 22838 bp, 32 predicted proteins | sample Palsa_T0_2_FD_201948 | JGI IMG/M metagenome (GOLD analysis project Ga0302325, IMG submission 201948) | Peat permafrost microbial communities from Stordalen Mire near Abisko, Sweden - Palsa_T0_2 | ecosystem: Environmental > Terrestrial > Soil > Palsa > Peat permafrost | place: Sweden: Abisko...
TTGGGGGGGGGGGGGCGGGGCCCCACCAACGGAATCGGCGGGGCGGTTTTGTTCCACTACGATTCCTACTGTGTCTGCGAACCGGATGGGAGAATGCGGAACATTGCCAGGTAATAAGAACATCTCCCCTGCAGGTTAACACTCACTCAAACACCGAAAACGCCAACACCAACACGAGCATTCAGAGAGCCGACAAGGGGACCAACGGGCCCTTTGGGAGGGGGCTGACAGGGGACCGACCTTCATTGATATGTATATCCTTATGTTCCCCATTGTCCACCACTTTAAGCAACATATTGCCCTTATACTGATAAAAATACTCTGGCGTACAATTCACTGCTCATCAGCCCATGTCGTCATCAAGCAGCGAATCACTCATACCATGATAATCTGTGCGGGCGTTTGGTCCGCCGACAACCATGACAGTGGCATCGCCGTGGAACAGACAAAAATTGCCGATGGGCGGTTTGAGGAGATGACTGTTTTCCTCGAGCCTGCAGCGAAGTCAGATGAGTTTGTTATGGCGGGAAGAACCATTTGGGAAGGTTGATGGGTGGGGATAGCATGGTTTGGTTGCTGGGGATGATGTGTTCTTCGTTGTGATGGTGGGGAACAATAAATTGCGCTCCGTGTGGGCCGGAAGTTGGAATGGAGATCACCGCCCATGCGTCAATTGCGCGATGTGATTGGCTGCTGGGCATGCAGGACGGTGAGATGGATCTCACGTCGGCGGCCGGGGTCCGAGACATGCATGGAGGCTACTTGGGGATATCGAGGGACATTTTGGGAGGGGTTCATACTAACGCCTTTAAGAGCACGTCATGGGACAGAAGATGGGGGTGGTTCCCCACAGATTATCCACCGATTCCTCTCAATCCATGAGCAAACGCGACTTTACAGGTAGAATGCTTCGACACGCGAACTCCATGACAGGTGAAACTTCCGTATAGAAAGCTACTAGAAACAATACTCTTCATCTAAGGTGTTGCACTGATAGTTGCCCGCGATGCATCTGACGAGCGGCAACGGCCGACTCGCCTGACCCTCGGGGCACGGCCTGCAAAATTAACTAACCCCACGTGACGATAACCGTCGCCGGCGGCGACTCGCCGCCGGGCATTGTCATCAGCCAACAGCCTGGCCATGGGTGTCACAAAGGCGTCAGGGGCTTGTGGACCGGGGAAAACTGCCCGACGCAACCGGGCATTAACCGTTACACGACCATGATATCCAAACGGTATCTTTAACAATATGCAACGATATGCGATAGCATTGGTCGGTCACTGGTCAGCGCCTAACGTGGCCATACTGAAAGGACCTCAATCGATTGACGGAGACTTTTCGGGGACCTTATCATGGTTCATTCAGGACGATAAGCACGGGAGATTCAGTAGGTTTGCAACCTCGGGGTTTGAATACTCCGTGAGCGTATCCCGGGGTCTAGCTTTGGCAATGAGACGAAGTACCGGTAAATGAAGTCGGACAACGTGAGATTCATTCCCCTCGTTCGCTCGGTTAATTTGCCCGCTTTACTGTAACAGCTTATGCACCCCACATCGCACCCTCGTTCATCTCGGTACATTCAGCTCAACCTATTCGTCATGCCGGCGGGTCTGATCCTCTGGGGCGTGGGCGCCGCGCACAGCATCTCCGTCGGTGGTCTCATCATTGGAATGGGCATGGTCGGCTTCAGTATCACCACTGGAGGCGGCGTGCCCATCAATTACATCGTCGACTCGTACAAGGATCTCTCTGGGGAGGGTCTGATTACTATGATTCTGATCCGCAATGTGATGTCTTTTGCTTTTAATTATGGGATTACGCCGTGGTTGACTGCGAGTGGGATTCAGAATACGCTTGTCGCGGCGGGGATGCTTGCGTTTGTGTTTACGGCTACTTTCTTGTTCTTTGTCAAGTTTGGCAAGTCGTTGAGACGGAGAAGTGCCAAGGCGTACTGGGCTTATGTCGAGAAGGGAGTGGGCGGGATACATTAAGATCACGTAAGTGTAGAATAGAATTAGTCTGGGTCGTTGTATAAGTAGATGAGTATATCGTTGTATATCGTTGTATTTTACTAGGAGGGATCTCAATATATCTGGCTCCAATTAGTTCTCCTTTGGGACATTGTCTTCTAATGTGAGTATGAAATCCCACTCTTTCTGTCTGACAGGTTGAACACTCAGTCGCGTCTTTCCAACGACCACCATATCCTTGAGAACTGTCTCCTTATACTCCTGCAACTCTTTCAGAGGAATTAACCGTTTTAAACGTCGCACAAATTTGACATCCACCATAAACCACGTTGGTTCATCCTTTTTCGCAGCTTTCTCATCATAGTACGGGTGAGATGGATCCGTCGCAGTATCTAATCAGCCAATGGAACCTACTAGCGGGAGATACAATCAGGATACGCCACCTTGCATATTTCCATGACGCCTGCTATTCCAGGGACTTTGCAGTTACTGTGATATAGAAATGCTTTGTCGCCTAATTTCATGTCTTTCATGAAATTCTTCGCTTGATGGTTTCGCTGTAGTTAGTTAACGCTGAATTGGTCTTGAAATACCACTCCATCCCACGGAGACGTTCTACTGTTAGTGACGAGCCAAGGTGGAGGGGATGTACTTCATTTCCTCGAGGTCATCAATACTGAATTTGACGTCCTAATAGTTAATGCACGCAATTGATCAAATGTGCCTTTCCCTTGACAATCCGTGACTCTGGCTCAGCTTTCAACAACCAGTACTTAGTCCCTCTCGTCTCTGTCTCATCCTGCGCTGTCATTCCGTCTTCCTCCGTCCCTTTCTCTGCAATGCTTTCAGACTTGACCTCACTTTTCCGTCGCTTGTTAGGTGTCGATGTAGGTTTCGGAGTATCCTTACTTCAGCACGTAGACTTCAAGAAGAATACCTCAGCCTCTGCGATTGATACTTCGCTCTTCCGCTTCTGGCGTTGTGAGACTGCTCGCGGCTTCTTCTCTGGCTTGATTCTAGGGGCACATCAATTGCCTGTCCAGTCAAGGACGTACTCATCCACTTCTGCTGTTTTCTCCTCCTCCTTCGGTATACCCTTAGACACTCGACGTCCTCTAGCCATGTTTTCCTTATTATCCGCGTCAGTCGTTAGCGTGAGTCGGTCACTCGCGTCGCTAATAGCCAGAGCGAATTGATGATTGTCAAGCGCGTCACCACGGCAACGCGGCTTCGATTCTCGGATCTTCAGTCTTTGAAAGTTTCCTCAATTCACCCTTCCCATTGCAGCAATGATACCCCGGTCCCTGCAAACCCGTTCACTGCCCCGTCTCCTACAGCATTCCCGCCTGCAATTCACACATAACCCTTCTCGAGGACCGTGTATACCGCTCCAATGCCGGCAACTGTCCCTGGAAGCGTTGACTACGCCGTTCAACCGGAATGAGCTCCGGGCGGCAGCAACGGGCAATCCTGACCTCAATTCGGAGTATTATTTGGTTTACGTGGGTACTTTAACTCCCTGGAGGGAGGGATGTGGCTGATGGGTTTTTAGGACCGTTGGCAAGACGAATTGCGACGTATAAGATTGGAGCGTTTTTGTTGTCTGCTTGTGGATTGGGACTTGCCCCCCTTGTCGCTGCAACAGCCGAACTCCCTGTGATGGCAATCCCAGGTTCGATCCCCCGTCTCCCTTTCTATTGACAATCCCCATTTGTCTCCTCCCTCCTTGCCCCTTGCTTAAGGGACACTGTTCTAAGACCTAGTGGCGATAATTTCCGCGATGCCATTACTAGGCTACCACTATCTCACCCGCCGCTACGTCCTCAGCATGCACATGTACATCCCGCCACAAGCGCGCTCCGACCTCCGCACCTTCACCTCCTACGTCAACTCCATGCGCCCAGGCACCATCCTCCGGCTACGCACATTCCGCCTCCTCTTCGGGATCAAGTCCTCCATCATCCCGCTCGAGGAACTCCGTCTCGTCAGCGTGCCCGGCAAAATCCAGGCCTTCGAGAAGAACATCGAGTGGGTCGCCAAGAGTTTGCGGTCACGGGGGCTGTGGGGACGGAAGGCGTGGTATGTGCAGCCTGGGCTGGGGGGGATGGAAATGGATGGGTTTTGGAGACGGGTGGGGATGGATGAGAAGAGTGTAAAGGAGAATAGGGAGAGGGCGGTGGGTAAGATGAGGGAGATTGCGAGGAAGAAGGTTAAGGGGCTCACGGATGCGGTGGAGAAGTATGAGGGGAATGGTGGGAAAGGGAAGAAAGTTAAAAAGATCTCGATGAAGAATTGATGCGGTATTTGGAGGGAGGCTACGATTGTCCTTGTGTGAGTTCTGTCATTCCAACATGGCTCATCGTTAGCATCTCTGCCTGGTCACTTGGATCAAGCCCAGTGACCATCGCTTTCACCGACTGGGTTGTAAGATTGAAATTGGATCTATCTTTCCATCTCATAGATGGAAGGAGTACCCTCTCGTAGCGCCAGCATCTCCTCATAAATAGACACAGATTCAAGACAAACTAATATCATAAAGTATGCAGATACAATCACTTGAATTTTAGCATTTAACAGCTGCACTAAATTTTCATCCACCAACTCAAAGTTCTTGCTTAACCAGCGGAACTCCCTTAATCTCCATCAACTCTACATCAAACACTACATTCATTAACACAATTCCAGCTAGCCCGTGAAGGAACATCACAGCCCCAAACGACAACAGCCCAGGGGTGAATTGTTCCTGGGATCCTGGGCCGGGAGAGAGGAAGGAAACATACCAAGTGTCGATCCAGCCTTGATGGATCCCATACTTCTATCCCCGTACGCCATATCAGGCGGAATAACCAACTTCCTCTTCTCGCCAACACACATACTACAATCAACCTCAATCCCACAACCACCCCAACACAATTGACCCAAATAACACGCGATTCGAATAAACATCCAGAAGGAGCGCTTGCAGGGGGGATAACTTACTCAAGAAGTCCCTGGTCCCATCCCTTGATAACCTGTCCCGCGCCTAACTTGAACTCAAAAGGTTTGCCCCTACAATTACTCCTCCCGCCCTATCCCCGGGTCTCATACCGATCGTAGGAAGAATCAAAGACCTCGCCATTGGACCATAGTGTGCCGCTAATGTAAGTCACCGTAGGATTTGGGGCGGATACCGATAGTGCATTTTGAGGGAGTCGCCATTTCTGGTTTTGCGAGTACATTGTTCTTCGGGGACGTGGTGTTTGATTCCTTCGTTTTAGATGCATGATAACAAAACGAGATATCCCAGGGAGATGTGGGTTTATCAGAGGAGGACGAAGGAGTTGATAGGGATAGGAGGGGGGGGGGAGGGGATTGGTACCGATTTGCAGGGTCGTGGGAGGGGCTTTTTCATCGGACACGACACCGCGGGCGATGAGTAGAAGACTGAAGACAAGGAGTAAAAGGATTTTGGGAGTGATGTAAGTCTTCATTGTGAGATAGAGAGACTGTAAAGCTGGGTACTGAGCGATGAATTGATCCAGGGCTTGTGGTCAAGGTGACGTGGAGTGTGGGTGAAATTGAAAATGCAGTTCGTGTCCGACACCCGCGAAAATTTGCCGTTCGAACTTGTCAATAATGTCCCTTCCAACGGCCCTCCAATCCTTCCCAAGGACATTCCGCTGCACCACCTGTATCCGAAGAAGTCTCCTCACCTCACCACGCCTCATATTTCCAGCGCGACTTCCATACCGCGGATATGCCACCGACGAGCCTCCACGGAAGAAATTCGAGCTACCGGATGAGTATACGGAAGAAGTCTTCAATGCGCTGGCGAATAATCCACGTATCATGCAAGCGATGCATAACGTTATAGAAGCATTCCATAAGCGGGGGATGAAATTGGATAAAGAGCCCACTGTCACGGAAATGTGGACAATTATGAAGGATAAAGAGATTATCTCTGCCTTGGAAGATTGTTACCCTCCCATGTGGATTCTGGACTTACAGCAGTGTCAAAAGTCAGTAAAGCCTCTGGCGTGAAACTTGATCAGTATGACTCCTTGCAAAAAGTGCAAGCTTAACGGTAGTATTTTGAAAAACATGCCCTGGTCCAAGGAAGCCGAAACTTGGGCGAAAGAGGCCATGGACACTGACCCCACGACCTCCGACGCAGCAATCCAAAGCCGCATCAAAAAAATCCGCGACATTCTCAAACGACCCGACCCATCATCCTCATCATCGAGTCCTCCTAAAACAATCGACGCAGGCAGACCGACGACGTTCGAGAAGGATACCAGTGAGCGGGAATTAGGGGATGATGATCGGGTGTCGCTGGGGGAGGTGCAGGCTGATTTGAGGGGGTGGTGGAAGGGGAATGAGGAACAGGCTTTTCATGAGAAGTTGGCGAGGTATAAGACTAAGATGGGGGATGAGTTGATGGAGGGGGATGTTTATGATTTTTGGATTGAGGAGTGGTCTAGGAAAGTCAAGGAGATTGCAAAACTGGGGCCGTAGTAGCGGGCGGTCTATCTTGGGGTATTTTGTTCAAGAAGGATAATGTTCTGGCATTATCACTTTGATAAATCGCTGTGAGTTGTAAGTAAAGGGATCTATAATATTCAATATAAACTCCTCTCCAAGAGTTTTGACATGCCAGGGTGAGAAGTCCCCAACCCGACGTCCAGCGCCCATCTGATCAATCAAATCACCCCTAGTTCATGCCGCACCGACAACTACTATTTTGCACTCCAGGTATAGGAGAGGGGCTTCCATTAAAGCTACAGTGCAACTCCAGTATGAAGATAATATATATACAATACTAACAATGTGATTAAATGATATCCATGCTGAGATTCAATTCAAGAAGCGGTTAATGACATGCCATGTTCCTGGAACTTGCTGTTTTATCGTTATGGAACAAATAAAACCCCAAGGCAGCGCCAATTCCAATCGCAATCAGCACATGTCCCTACCGTCAATGTCTCCCTTAAAGTATCATGAAACATACCTGATACGTCATAGCTACCAACATCAAGAGATACGAGTAGAAGACTTGTAAACCGTACAACACCGAGCGAATGCAATGTCTCCTCCTGCCCCACCTACCATTAACCTCAACCTGCACAACCCGCAGCAGCCACCAAACCACCAAGCCATAAAGAAAGATGTACGCTCAGACAGATTCCGGGGAGATACTTGCTACTGATACTAGGACTTCTTCGTCCTCGATTATCGGAGTCCGGATCCGCAGAGTCCGAAGTGGGAGTCCCCAGTCGAATCCCACTCGACGTATGTTCATCGAATTTCCGGGCAACGAGGCGTAATAGTTCATACGACATGCCTAGTCCGACTACACCCAGGAGAGTGAAGAAGAGGGACCAGGGGCCGCGGACGTGCCACCATCGGAACACGACGCAGAGATCTTGTGTATCCCAGGTGAACAACATGTGCTGCTTTTAGCGGATCCTAATAGTATCCCCGAAGGCAATGGGGACGGAGGAACAAAGCAGGGGGATGGTGGGAGTACCATTTTGCACATTGCAGGTTGCATGTCGTGGTGTCCGTGGTCCATCTGGAAGAGCCGAGGCTGTTGGTTTCGATTGTGTTGATCGTGGCCGTTGGATAACGTGGGTTGTCTTTTGGCCGGGCGATCCAGCGACGCTTAGTTGGACAAATTTATTTCGCGACGGCCGGATCAATCAAAGTAAATTTAACCGAAAATTGGCTCAATCTCACCGACCGCCTTAATCAAACAAAAATTACACAGGAACAACAGCTCATCAACGTCATCTACATATGTATGTATGTACTTTGAACTCTATTTTAATCCTTTGGTGTAATAGTCAAGGTGTTTGTGGCTGAGGAGCCAATCCAAGCTTATATGCCACAGCACGCATTACGCGCGGTTAAAATTAGCAGTGGTTGGTGGTTTGTATGCGCGAAATGCGGGAAATTGAGCCCCTTGATTTCCCAATTCCCATTTCATTCCTCGCATCCTCTCGAAAAAGGGGACGACGCACAATATCTATCGATGTTTCACTCCCACGTGAATTAACCTTGATCACCAAAAATACACATTCCGTGATCCTTGCACAGGACGTTTCAACGGGCAAAACGACACCTGAAGGCTGTGCTGAGGGATTCTTTCCTGTCCGGATCTTGTCTATTTCACGCGCCGCTTCTGGGGATTGGTTGCACTGGGACATCGATTAGATATCGAACATATAATAACGTGATTTGAGAATGGTACGTCTTCCCTTTGAGCGATTGGGGGTTTTTGTTGGACGGTAATTAATGATGCCAGCAATGACGGAGACTTATTCGCCTGCAGTGCGACCTGGTTACGGCAATGACATTCATTCCCGCTTAGGAGCAAGGGATACCTTATCGACTCCGCCGTCAACGTCCACAGACCATAGTCGACGATCAATCCTACCTACTGATTATCATGATTTATCACCCCTGGATGCGCTCGCTGCTCAGGGACGGCTACTAAATCGACGTCTGACTCGGCATGGGGGAAAGGAGTTTGAAGGTAGTTCGGAGACGCCAGCGGGTGGATTGGATAAATCTGCGTTTCCAAAGTTTGGATCCGAGGAGAGTTTGGATGAGAATGTCGATGTGTATGCGGGATATGACAGGATGAAACGAGGGAATGGAATTCGGAAGGGGGCACTAGGGGCGGCGGATGATATGGATGGCTCGAGGAGCCCGGTGGATTCGTTGTCTATGGCTACTATGTCGTTACTTGCGATTCCTCGACCGATGTCACCGAATGATCCTCTCGGATTATTACGCTCCAATAGTCAAGCGAGTTCCGTCCTGAGTTTCTCGACATCCTCAGACGGCTCATCAACCCCAACAGAAGATTACTTGCCACCAATATCCTACGAACCACCCCCTCCCCCAAAACAAGCACCTCCCAAATCAGCACTTCGTCTCCGTCCAATCATCAAAACACAACATCTTGCTCGACCACAATCACCAAAACCATCCCCCACGACGCCACAAGATCAAATCTTCCAAATCGATCCACCATCAGCATCTGACACACGTTCATACTCGCCACAACTCGCCAACACTTTGGATCGTCCACGACTACCATCTCCTCAACTCAATCGCCCAACCCGCGGAACTCGAACCCCCAGTATCAACTTCTCACGACCGTATTCCTCTCGCTCGTCGATGTACTCTGAAACTTCCTCTGCATTCGAAGTCGATTACTTTTCTGGCCATAAGCCTTCCAACTCGACGATATCCATCGACTCGCAGAAATCCCATTTGTCTATTCCGCTCAAATCTCCGGCCGACTCAACGGCATCGTCCCCCGGTTTAGGAGATGACGAAATTGCGTCCTTGCCTCGAGGAAGGAGTCCTAAGAAGAAAGATCGGCCGTTAGAAACAGGTGTATTCTTTCATTCGAAGAGCATGAAAAGTCTCAATGGAGCACATCGATGGCCAGTCACTCCTCCCTCAACTCAGACGAAATTCTTTCCTCCTGCGACACCTGAATCTATGCCATCTGAACGGCCAGCCAGGCCGTCAACTTCAGATGGATCTCCCCGATTATTACCTGCTCATATTCCGCAAAATCGGTCCGTTTCAGCAGCTCAGTCTTCACCTGCTTCGAGGTCACGATCTCATGAAGGAAGACTGGCCCCGCTTTCACGATCACGTTCCCAGGAAAGTAGACGATTACAAGTTCCTGACACGGAAAAAGTATTCAACTCACCAACCCAGATCCTCAACCCCAAGACCGCGAATATGACTCTCGTGCCCGTCCCATCCGACGCAACGTCAGCAGAAGACCACGTCAACCTCGGAATACAATTCCACGAACAAGACCTCCTCCCTCAATCAACGCACCACTTCTCCCTTGCCGCGGAAATGGGATCCGCCACAGGGATGTTATTGTACAGTCTGTCTTTACGACACGGCTGGGGATGTGCGGCGAATCCGGCTAAGGCGGTGGAGTGGCTCCATTCTGCTGCGGAGAATGCCTCTGCGGAGGCCGATGCAAATGGCCTTCCGAGACAGGGGGGCGGTGTCTTCTTGACACCGGATGGGAAGAGGGGCGGAGCGACTTTGGCGTTGGCGATATACGAGCTTGGACAGAGTTATATGCATGGCTGGGGAGTTGCTAAGGATAAACACCTCGCATTACGATGTTATGAAATTTCCGCCAACTTTGGCGATACAGATGGTCAATGGTACATACCCCTTCCCCCCTTTATTCCTTGCCCTCCGCCTTTCCCCCTCGATCGCTCTGATCCGTGTATTCTGGGATGTTACTGACAACAGTGAAACCGCATGGTGTTACTTACACGGCATCGGCACAAAAAAGAACATAAAGCTCGCGGCACGGTACTACCGCATGGCCGAGAAAGCGGGCGTCAAAAGCGTAGGACTAAGTTGGATCTGGAAAGAGAAATATGACGAGAAAGAGAAGAAACCGGATCAGGATGCCATCAGGGGGCGCAGGAGTTTGCCTGCTGGGAATGGTGTTGCAGGCGCGGATGAAATGGGTAAGAAGGGCAAGAAATTGTTTGGCAGGAAGAACAGTGCTTGATAGAGGAAGAGTTTGTGGTGCAGGGGCTTGTATATTGAGAACTCTTTCCGTACTAATTGACTCTGGCAGAGTCTGTTGCTATCGCCCTGTTCGTATACGTGACTTGTCTCCTTGTCCGTTACTCTCGCCTTCTTCTGCCTGGGAAGGTTCTACCTTTGCGTCATCCTCAGAACCCATTTCATATTGATGGAGATATTCATGCGGCTCTAACGCCTCCGGGACCCGGGTAAACGGCTCATATCCTGGCCGTGTGCTGATCTGGTTACTGAGGAGAGGAAATCGCTGAGGAGTGAGGCTTCAAATTCGGAAGTAGGGTATCTAGGCCTCAATTAACCATTCTTGGGTACTATACTCTATTTCCTGATTCACGAAATGAGTCGGACTTGGGACCAGGCTAGGACAGCACCCCGTACCCCACCACTTCGATATTTTGGCGGAGTTCTACGCTTCGGCGATCCCATCGAAGCCTCGCGAAACAATGAGCAGACTAGACTTCCTGCGCCAAAAGGCGCCCGACAACTATGTTGCTGGCATCGGTCGGGGAGCCACTGGGTTCACCACTCGAAGTGATATCGGACCAGCTCGCGAAGGTCCTTCCGAAGCGGCCATGGTGGCCGCTATCGGCCGTAAGCTTCGAGCGACGACCGGCGCCGTGGACGATGAAGAGGCATTTCAAGAAGCAGAAGACGAGGCAGGATTATTTGCAAGCTCTGAATGGCAGTCACTGGAAGATGATGAGGCCGACAAACTGTTTGATGCGGTGGAAGCCAAAATGGACCGGAGAAGGGCTGCCAGGAAGTTGGAGCGGGAGCGACAGGAGAAAGAAGAGTTCGCAAGGAAGAACCCTACGATTCAAGAACAATTCGCCGATGCCAAACGTGCGCTCGCTACTGTCACGGACGACCAATGGGCTAATCTTCCGGAGCCTGGAGATATCACCGGCAAGAACAAACGACGGCAGAACCTTCGAGAGCGAACCTACGCAGTGGGGGATAGCGTTCTTCAAGGAATGATGAACATGACACAATTCAACTCGAGTGTCGATGTAGTAGAGGATGGAACGGCATCGACATTAGGAGGGACAAAGACCGATTTTGTGGAAATGGGCGCCGCTCGCGATCGGTTGCTCGCATCGAGTTTGGAACACGCACGTGGAGGAACGGACTCGGTACTCGGCTCAACGAACATCGACCCTAAGGGCTATATGACTTCGCTCTCCACCGCTAGTGCCCACATTGCTCAGATGGGAGATGTCAAACGGGCTCGTCAACTCTTGGAAAGCGTAGTCAAATCGAATCCCCAACAAGGAGATGGTTGGATTGGTCTCGCTCGATTAGAAGAAGTGGCTGGCAAAACCGTCAAAGCCCGCGAAGTCATCCAGAAAGGATGCGAAAACTGCCCCAAAAATGAAGATGTTTGGCTGGAGGCTGTACGTTTAAACACTCGCGAGAACGGCAAACGAATATGTGCAAGTGCAATCATCGAAAACCCAAAGAGTGTAAAGATATGGATGCGAGCTATGGAGTTGGAAGAAGATACAGATGCGAAGAAACGAGTCCTGCGGAGAGCGCTGGAACAAGTTCCACAGAGTGTGCAACTATGGAAGGAGGCAGTCAACCTCGAGGAGAATCCCTCGGATGCAAAAATCCTTCTCGCGAGAGCCACAGAGCTCATTCCGTTGTCCGTCGATCTGTGGCTCGCTCTTGCTCGACTAGAAACTTACCAGAACGCGCGAAAGGTGCTCAACAATGCTAGAAAAGCAGTTCGGACGTCTCACGAGATCTGGATTGCCGCCATGCGGTTGGAAGAACAACAAGGAAATGATAGCCGGATAGAAGCGTTGATGTCAAGAGCGCTTACCGAGCTGGAAGAGTCAGGGGCGATGCTCAGTCGTGAACGGTGGATCGAGGAAGCTGAGAAGTGCGAGAAAGACGGAGGGATTCTCACTTGTCAAGCGATTATCAAAGGAACGCTGGCCATGGGCATCGATGATGAAGACCGCAAGCGGGTATGGCTAAGTGATGCCGAAAGTGCAATTGCCAAGGGATGCTACGATACCGCCAGAGCAATCTATGCCTATGCCTTGCGTGTGTTCCCACAAAAGAAAGGCATATGGAGGAGAGCAGCCGAGCTGGAAAAAGCGCATGGAAGTCAGGATACTTGGGATGACTTGCTCGAAAAAGCTGTGGAGTCTTGTCCACATGCTGAGATCCTTTGGCTTATGTATGCTAAAGGAAAATGGCAGTCTGGGGATGTGTCCGGAGCCCGAAAGATTCTGGAACGAGCATTTGCCCAGAATCCTAACAACGAAGACATATGGCTTGCGGCTGTGAAGGTTGAGGCTGAAAACGGGGAATCGGAGGCCGCGAGAGCTTTATTGCAGCGGGCTAGGGAAGAGGCTGGTGCCGAGAGAGTGTGGAAGAAGAGTGTAGTGCTGGAGCGGGAGCTTGGTGACAATGCCCGAGCTTTGGATCTGGTGAATCAAGGTCTTCTGAAGTATCCTTCGTCAGACAAGTTATGGATGATGAAGGGACAAATATTCGAGGACCTTGGGAAACTAGCCGGGGCGCGGGAGGCATACAGCCAAGGCATAAAGAAATGTCCGAAATCAATACCGCTATGGATCCTCTCGGCACGATTAGAAGTCAAAGCGGGAGTCACTGGAAAAGCACGGACAATACTGGATCAGGCGAGGATCAAAAATCCTAAGAACCCGCAGCTTTGGTACGAGAGTATTCGGGTTGAGATCAACGCCGGAAATACCCAGCAAGCCAAAAATCTACTCGCCAAAGCCCTCCAAGACTGCCCTCACTCCGGTTTACTCCACGCTGAAGCAATATTCATGGAACCACGACAACAACGCAATACTCGATCAGTCGAAGCACTACGCAAAGTCCCCAACGATCCTGTTCTAGTGACGGCTGTTGCACGTCTTTTCTACACGGAGCATAAGCAAGAGAAAGGACGTAATTGGATCGAGAAGGCATTGAAATTGGATCCCGATTATGGCGATGCATGGGCATGGTATTATCGGTTGGAGACTAGTGAGGAGAAGAAGGAGGAAATCATTAGTCGATGTATTGCTGCTGACCCTCATCATGGAGAAAAGTGGCAGGAGACGGCAAAATTGCCTTTCAATGCGCGACGGAAGACGGATGAGATACTAAAAATGGTGGCTGCTAGCTTAGTATAAATTGTATAGAATAATCTCTAAGTCTAGTCATCCTCAGTATATCGTGACAATCTTCTATCAAGAACTTTACGGTCTCGCATCGTGTACGCCTTCAATTTTGAGGGAAATGCAATTAACGAGGGAACGTTCTGTGGGTTTTATGTTTTTTATTGCCAATATTTACGAGGACTAACAAGCTCTCATGATCCTCTGTACTCTCAGTATTCGTAAAAGCCTTTCCCAGTTTTCTTTCCTAACCATCCAGCATCTACCATCTTGCCCAGCAAGATTGATGGGCGATATTTGGAGTCTCCAGTGTCATTATATAACACATTCATGATTGCGAGACATGTATCTAATCCAACGAGGTCTGCAAGAGCTAGTGGTCCCATTGGCATGTTGCATCCGTTTTTCATGATGCTATCAATATCCTCCTTTTCTCCCACACCCTACTGTGAGCTTTGCAGTGACAGGAATATTACTGTTTCGAGGCAGATGATGGCTTCATTGATGTATGGCATCAAGAGTCGATTGGCTAGAAATCCTGGACTATCGACGGACCTTGACGCTATTTTACCCATTTTCTCAACCAACGAGAGCGTTGTTTGAAGAGTTTCGTCCGAGGTTTGTAAGCCGGTAATGATTTCTACACCTTTCATGACAGGGACAGGATTCTTCATCAGTAAGATAGGAAGGGGCGCCGTACCATGAAATGCATTCCAATAACGCGATTCTGAGCACCAACTGCAGCGGCCGCAATTTTTGTAATACTAATCGAGCTAGTATTTGAGGCCAAGATTGCATGAGGCGCACATTCCGATGCTAGTTGTTTAAATATGGTTGCCTTCAGCGAGGGATTCTCAGATACAGCTTCAATGACGAAATCTAGCGATGACAGAGTAGAAGACGAAATATCCGTGGTAGACGATACTCGCGCCTTGATTTCATTGGATTCCGAAGAAGACAGCCGTTCTTTCTGTACATCTTTCTTCAAAAGGGAACCTATGTCAGCTGACATCTTCCGAAGAACTACCCATGAAATCAATGCTCTTTTGCAATGCGGCAGGATCTTTGTCCATCAGAGTTACATTAAGTTTTGCGTTCCGTGCCGCAACAAGGGCAATTCCAAGTCCCTACTATTAGTTTCGGTCTGCACGTTGTAGACCATTTGGCCAGCCCCTAGACTGTCAGCTTTCCATGTGATCGAGGCAAACCGATGACTCCCAGCTTCTGGAGCTCTGCTCTCTGTGCCATGGTTGTTGAGAACGGCCTTGCCGACGCCAATGGCCTTGGAATAGAAAGAACAGAACGAAACTGTTTAGCGAACATTCGAGGAAGAGAAAAGAAGGTTCCGACGATGGGATGACGGACCGGACCGTCTCTGCTATAAATCTCGAAATTCCGGCGCCACGACGTGATCGGCACCGGAAGACACGGATAATTACGGGTCTTCAGGGGTAATATGTAATGCGACCAAGCAACGGAGATCTCCTGAAGGCGGAATAGCGTGTCTTTCAGAGCGTCGCGGAATACTAGCAAGACGCTAACGCTATACAAAAGCGTAAGGCGGGAAATTAGGCTCGATTTAGTGCACGTAGATTCGCTAGCATACAAGATTAACCTTTGTGATTCGCATTGTTCCGCTGAATATGTGTGATATGAAACAACCAAAGCATCACAACGCTTCCCTCCATCCTAAACACCACTCCAATGGCCCTGCGGCGTCGTCCAAAAGCGGTGGAAAATCTGCGACTGGCAAACCTACAAGACTATGTTATCACTGAGGACGAACCCGACTTGAGTCCTTGCACAACCCGTCCGGCTCGATCGCGCGCCCTGCCCCGCCGCATAAATGACGATACCTACGAAGACATCATGAGATCATTCGATAGATTCAGTTGGGAAAAGCCGAGAATAGACGGGATTGTTCTGTGCGACTACCGCCGATTTACAAATGCGATGCTGCTCCCTACAACCAAAGCTATCGAACCGTGGGTGGGATGGGTTGAAGCTCATCTGGGCTGGGAGAGGAAATGGATACTCGAAAATCCCGTCGCATGCAAGCGTGAGATTGTAAGACGGTTTGAAGGCGAAGAGAAATTAGACGAGGTGGATAGACACGTCGTTAAGATTCCCAACAGACGGTTGGCTTTGACGCACCTGAATCCTGGACCCCAAAGCCTCGAAGAACAGGAATCCGTGAATGACCTACGGCGAGGGGCTGTGTCTAGGATGGGGTTTCGAGATGAAGAGGAGTTGGCAAGAAGGCCATCAACAGCAATGAGTTTTCATCGGGACGATGACGATTGCTCTGCCACACGATCCGGATTCCGGGAGGACACTCGGAGTAAGCGGTCAGCCTGGAATTTCAGGAAGACACCTATACCCATGAGGCCGCTCTCGGCATTGGGTTTCAGAGAAGGGAGAGGACTGAAGGTAAATTTTTCTTCTCTCAAGAAGAAAGCTTTAACGAATCCTTGGCAAAGAAAAGTGAAGGCGCAGCAATAAATAGTGAGAAGATGGGACGTAGATATTCTGACTGTCTTTGTTTCTATATTAATGCTATGCATGAGTCTCGACGACCGTACCTGTAATATGCCCTTCTAAATCCACTATAATCCAACGTCGAAATCCCGTAAGAAGCCAGTCCTTGAATATCACCAACCCGAAACACCCCTCTCACGCTCACTCCCAACTTGCCTTTGACTCGATTTCCTCAGGATGATAATCCATTTTCTCTACCAGATCATGATTTGCCGGATGGACTCCGTTCGCCGCGCCTCTTCCGGTTCCGAGATTGTGAACACTGCCGCTATATCTCCTTCGATGACCACTCTGGGCAGGAGCTCTATTCTCTGACCGATTGTTGCCCCTTTGAGGCGATACATTCCGCGGCGTGATAGGCGGTGTCATCTCTTGTACACTGCCCAAGTTCCAATTCGGATTAACAGGTGGAGGAAGCCCCGTTATACTGAAGCTTCGTCTCCTGGCTGAATCATTCTTCTCCGTCGTTGATGTCGCAGAGACAGGAGTGACACGACCAAATGGATCAGGAGTAGGAGGCGCTGATAAGTCAAGATCGGAGGCGTCGAGGGGGAGTAAATGGCTTTCCTTGAACTCTATTCTTTCGACTCTTCTTTCACCGCGAGCGACTTCGGCTTTCGCGCGGTCGTACATGTACAAACCGACAAATGTCATGATAATACTACTATTAGTTGGATATAAGAGATAAGTACCCGAAGGCTTGGACGAGAGTTGTACGTTGGCCGAACCAGAGTATGCTCATTACGATGACAAAGATCCGTTTAACGAGGCCAGCGATACTGTACGCGACCGGTGAGGCAACACTGAGTAACGAAAAAGCGATGATATTCTGGCCGAAGTGCACGGTCCCGTTGAAGATGAAAGTAAGAGTCAACGAAGTCGAAGGCGATTTTAACAGGGGCGACAATGGGCCGCCAAAAAAGTATTGCCATACCATACCGCCCCCCTCGTTATATAACCATATCGGAATCATAAGCAGAAAAGCCATTCCACTCGAGTAAAACAGAATATTGAGCTTGTCCAACTTCTCTCGTCCATGGGGAGCTTTGAACATTCCTTTTACTGAGGTGTGGCCATTAGAGTTCTCGATCCCTTCGGTGGCGGAAGATTCTTGGAAGTGCAGCTTTTTGATAAATATATTCTGACTGACAAATACGACGGTGGAGCCCAGCGCATAAAATAGACCGACGAGGTTTGCGGAAAGTTCGAAAGAGCACGCTAACATAACGCCGAGCGTCAACGGCAATAATGATAAATACGTTGATGGAGAATAATGTACATTGAATACCAGTCGATAAGTAAGAACTGTAAAGAGCGGTGATAGAGCCTATGTTTAATAAATACTCCCAATGTAAGAGTACTACCTTGACTGTGTGGACCACAGACACAGGAATTTGACTTGTAGCCAAACTCCCAAAAATATGTCCCGCAATCTGAAAGAAGCTCATTGGTAAAGTGGTCAAGATGATTTCCCTTGTAGGGGGTCGTATTCCATGGGTCGCTCCGAATAACGCGCGGCTATGTCGCCCCCTAAGTTTCTGAACAATGGCCAACAACCCACACCATCCGGCGATGAACGCGAATTGAACAAATGTCAAGGTGACAGGCGCTTTGAAATTGTTCAGTATTTGTTTCGCCGAATTGTTCGAGAGGGCGCTGGACATGTACCATAGCAGGCAGAGGAAAACGAATTTGAGTTGCGTTGACGAAAGCGACAGCCGCTCAATCAATTCGCCGAAAGGGGTCGACATGGCAGACGCCGCCGTTGAAGACTGCACTGCCTCGCGGCTAGCTGTTCGTACCGCCTTTGGCGAGAACGGCATCTGTTTTGGGGAGGAACGAAAATTACGCGACGATGGTCGTATCGCTATATTAACATCGTTCAAGGCCGAGTAGTGTTCGAACGAGCGACTCGAAGAGACTAAGAAATCGAAAGTATATCCTTTGGAAGGCTTCAGGCATATACTTCTTAGCGAGTAGTGCGGAATTGCCTCCTGGAAGGAGAGCTTGATCTGAGCGCCTGCGAAAGTTCCTTAAAATGTGTCCACTGTCCAGCGATTGTCGCACGTGTACTCCCCCCTTCATTTCCAACTTTTCCGGCGTTTTGATCCCGACTCGAACTCCACGCCCCGAAACATGGAGGGGCCACACACACTGCGGGACAACCAAAATCCCACGTCGCTCATTGGTCAGTTGGAGGATGTATCTCAGCATATCTCAGATACAAATGTCATCGATGATATCAATCCTGTATAAACCCTTCTCGATGGTGTCCAACACAAAAAGCAGTTACTGAGTTTAACGGAATTCACATTTTTGACATTTGGCGCAGTTCTCTAAGTTTTTTGAACCTGATTGATTGAGTAGCATACATGAGATGCACGAGTGATTCGACCTTCATCAATTCTCATGATCATAGCCGGGCTGTTTAAACCTATTATCGCCAGAAATTTGTCGGGAAAGATCCGTTCAAAATTAATTAAAAAGCATTGTATAAATGCGTATTGATCTATAATATATGAATATAATCCTACATAAATTTTGAATCGCAATCCATGCTCGTCGCTATGACATACCAACTGTTACCCAGCCCAATGCTCATGATTCTCGCAATATGATCTCGCTCTTGCCACCGCCCAAGTATACTAACTCAGGCTTCCATCCTTCGCTCTAGCAGTTAGATAGCACGTTGTTGTTTCACGTACCAATAGCTTCCTACATAAGACTTCTTCCCCCCTTATGATTAATCCTACATATGCCCCGTTTTGAGTACAGCGTACGCCATATCCACCCAATGCGTAGGAATTTTCGAATGGTGTCAACGTGACAGGACCGTCCTGCAGGAAATAGTTCTTTTGGCCAGAGTGATGAAATACCCGCTTCCGGACCTCAGAGCGAGTTTCCACCTCTTTAGGTTCTGCAGCTGACTTGGAGGCCGGTTCCCGCATCGGTGAATCTCGCGTTGGTTTAACTCTTTTGCGAGTCGGAGATTGAGGCGGCGTCGGGGACTCGTGTATTGCCCTACCATCCCGACGATTCTTTCCCAGGATAAGAGACTTTATTTGTTTCTTGGGAGGCTTCGCCGCCGTGACGTTGTCTTTATTTCGCTCGAAAAACGGTGTCCTACCATTAGTCGTCATATTCAGGGGTAATTCAGGTACCGGTTTTCGCGAGTCGTTTCGCCCTCCAAACTCATTTCTGATGACTTTGAAGCGTGTCCATCGATCACGGACACCTTTTTACCGCCTCGGTCAATTATTTCGTCCTCTTCCGAGGCTGTATCGGACCCAGAATCGCGCGTGGAGTTAATCATCCCTGGCCAGGAAATGATTGAGTCCGGGATCCCTTACTTCGTACGTTATCGCAGATCCCCAAAACCGGACGCGACCAGGCAATTTCAGGGGACGGGATGACGTACGCCACGCACAGCCTCGAACCCACCAGCCAAACGGCAGACGCTCTTCACGGACCCGATTAGTCGTGGCTTCAAGCCTCCAGGGTCTTGGTATAACAGCATACAAATTGGACGTTGGAAGCCGCGGCCGGGGTTTCAACGTAAAGATTCAATGGATCCTCGGGTGGTACACATGGCCATGGGCTGCATGACAGCTTCTCGATCACCGCCTCACACCGTACCCCTGAATCAAATCCGGTCGGATGAACACTCTCTCCGGTCAAAGGACATCGGAAACAACCTAAAAGCCTATGTCTGTGCAACTTCAATCCTTATATCCGACTATTATTTCGTTGCACGCACCATATATTCGGATCTAGTTACATACCCTTTTGATAATACCGAAATAGGCTTTAATTTGTACCGCCACTGTTAGCGCCGATTCCAATTCACAGCTAAACAAGATAAGTCGGCTTTCATTTCCCCGATCACACAGAGCCCTTGTCCGTCCTTTCCAGGAAATGTGTCGCTTTGGCGCGATGCAAACTTACTCACGGCTTCCGTCCCAAATAGCTGTTATCCGGCTCGGGCCGGGCTGCGTGGACCGCAGTTCCGTACCAGGAGAATCTCTTCGCCCGTATATAACGGAGCGGTCGCCGAGTTTCGCGACAGCCATTCAAATGCACAAAAATGTTCGCCGCTTATGTCGCGTTGACGTTTATCGGTCTCGCGTTACTTATAATCATACCAATCGTCGATTATGCTATCGAATACTTTCGAAACCGTCAAGAGGCGGTCTTGGCGGACTCGGCAATGAAGGAAAAGGAAGCCATGGCATTCCGTCTATGGGCTCGAGACCTTGGTAATCTCGCTTTAAGGACCAAACTGAGGATAGAAGCACAAACACCGGCGGAAGAGACTTGTTACGGACGTCCCATCCTTGAGAGGCTCCCGGAGTACTCGCTGCATGGCTATCATCACAAGTATTTTGATATACCCGGCTTTCAGATATCGATCAGTCCACCGCCTGCCGCCCATTGTCATTAGGAGGGATGGAATTATATCCGAGCAACAAAAATCATCAGGAATAAAGCTTATCAGATACATGTACACGGATTCCTGGGCAATAAAAAGAGGAAAATGTAATAGACGAATAGAAAGAAACGCTAGGAAAAGATTCTGAGGGTCTTTCACCCCACGAACCAGGAAATTGGGTCGCATCTCATTGCGATACGCCCTCAAATACTGCATTATTCCCGTTATGCTTGTTTCTCTCGACATATGAACGTCCTCCATCGTTTACCGAAGAACAAGTTCTTTTGGATGTGGGCAGTGCCGCTTTAATCCGTGATGCCATTTAAGGTTTGAGGCTTTGCGGAATAGGCTTTCCATCGGATCGCTTCCCCGTTTCATCTCCACGCTATTGGGAAACTTCCCTATTCTTTCCGACCCACATCATGTGCCCAATGCGGCAAAGCTATCTTTATCTTGCCCTCGGAGGGAGGCTGTGACCACATAGCCATTCCAAATAATCGCGATTCCTGACGATTCCAAATACACATTCAAACAGACAAACAGCGTATATAATGCCGTCATCCAACCCTTCCTCGTCTGCTCTACGGCTTCAGAATGAATGCTCTATTACTGGCCACTCTGCTTGCGATAGGAATATTGGGGATGATTCCAATAGCGTACTGTGTTGGCGGATATTACAAGCTTAAGCGACTCACGGCAATGCCATTAGATGGCCCATCAACGCAGCGGCGATCACAGCAACCATGGCAGAATAGCTTGCGGATACCGGACATTGGTATATTGATCCTTCATATAGGACTTTTTCTGATATGAAGAGGCGCAAGTTGCGTCGGAAGAGGATCCGAGGTTGCATGACGCAGAAAACGAAGAGTTACCGCCATACTCAAAGGCCGGGTCGCCTCCTATATATCAAGAACCTACATCAGAAGGGATCTCAAGACCAGTTGCTGCTCATCTGGTTTAAGAGTCGCTGGATATTTGGCGTGGAGAAATCAATTTGTAATATGTGTTGAGATGAGATGTCGATACCAGGTACAAGAACGGGTTGTATAAGTATATTAGAGGGAAATAAATGTTTGACTAGTATATTTTGGCTTGTCTCCAGTACGTATAAAGCCTTGTCGTTTGATGACAAGTTCGACAATGTTATTCAAGCCGAAACGCAGCGACCTCCATAGTCGAAAGATGGTTCTCCGTCAATACATCTGATCTCGCAGATCGATCACGAGCTCTGTTCCCATTCATTACCATTAGAGAAAAGACATGTCTCTGACCTTATAGAGGGATACAGAAGCTCAAGTCATCCTATAAATCAAATTGTCCACAGAGAGCTAAACAAGTAGATGTCGAAAACCGAAACAGAATCGACCGTTCGCATATGGTTTTAGGGCCCGCGGTCTGTTGGACAAACATAAAAGCCGGTGCTAAGCGATCTCACGCTAAGTCCGACTCAATTTCCGACGTCAGGATGATCTATTCTTCGTATCCGCCGACCGGGTCATAAAATCACTCTGAGATGACACTATTTCCAATTTAAGCTGTTTTTGGTGGCTTGCCTCAGCCCACTCTAATTTTGGCAGTGTGTCACCACCCCGCTGGTATGGAACATACTAAAGAGAACCGCAGCGCCATAAGGGATGACTAATTGCTTTTTGTATATTCCTCAATGACAACTCTCATAGAGACGCTTGGCATTTTATCCCTGATTATTGGGAGTGTTGTTGTATTGGCAGCCCTGGGTTTCCTATTCTACTTCGCAGGATACTTTTGCCTTGTGAGACTGAAAGTTCTACCCCGTGCGCCTAAGAGCCAATCTTCGGTTACTCACTCTCAGACGGGAGGAATTGAAGATATAGATCGGTTTATCGTGGGAAGAAACTGATGATAGAAGCGTGCCAGATCCGAACCGAGATGTATGGTTTGGACCATACGGGAGAAGCACTGGGACAGTTTATCAGTAATTCGAGATCTCCGTATGAACGCGTCGCGCCCCCTCGGAGCATCTATACAGTAAATGTTTGAAGAAATTGTGGCGATGACAATTAACGTGTTCCAAAGCTAAAATCTCATGATCAGAGGATCGACAAAAGTTAGTCCGATTTTTAATTTCGCCCCGTGATTTCACCACCATCATGATCAGATCAGGAGGGACCATGGCTCGCACCTTTGTTT
>Ga0302325_10008292_pt1 | contig 22835 bp, 20 predicted proteins | sample Palsa_T0_2_FD_201948 | JGI IMG/M metagenome (GOLD analysis project Ga0302325, IMG submission 201948) | Peat permafrost microbial communities from Stordalen Mire near Abisko, Sweden - Palsa_T0_2 | ecosystem: Environmental > Terrestrial > Soil > Palsa > Peat permafrost | place: Sweden: Abisko...
CACGACACAGCCCTTGCGCACGCCTTCCACATCCAGCAGTAACTCCTCCATCTCCTGCGGAGCGTAATTGCGGCCGCGAATGATGATCAGGTCCTTGGCGCGCCCGGCGATGTAAAGCTCGCCCTCGTAAAAGAAGCCCAGGTCGCCTGTATCCAGCCAATCGCCGTGAATCATGTTGGCGGTCAGCTCCGGACTCTCCCAGTAACCTTTAGTAATCGACGGTCCTTTCACCCAGATCCGGCCCACTCCGCCTTCCGGCACGGACTGCTCTTGATCGTCGAAGATCGCTACCTCGACGCCCGGCAACTGGCGGCCGACCGAGGCAATGCGCCGCCCCGCTCCGGGATGCGCCGTGCCGCCATTCCACAAGCCCTCCCGGCTGAATTCGGTGAAGCGGGGCAGGTCGTCCAGACCGGTGAAGGTCACCCCCAGGCCCGCCTCCGCCAACCCGTAGACCGGCGTCATGGCCGTGGGCTGGAACCCCCAGCGGGCGAAGCGTTCGGTGAAGCGCTTTATGCCGTCCGATTCAATCGGCTCGGCGCCGTTCAGCGCGGCCCGCCAGCGCGAAAGGTCCACCCCGTCCATCTCCTCGTCTTTGATCTTGGTGGCGCACAAGCTATAAGCGAAGTGCGGCGCGGGCGAAATCGCCGATCGATACCGCGACAGGGTCCGCAGCCAGATAGCCGGCCGCGCCAGGAAAGTATCCGGACCCATGTAAGTCACCGTCCCGGGATAGTACATGCCCAGATACAGGCAACCTACCAGGCCCATGTCATGATAGAGCGGCAGCCAGCAGACACAGCCGTTATCGATCTCCGACTCATCCCGGTACACCAGGCAGCGCTCCATCATGGTCAGATTGGCCAGTAAGTTGGTGTGCGTCACCATGACCGCCTTGGGCTCCACCGTGGTGCCGGAGGAGAATTGCAAAAAGGCGGGCTCGGCCGGGTCCACATCCACCGGTTGCCAGCGCCCCCCGCCGCTCTGCAGATCCTTGGCTTCGAGTACCTCTTCGAGTGACTCCACCCCCACCACGCCGGGACCCAGCAGCCGCTTGATGCGGCCTTCGGTAATTAGAAACCGTGCGCCGACTTTGGACAGCATCTTGCGCAAACGGGCAAAGTATTCGTCGAGCTTGCCCAGCCGGAACGGCGGATAGAGCGCCGCCGGAATGCCGCCGGCAAGCTGCACGCCCAGCAACGCATCGAAGAATTCGATCGAGGTGGAAAGAATCAGCGCCACGCGGTCGCCCCGCCGCAGCCCGCGCGCCTGCAAATTGGCGGCGGCCTGCTGGGCGCGCCGCAACACGTCCTGATACGGATAAAACACGGCCTCCTCGGAAGGCGTCACGAAACGCGCCCCCCACCGCGTGCAGGTTTCCAGATTGAGAAGAATCTCGGGCAGCGTGGCCCCTTTGAGCGTCAGCGCACTCATGCCGGCTGCTCCGGCGGGCAAGCGCGGCTGGCGATCATGTGTACCAGATCCTGCATGGTTTCCAGTTGCTGCCACTGCTCGAGGCCAAAGGCGCAGCCGAAGTCCTGTTCGATGGTGGTAACCAGCACCACTTGCGCCAGCGAATCCAGTTGCAGCGCATCTATCAGCGGGACGTCGGGGCCAATCGTCTCGATCTGTTCCGGCGTCAGGTTGAGCTGATCGTGCGCGATTTTCTTCAGATGCTCCAGAATCGTTTCTTCATTCCATTTGACTAGCGTCGGTTCGGGCATGGGCCCTCCTATGATGTTTTATAACTGAGCTTCGATGACTTGTCCAAGTGGGGTTTGCCTAAGTGTCGGGATGACCAAAGGATCGTCCTGCTGGTACATCCGCCCGATCCAATCGGCGTACTTGCGCTCGAGCACCGCGCGGCGGACTTTCAAAGTGGGAGTCACCAGCTCGGTGTCGAGCAGCGCTTCTTCTTTCAGGAAGCAGAATCGTTTGGCCTGCTCGAACGAGGAGAGCTGTGCCTGGCAGCTGCTCAATTCCTCGCGGAAAAGCGCCAGTATCGGCGCCGTCGGCAGCAATTCTTCAGGGCGGCGAAAGGTCAGCCCGCGCTCGCGGCCGGCCTGCGCTACGTGCTCCAGATGCGGCACGATCAAGGCGGTCACGAATTTGCGGCCATCCCCCACCGCCAGGGCCTGCTGGATATAGGGGCTTCGTTCGAGCGCGTGCTCGACGGCCGCGCAGGCGACTTTCTTCCCATTCGATAAAGCCAGGATCTCTTTGCTGCGGCCGGTGATGGTGACGCAGCCATCCGCATCCATGCGGCCCAGATCGCCGGTGTCGAGCCAACCGTCCTGGTCGACCGTCTGGCGCGTGGCGGATTCGTCTTTATAATACCCGAGCATCACGTGCGGCCCGCGCGTGAGAATCTCGCCGTCTCGGCCGATGCGCACTTCCACGCCATCGAGGGCGCGCCCCACCGAGCCGAGCTTTTCCTTCCGGTATTCGTTGAGCGTGATCACCGGCGAAGTCTCCGTCAAGCCGTAGCCCTGCAGCACAGTGAAGCCGGCCGCCCGGAAAAACAGCTCGATGTCCGGATTGAGCCAGGCGCCGCCACAAATGAAATACTGCAGGCCGCCCAACTGCCGATGCACCTTGGGAAAAACCAACAGGTTGGCCAGCGGCCCGAGCAGCATAGCCGAAAGCGGGGCGGGCTCGCCCTTCAGGGTGTGCCGCGCGCGCGCGACCGCCGCCGCGATGAGCTTCTCGCCTATGGCGCGCCGCCAGGGTGCGAGCTGCTCGACCTGCGCCTCCACGGCTTCCCGTACCTTCTCCAGAATGCGCGGCACGGCCCCCATGATCTCGGGCCGGTGCAGCTTCAGCAACTCTTTCAGATCGTGCGGGTCGCCGTAGGCAATGGGTACGCCCTCATGGAAGTAGCCATAGCAGAGCATCCGCTCCAGCACGTGCGCCAGCGGCAGCACGGAAAGAGCCTGGCGGGCAGTCTGCGAGAGCACCCGCCCCAGGCTGCCGCGCAGATTGAAGGTCAAGTTCCCGTGCGAGAGCATCACGCCTTTGGGAGTGCCCGTGGTGCCGGAAGTGTAGACGATGGTAGCCAGGCTCCGGGGATCGATAGCCAGCGCTTCGGCGCGTATGCGCTCCACGGCCGCGCCATCGAAGGCGGGCGCTTGGCTCACGATGCGGGGCAGGGAAGTGCTGGCGCCGGGCGTCTCTTCCATGCCCACGACCGTCTCCAGCTCCGGCAGGTCCCCGCGCAGCGGCTGGAGAATCTCCCACTGCCGCGCGCCGGCAATCAGGACCATCCGGCAGCCGCTGTGCCGCAGCAGATAGCCGATCTGCGCAGGCGCCTGCGTGTTGTAAATCGGCACCACCACCAACCGCGCCAGCAGGATGGCGAAATCGGCGACATGCCACTCCGGCCGATTCTCGGCGAACACCGCCACCCGATCGCCCGCCGCCAGACCGCAGGAAAGCAGAAATTGCCGCAGCGCGAAAACGGACCGCGTGAAACGCTCCGTGGACCAGACCATGGTCTCGCCAGGCTTACTAAGGTCTTGAAAGCTCAGCAGGCGGTCTAAACGGTAATGATCCAGGTGATGGAAGAAAAGGTGATTCAGCGTGGCGATGCCGTGGTTGTGCTGCATGAAGCTTCCATACGGGCTCGACAGGTACAAGTGGTGTCTTTGAACCTAACACGAAACCCATAGTGGAATCAAGGGAATAGGGCCAGCATCAGCAGATACTTAGGCCTTAAAGTACCGGCGCGGTACTATAAGCGCTGGCAGCCTCCAGGCTTTCTGTTGGCCGCGTGAGGCGGGCAGCTTGGATGGCGGCGGAGATGAGCACGTTGGTATCGATCACGATACGGGGACGGCTCATCTGACCGGCAGTTTAATGTTTACCGGAACTCTCGGAGAGGTATTCTCAAAGAAGGAGCGTAGATCATGGCAAGTCTCGATTGGTCACAATGCCCCGCCGTAGAGAGCGTCCCCGGCAAAGTTAGCGGCGCATGGGTTTTCCGGGGAACGCGTATGCCGGTGCAGACGGTGTTCGAGAATCTTGAGGCCGGTATGTCGGTCGAAGAGATCACGGAAGTTTTCGACGTGACGCCAGAGGAAGTAAAAGCTGTTTTGCATTTTGCTAGCGAGAGCCTGGCTAAAGCGCCCACCTTCGGCTGATGAAGATCCCGTTCGATAATGGGACTCCGAAGCCGATTGTTCGTTGTCTGACCGGACACGAAGTCACATATGCGCGGCGGATTGGGTGGCATGAGCTGGAAAACGGCGAACTGATTCAACGGGCCGAGGAAGCTGGGTACGACGTGCGGCTCAGTACCGACAAGAATATCCGATACCAGCAGAACCTTTCGGATCGGAAAATTGCACTGGTCGTCCTCGGCAACCAGCAATGGCCAGCTATGCGGTTATATCTCGACAGAATTGCCGCCGCTGTGAACGCGGCCACGCCCGGCAGCTTTGCTGAGGTGGACATCCCTTACGAGTAAGCCCCGCCAAGATCTTAGGCCAGCCCATCCCCTATACGCCGCAGCCTGTTTCATCGCTGGCGGGCTTGCCGAACCTATGCCGATTAGGATGATCTTCCAATTTTGCAAATATTAGGTGATGGTTAAGACACTCCGAGGGCACTTCCTTGCACGCAACCATCGCCTGCGATTAGACTTATATGAGGTATGGAAGTACTAGAACTATCCAGTAGTCCTTGACGAACGGGGTGCCAACGTGGTCTCATGGCCTGAATAGCGAAACTTGCAGGATTCCCAGGTTTTGCCACGTCGCGCGGGATTACAGCCTAATTTAAAGGAAAGGATAGAAGTGGCGTGAAGACTCTTGTCATCGGACTGGATTGTGCGGCCCCGGAAATCCTGTTCGAGCACGGCGGATTGAATAATATTCGGGCGCTCATGGAGCGCGGCTGCTACGGCAGGCTGGAAAGCGTCGTCCCGCCCATCACCGTCCCCGCATGGATGTGCATGTCCACCAGCCAGGATCCGGGCTCGCTGGGCGTCTACGGATTTCGCAACCGCAAGGATTATTCTTACGACCACCTCTCGGTAGTGAACTCCAGCTCTATTCAACAGAAGGCCATTTGGGACGTAGTCGGCGCGCGCGGCCAGAACGTGGTGGTCGTGGGTGTGCCGCCCAGCTATCCGCCGCGGCATGTCGAAGGCGTCAACGTCGGGTGCTTTCTGACGCCGGATACCAAGGCCAACGAGTACACTTATCCGGCCAGCGTCAAACAGGAAATCGAACGGCTGGTAGGGGATTACCCGGTTGACGTCAGAGGGTTCCGGACGGATAACAAAGATTGGCTGCGCGATCAGATCTATGACATGACGCGCAAGCACTTCGAGGTGATCCGCTATCTGATGGCGACGGTGGACTGGGACTATTTCCAGTTCGTCGAAATTGGGGTCGACCGCATCCACCACGGTTTCTGGAAATACCACGATCCCCTGCACCGCCAGCACGTTCCCGGCAATCGGTTCGAATCGCTCATCCGGGATTATTACTCGTATATCGACGAGGAGATCGGCAATCTGCTGGAACTGCTGGACGACGATACCAATGTGCTGGTGGTCTCCGACCATGGCGCCCAACGCCTGGATGGCGGCTTCTGCGTCAACGAATGGCTGCGGCGGGAAGGTCTCCTGGTTTTGAAAGAGCCGGTAACCAAGCCCACGCCCTTTTCCCCCGCGCTGGTCGATTGGGGGCGCACGCGCGTGTGGAGCGAAGGCGGATATTACGCCCGGGTATTTTTCAACGTGGAAGGCCGGGAGCCCCAGGGAACCGTGCGCGAGTCCGAGTATGACGATTTAATTCGGGAAATGACCGCGCGCTTTCAGGCGCTGCCGGACGATCGCGGCCAGCCCATGGGCTCGCTGGTGTTCCAGCCGCGCCATTTGTATCGCAGCCTGCGGAACGTGCCGCCCGATCTGATTGTCCATTTCGGCGCGCTCTACTGGCGCTCCATCGGCGGCCTCGGATACGATTCGCTTTATTTGCAGGAAAACGACACCGGTCCGGACGATTGCAACCACGCGCAGTTTGGGAGCTTTTTACTGGCCTCGCCCAATCTGCCGCTGCGGGGCGAGGTGGAAGGCATGCGCCTGCTGGATATTGCCCCCACGTTGCTCGATCTGGCCGGGCATGCGGTGCCCGAATCCATGCAAGGCTCCAGTTTGCGCGCGCGCGCCGATAACGACAAGGGCAGCGAAGTGGAGTGTGGACAGTTAGTGGAAAAGATTGGGCTGCGGTGATTCATCAGGTAGTCAAAAGCGCGTGGTACGGTACTGGGAGAAGCCCAGTACTGAAGGAAGCTACCATAGCTCCTTTCGGCATAGTATCCTACTTCTATTGACTTGCAGGGTATCCAGGTTGGGAGTGGGACGCTTTATTGTCATTTCTCAAGAGGAATAATGGAATCCAAAAATAAAGTCGAGCTGAACCCGCCTTATGGCGGTCAATTAATTGATCTGGTAGTCGAAGGCGCCGAGCGCGAAGATCTCGCGCGGCGGGCCGGCGAAGGGCCCACTCTGCAATTGTCGCCGCGCGCCATGTGCGATCTGGAATTGCTCGCGACGGGCGGATTTTCGCCGCTCGACCGCTTTATGAGCAAGGCCGATTACGACGGCGTGCTCAATAACATGCGGCTGGCTAACGGGCTCATCTGGTCCATCCCCATCACCCTGCCGGTGGCCCAGTTGGAGGGTATCGCCGAGGGGCGGGAGATCGCCCTGCGCAACGCCAATAATAACCTGATCGCCTGGATGCGCGTGGATGAGATTTTCGAAGCGGACCCACATGTAGAGGCGGCCAAAGGCTTGGGATGCGCCGATGAGGAACACCCCACTTACCGCGAGATGCTCTCCTGGGGCAAGTTCCGCCTGAGCGGCCCGCTGAAAGTGCTGGAGATGCCACAGCACTTCGACTTCCCGGAATTGCGGCGCACCCCCACGCAAGTGCGCGCGCTGCTCGCGACCATGGGCAACGCCGACGTAGTGGCTTTCCAGACGCGCAACCCCATGCACCGCGCCCACGAAGAGCTCTGCAAGCGGGCCGCCCGCGAGTCCGGCGCCAATCTGCTGCTCAACCCGGTGGTCGGTATGACCAAACCCGGCGATGTGGACCACTATACCCGCGTGCGAATTTACAAGGCGCTGGTCGAGAACTACTACGATCCCAACACCACGCTGCTCAGCCTGCTGCCGCTCGCCATGCGCATGGCCGGCCCCCGCGAGGCCATTTGGCATGCCATCATCCGCCGCAACTTCGGCGCCAACCTGTTCATCGTGGGCCGCGACCACGCCGGCCCCGGCAAGAATTCCAAGGGCAAAGCCTTCTACGATCCCGCCGCCGCCCGTGAGCTGCTCACCAGGCACGGCGACGAAATCGGGGTGAAATGCTTGCCGTATGAGGAAATGGTCTACCTGGCCGACGAGGACCGCTACGAGCAGGTCACCGACGTCCCGCCCAACCGTAAAGTCTTCTCCATTTCGGGCACCCAGGTGCGCGATCAGTACCTGGCCAAGGGCCGCCTGCTGCCCCCCTGGTTCACCCGCAAGGAGACCGCCGAGATCCTCAACTCCGCCTACCCGGCGCGCCACAAGCAGGGCTTCTGCATCTGGTTCACGGGTCTGCCGAGCGCTGGCAAGAGCACTATCGCCGATATTCTCACGGTCATGCTGATGGAGCACGGCCGCCAGGTGAGCGTGCTGGATGGCGACGTGGTCCGCACCCACCTGTCCAAAGGCCTGGGCTTCTCCCGCGAAGATCGCGACACCAATATCGTGCGTATCGGCTATGTGGCATCGGAAATCGTGCGGCACCATGGCGCCGTCATCTGCGCGGCCGTCAGCCCCTATCGCGAGACCCGCAACCGGGTGCGCGCCATGATGCGCAACGACGCCTTTATCGAAACCTTCGTGGATACTCCCGTCGAGATCTGCGAGCAGCGCGATGTCAAAGGCTTTTACGGTAAGGCCCGCGCCGGGATAATCAAGGGCTTCACCGGCGTGGACGATCCCTACGAGGCCCCGCTCCATCCGGAGATCACTCTGTTTACCGGCAAGGAGACGCCCCAGGAAAATGCCGAGCGCATCATGGAATATCTGATCGGGGAAGGCTTCCTGCTGCGGGATACCGCCGAGATTGTGAAGGAAGACGAGGAGCTCCCCGCCGCGGTCTAACTCTACCGGCTCGGAGGGAGCGGTTTTAGCGGCCAGAGCTATGGGGAATATAGGTGCACAGAGTGGTCATCACCGGAATGGGCATGAGCACTTCGCTCGGACCGGATCTGCGCACCTGCTGGCCGCGCCTGCTGGCCGGCGATAACGGTATCGCGCCGCTCAGCTTTTGGGATCCGTCGGAGTACAGCGCCAAAGTGGTTGCCGAAGTAAAACACGTACCACGGGACGCCGGCGCGGACTTCATCCCGCCGTCGTGGTGCCGCCGCGGCGTACGTCTGTTCGTGCCCGTGGCGCGCGAGGCTTTTGCGGACGCCCAACTGGACCGGGTCCCCCTGGCGCCCGCCGAAATCGGCATCGCCGTGGGGACCAGCGTAAACTACCTCGACATGCACCTCATGAAGCACTATTTCCAGCTCCGCAGCCCGGACCGCCCCGCGCTCGACATGGCCCGCTTCGCCCGGGAAGGACGCCAGCCGGAAAATAGCTTCTACCGCCGGCTGGGAGACATGCTGGCCAGCGTGCCGGCCAAGCTGCTGCAACTGGCCGGACCCGCTTTTGTCATGGATACCGCCTGCGCGGCCAGCTCGCACGCCATCGGCGAAGCCTTCCGGCTGGTGCGGCTGGGCAAAGTCAAAGCCATGCTGGCCGGCGGCGCGGCGGCCCTGGTCAGTCCGCTGCCGATCCTGGCCTTCAGCCTGCTCGGAGCCCTGAGCCGCAACGCCGATCCGCAGCTCGCCTCCCGCCCCTTCGACCGGCAGCGGGATGGCTTCGTCATGGGGGAAGGCGGCGGCGCGCTGGTGCTCGAGGCGCTGGACAGCGCCCAGGCGCGCGGCGCCCACATCTACGCCGAGCTGGCCGGCTATGGCTCCAGCCTCAACGCCTACACCCTGACCGATCCGTCGCCCGATGGCAGCGCCGAAGCACGCGCCATGTCGATCGCCATGCAACAGGCCTCGCTCGCGCCCGAGGAAGTGGACTACATCGCCGCGCACGGCACCTCGACGCCCAAGAACGACCCCATCGAAACCATTGCCATTAAACGCGTTTTCGGCCCGTTGGCCAAGCGCTTGATGGTATCCTCGAACAAGGGACAGATCGGGCACACGATTTCCGCGGCCGGCGTCTGCAACGTGATTTGTGCAGTCCAGGCCATTGCGCAGGGCCAAGTGCCACCCACCATGCATCTGCGCACGCCGGATCCCCAGTGCGACCTCGACTACGTCGCCAATCAGAGTCGCGCCGCTAAAATTCGCGCAGCATTGGCTAACGCCTTTGCTTTCGGCGGCCAGAATGCCGTGCTTGCCGTGCGCGCCTGGTCGGGATAGCGCACGATTTAGCAAGGATTTTTCAAGGGAGAATTCAATGTCTAATATGACGGAATCGGAGGTTTTCGATAAATTCGCACAAATCGTCGCCCGCAGCCTGCGCATCGATGCCTCCCGGGTCTCGATCGATGCCCAACTGAACGACCTCGGCGCCGAATCCCTGGACCTAATCGAGATCAGCATGGAGACGGAGTCCCAGTTCCACATCTTCCTGCCTGATAAATCTATCCTCGAAACCGCCGTGGAGGTGTTCGGTTCCGATATTTTGGAGAAAGACGGATACCTCACCGAAGAGGGCAAGCGGTTGATGATGCGCCGCCTGCCGGAAGCCGACGTGCGCGCCTTCCAGGGAGAAATAGCCGTAAAGGACCTGCAAGGCTATTTTCTGAAGGTCGGATCCTGGGTGCGGATGGTGCAGGCGCTGGCGAAGTTCACCCCCGGCGAGTGCGCGGAGTGCGGCGGCCGCATGACGGCCTCCATGGGGTTCCGCATGAAGTGCGCCAGTTGCGGCCAGGAGATTACGCTGCGCTCGGGCGAAGAATTGAACCGCGCGTGGGTGCGAGAATACTACGAGACGGAATATCTCCCGCAGGCGGCGCTGGTGGCCGTCTCGGTTAATGCTGTCCAGTAGACCATATGGACGCCTTCGGCTCTACAGTCTGCGATCCGCCGGATGACGTGCAATGCACGCCCGGTCTGTCCCGCCTGTGGGATGCGCCGATGGCTCCTTGTGGGCAGGGAACGCTGTGCTGCCGCCTGGACGCCTTGCCACTCGAGCCGGACCTCCTGGCGCACCTGTTGCTCACCCCTAGCGAATGGGAATTCTGGCGCTCCATGCGCGCGGTGGACAAGCGGCGGCACGAATGGCTGCTGGGCCGCGCGGTCGCCAAGGACGCCGTGCGGCGGTTGGTGGAAGAGCATTCAGGCGTCCCGCTGACGCCATCCGAGATCGAGATTCGACCGGACCCCTACGGTCGCCCGGAGGCCGTCGGCCCGTTCGCCACCCGCCTCGGCATACGGCCAGCCATCTCCATCTCGCACAGCCATGGTACGGCCGTGGCCCTGGCGGCATTATGTCCCGGACAACTGGTGGGCATCGATCTCGAAAACCTGGCCCGGCGGCGCGAAGACTTCGAAGCCATCGCCTTCAGTCCGGACGAGCGCCGGATGCTGGCCGCCATGCCGCGGGAGTCGCGGCAGGAGTGGGCCTTGCGCATGTGGTGCGCTAAAGAAGCGGTGGCCAAGGCCCTCGGTCGCGGTTTCAGCATCGGCATTCAGGCTTTCCACATCACCGGCGCCGAAACCGGCGGCGGAATCCTGCAACTGGAACTGCGCGATCCGGCCCTCGAGCATTTCCCGCGCTTGCGCGGCATACCCATAACGGCCCATACCGCGCGAGAAAAGGACTTTGTTTTTGCCACGACCATATATCAACAGGGAGCAGTCGAATGAGGCCAACCCGGCAGGAGATTCTGGATTACCTCCTGCACACCATGCAGGATTTAACGCAAGATTGGGATTATGCCGAGCCGGTGAGCGCGGAGTCGCTGCTGTTTACTGAGGTGGGACTCGAATCGCTCGATGCCGTGATTCTGGGCACGGCCATCCAGGAACATTATCAGACCCCCATGCCCTTCGCGGAATTGCTGGCCGAAATCGGCGAGCAGCAGCGCGATCTCACCATTAACGAGCTGGTGGATTTCGTCGATACGCACCTTGGCTCGCAGATGGGCGCGCAGGTGCCGGAAGCCGTCTCCCTAAGGCGGCCCCAATGAGCATGAAGACGCTCCTGATCGGTCTCGACGGAGCCACCTTCGACGTCCTCGATCCCCTGATGGAGCAGGGCGTCATGCCTTTTCTGAAGACGTTTCTCGCCGAAGGCGTGCGCGCCGGATTGCGCACCATCGTGCCGCCGCTGACGCCTCCGGCCTGGACCTCCCTGATGACCGGGCGCACGCCTGGCCAGCATGGCGTTTTCGATTTCTTCCGCATGGACTCACCCGCCAGCCGGCATATACGCTTCTTCAACTCCAACGACGTCCAGTGCGAAACCATCTGGACCCTGGCGTCCGCCAGCGGCCTGCGCACCACCACCTTGAATTTCCCCGCCATGTTTCCGCCGCCCCGCATTGCCGGCTATGTTGTGCCGGGCTGGGTGCCCTGGAAGCAGTTGCGCCTGGCCTGCTGGCCCGAAGGGCTGTTCGATAAGCTCAAAACTATCCCCGGCTTCAACCAGCGCGAGCTGGCCATGGATATCAAGATCGAGGAAAAGGCTACCGAGGGCACTTCCAATTACGCCGAGCTGGGACCCTGGATCGAGCTGCACCGGCGCCGCGAGCAGAACCTGTTCCAGGTCCTGCGGTACCTCACCGAGGAGGACCCCTCGGACCTGACCGCCGTGCTGTTCGACGGCGTCGATAAGCTGCAGCACCTTTGCTGGCGCTTCATACGCCCCGAAGACGACCGCCCCCTCACTGAAGATTGGGAGTTCCAGATCCGCGATCTGTGCCTGCAGTACTACAGTTGCGTGGACCGCCTGTTGCAGCAGATGTGCGAGCTGGCCGGCCCCCAAACCACCGTGCTGGTGGCTTCCGATCACGGTTTCGGCCCCACCTACGACGTGCTGCACATCAATACCTGGCTCGAGCAGCACGGTTATCTGGCCTGGTCGGAAGCCGCGCAGGCGCGCGATACGCAAGGCGCCCTGCTGGGTGTCGGACAGGTGGCCAAGCACACCTGGCTGATGGACTGGGCGAAGACCAAAGCCTTCGCCACCACCCCCACCAGCAATGGCATTTACATCGTCGTAAGCCAGGATGGAACCTCGCCCGGCGTGCCCGCCGCCGACTATCCCGCCTTTTGCCGGAAGCTGGCCGACGAGCTCCGCCAAGTGCCCGACCTCCGCACCGGCCAACCGCTGGTGAGCGAAGTCTGGACCCGCGACGAAGTCTTTCAGGGACCCCACGGCCATGTGGCCCCGGACCTGACCCTGGTGCTGCGCGACGGCGGCCTGGTCTCCATCCTGCCCTCCCCGGAGGCCGTTTCCAGGCGGCCCGTGGTATCCGGCGCGCACCGCTACGTGGGTATCTTCGGAGCCCGCGGTCCGGGCATACGGCGCGGCCTGGATGCCGGCGAGCTGTCCATATTGGATATCGCGCCCACCGTGCTCTACAGTCTGGGCGTCCCGCTGCCGGAGGACTTGCAGGGACGCATGCCGCGAGAGATCTTTCAGGAAGGAGTCTTGGAAAAACAGCCCGTGCGGAAAGTTGCCGCCCACGCCGCCGAAACTCAGGCAACCAATCATGCGCCCGTGTCCGCGGAAATGGAAGACGAGGAGACTGTTCTGGACCGGCTTCGCGAGTTGGGTTACATCGAATAAGGAGCTGCTATCGACCGATGCCAAAAATCAAAGCAAACGGAGTGAACTTACACTACATTACGGTCGGCATGGGGCCCGACATCGTGATGCTGCACGGATTTCTTGGCAATCTGGCGGTCTGGCATTTGTATATGGTCCCCATCCTGCGCCGCGAATACCGCGTCACCACCTACGATCTGCGCGGCCATGGCTACAGCGATGTCACCCCCGCCAACTATACGGCGGCCGACATGGCTGAAGACCTGCGCTGCATGCTCGACGAGATGGGCATCGAGCGGCCCATCCTGGTGGGCCACAGCTTCGGCGCCGATATCGCCATGTACTTCAGCCTGCTCTACCCCGAGCGCGTCCCCAAGCTGCTGGCGCTCGAGCCCGGCCTGGCCGCCCTGGTGCACCTGCGCCAGGACAAGGATTGGATCGGCTGGTCGGCCTGGGTGGCCAAGCTCGAAGAGGTGGGTATCCACGTTCCCGAAGACAAACGCACCGACGCCGAATTCCTCTTGCAGCTCAGCCTTGAGACTCCCAAATTCTACGGGCCGGCGCGCGGGCTGCCGCGCAATCGCGAGCCGCTGCTGCACCTCATCCGCAATACCACCCTCATGAAGGACTACGAGGAAGTGGGCGCCATGACGCTCGACGCCGTGCGCACCATCCTTACGCCCACGCTGCTGGCCTACGGGCGCGAGTCGCACTTCATCAGCTCTTACGAGTACCTGCACAAAGCTCTGCCCCACTGCACCTCGGTGCTGCTTCCGGGCGGCGAGCATTTCGGTCCCCTCGAGCAGCCCGAGCTGCTTACTAAGCACATCCTCCAATTCCTCCGCGAGTCTCCGCCGGATATACCGGAAGTCGTGGGGCAGATCCATGGTCTACCCTGTAGTTAACCCATGAGCTAGTTAACCCCATGAGCATCCCGGCCCTTTCCCCTGCTCCCTCGCTTGCGGCGGACCCGCGGCCCCTGCCGCTTTCCGTCAAGCTGCTCTATGGCGTGGGGGAAATGCCGATTACGGTGCTGATGTTCCTGTCCGGCATCTTTCTGCTCTTCTTTTATAAAACCGTGATGGGCTTGCCGCCCGCGCTGGCCGGCCTGGGACTTTCCGCTAGCCTGGTGCTCGATGCCGTGCTCGACCCTTACATCGGCTACCTGTCGGACCGCGCGCGCCACCGTCTGGGCCGCCGGCACGTCTTCATGCTGCCGGGCGCGCTGGCCATGGGAGTTTGTTTCTTTCTGCTGTTCAGCCCGCCGCAGCACCTCACGCGGCCAGTGCTCTTTCTGTGGCTGGTGGTCTGTTCGATCACCTTGCGTGCCACCAGCGCGGTTTACCGTATCCCCTATCTTGGCTTGGGCGCCGAGCTGAGCCGCGACTACGACGACCGCACCAGTACCATGGCCATCCGCGCGCTGTTCGGTCTGGTGGGTATTCTGGCCGCGGCCTGGCTTTCCTTCCGGCTTTTCTTTCCGGTCGCCGCCGACCGGTTGCGGTATCCCGGCTATCCACGCCTGGGACTGGCCTTCGGCGCCATCATGACCGGAGCCGGGCTGTTCACCTTTTTCGGCACGCTGGGTTATCGCACTTCGGGCGTCCCCGCCACCGTGGCCGTGCCGCGCTTCTTTTCCGGCTTCTGGATCTCCATGCGCAACCCGGCCTTCCGCAAAATCTGGATCGCCAGCACGATCTTCTTTCTTGCCGTCACCCTCAACTTCAGCATGGCCATCGATTACTTCACCTGGTACGCGCGCATCGGCGGCGGCGGAACGCTCAGCTCAATCTGGACCTACTTCGGCTGCGGAGCGCTGGCGGGCGTGCTCATGTGGATGATTCTGGCCCGCAAAACAGAAAAGCGCACCTTGTACCTGGCGGCCATGGCGGCCACCGCCATGGTGCTGTTGGGAGCTTACGTCTTTGTAGGCGACGGCCGGTTGTTCGGCACGGGTCACGCCCTGCCCCTGATGCTGGGCCATGTGCTGGCCGGTATCTTCGCCAGCGCCTACTGGGTGCTGCCGCCTTCCATGGTGGCCGATGTGACCGACACCGATGAGCTCTCTACCGGGCTGCGGCGCGAAGGCGTCTATTACGGCATCATGAATTTCGGCGAGAAGATCGCCGCCGGCGGCGCCCTTTTTCTGGCTGGTATCCTGTTGACGGTTTTCCGCAAGCTGTCGCACGGCGTGCCGGTGCCTGGCGGCCCCCCGCTCGACATCGCTTACATAGGCATCCTATATGGCCCCGTGCCGGCGGTTCTGATTCTGATTTCGCTGGTTTCTCTGTTCTCCTACCGCCTGGACCGGCGCGCCGCGCACGCCGTGCAACAGCAGCTTGCGGCCCGCGCCAAGTTAGAACTGCATGACTGACCATAGACCCGTTGCGTTGATCACCGGCGCGGGCTCCGGCCTCGGCATGGAGGCTGCTCTATTTCTGGCTGCCCGCAATTTTCGCGTCTACGGAACCGCGCTCACCGAAGCCGAACAGCAGGACCTCCTCGACGAGGCCGCCCGCCGCCGGACGCAGGTCTCCGCGCTGCGCATGGACGTGACCCGCCGGCCGGATATCGACCGCACCGTCGAAACCATCATCCGCGAAGCCGGCCGCATCGACGCCGTCGTGCATTTCGCCGGGATGGGGTTGCGCGGCTTCTTCGAGGATCTCTCCATGCAGGAGATCCGCCGGCTCTACGACGTGAACGTCTTCGGCATTATGGAGCTCACCCAGGCCGTGCTGCCGCACATGCGCGCGCGCCGTTCCGGGCGCATCGTCATCACCGCCTCGGCCGCCGGCCGCATGGGCGAGATGAGCATCGCCGGCTATTCTTCCGGAAAGTTCGCCGTGGTGGGCCTGGGCGAGTGTCTGCGCCAGGAAATGGCCCTGTTGAATATTCATGTTTCCGTGCTCGAGCCGGGGTTGATCTACACCCCGCACTTCGGGATTAACCGTAACCGCGCCCGCCGCGCCGTCGATCCCGCGAGCCCTTACTACTTCTGGTTTTGCCAGCACGAAGCCATCGTGGACAAACTGCTGGCCACCAATAAATTCACCACCGTGGACATCGCCCGAGTGGTTTACAAGATTCTGACCGCGCGCCAGCCCAGGCTGCACTACATGGTGGGATTCAAGCTGAAGCTGATGGTGACGCTCCGTGACCTCATCCCCTTTGAATGGTTCGAGCGCATACATCAAAAAATCATCGTCCGCATGGTGACCAAGCCGCGCCGACCCGCCACCGGTTTGAGCGGCCTGGATGCCGGCATCGGCGAGCGCGTCCTTTCCAAAGCTCATGATTGACCTGCACACACATACCGACCGCTCCGACGGCACGGCGTCGCCCGCGCAACTGGTCGGCGACGCCATGGCGATGGGCCTGGAGGCCCTGGGAATTACCGACCACGATACCCTGGATGGCTACGACACCGCGGCGCCGCTGGCGACCGAGGCCGGGCTCGAATTAGTCTGCGGCATCGAGCTGAGCACGCGCCCCGACCCTCCTCCGGACGGTTCGCGGCCGCCTTCGGTGCACCTGCTCGGCTACTTCCTGCAAGCGCCCGCCGCGCCGCAATTCCGCGAATGGATTCGCGGCCACCAGGAGAGCCGCCGCGAGCGCAACCGCAAGCTGATCGCCAAGCTGAATTCGCTGGGCGTGGACATCTCGCTCGAAGAGGTGCAGGCGCTCGGCAAGCACCTCACCGGACGTCCGCACTTCGCCAAAGTGCTGCTGCGCAAAGGCTACGTGAAGACCAACCAGGAAGCCTTCGACCGCTATCTGGCGGATAACGCCTCGGCGTCGGTCGAGCGCGATGAGCCGGAGCTGGTCGAAGGCGTGCGGCGCATACGCGACGGCGGCGGCCTGCCCTCGCTAGCGCATCCGGTGCGCCTGCCGGTGCGCGATCGCGCCTCGCTCGAAGCGCTGCTGGGCACCCTGATCGACAATGGGCTGCAAGGTATCGAGGTCTACCACAGCGAGCACAGCCCGGAAGATACCGCGCTTTATAAGGAGCTGGCCGCGCAGTTCCAGTTGATCGAAACCGGCGGCTCGGACTACCACGGCGATAACAAGCCGTCCATCCGTCTGGGCACGGGCAAAGGCGGCAATCTGCACTTGCACTATAGCTTGCTGGAGAATATGCGGCGGGGCGTGGTGGAGATGACGGCGCGGTAGAAATTGGCGGCGAGGACTTACCGCCGATTCAGACCGATCATGCTGGTCACCTCAATGGTAAGTCGATCGAATTTTTCGAGAGCCTTCTGCAATTCAGCAGTTCGGACCTTTTCGGCCCGGCCGTTAAGAGCCCAGGACAGGAGACGGACCATGTATTCCAGTCGGCGCTCTGTGTGCGACCACACCTGAGCGAATCTTTGGGACGGCACGACGGACTTCGTGGACCCGCGAGACGCGGTAAGGGGGAGAGTTGGTTCCCAGCTCTCCCGCCATTCCTGCTCCGCAAGATCGAGTTCGGAGGTGCGCATTCAAATGCCCAGACCGCAGCCCTCACACAAGTTGCATCGACCCGCCCGCTTACACCGCCATCTCCTCGGCGCGTTCGGGCAATTCGGCAACGTCGTCGCCGCCGTCCGCGGGTGGTGCTACCGCGGTCTTGGGAACAAGGCCGATCGCCTGAGAGACCTTAAATATTGCCCTGTTAAGCGGGGCACGATTAGTCATAAGCTGCATCACGGAGCGCCTCTCTTTCCGGCCACTCACCTCAATCTCCTCCGTGACTACGTTGCCCTCTTTGTCTTTCTTAGGCTGAACGATATCCGCCCGCAGGGGGTTGGTTTTCAGCCAGTCGAGTTTGGCCAGTTTTTCTGCGTATCCCTTCCAGTCCTGAACATCGTTCGCCAGCAACTCGTGCCCAATACGCCCGATGATGTTCAAGCCCGTTGCTGTGAGACAGACGTAGCCCCGATTGCGTATTTGCCTGAGCCTAGCGTGTTGGATGCCTGGGGGAACCTGCGACACCTCCTTCCAGACGTCGAGATGTTCGGTCAGATAGTTGACCAAATCTTCAAACTTCTAGGAGCTGTTTGGATGCCTCCGCGAACGCGGCCATCCGCCATTGCAAAGTCGCCCGTCAAGAGCGCCTTCACCATTTGCCGGACTTGGTTGGCCGTAAAGAGACAGTTCGAATTAGCGCCGATGTTTTTACTGGTGGAATCCACTTTGTCCCTGAACACCGGGCAGGCGTCAACCAGCTTGATAACGAGGCCATTGGCCCGGTTGCGGAGGTCGTAAACCGTCAACATGGCTGGCGGCAGCTGTTTGGTCTTGCTGCAGTCAGCGAAGTCCTGGTGAGAGCCTTTTCAATATCGGACTCGCAAGTCAGCATGAAGGCTACGCCATCTTGCGTATTTCTTAAGGCGCCATCAAATATTACGCTATCAACAGCACGTACAGACCTATGCTATCAAACGTTAAATATTGTGGCGCCTATGATTTATAGCATAAATTCACATATGGCAGGGCTTGGGGCGAGGGAATGTGATCCGCTGAGGGCAGCGGGCTGCCTGAAAGCTGCTGCGCACGCTGATTGACAAAATTGAACTGCATGGCTTGGAGGTCTATCACAATAAGCACAGCCCGGAATACACGGCGCAGTTACAAGGCTCCGATAGTGCCGTGCCATAATCAATAAGTCTTCTCTGCGGAAGATGGATGAGCGGGTTCTTGCGCGAAGCACTCGAGCTTCAAACGAGAAAGCCCGGGGGTAAAGCCCGGGCCGCTATCGGAAGCAGAAAGGAGGATCTGCTTATGATCCTTATGCTGGTGATCCGGCTTGCGTTTGTGGGCCGGGTTTCGGCGCTGATCGTCTGGACTCGTAAGAGCCAGCGGTAAGCGATCCGAAGTGGGATCGGCCTCGCACGCCGGTCCCACTACCAGCATCATAACAAATTTTTCGCGGGGCCTGCCTGGGGATGGATGAGCGATTCTGGCTTGTAAACGCGAGCTGGATGGCTACGACACCGCGGCGCCGCTGGCGACCGAGGCCGGGCTCGAATTAGTCTGCGGCATCGAGCTGAGCACGCGCCCCGACCCTCCTCCGGACGGTTCGCGGCCGCCTTCGGTGCACCTGCTCGGCTACTTCCTGCAAGCGCCCGCCGCGCCGCAATTCCGCGAATGGATTCGCGGCCACCAGGAGAGCCGCCGCGAGCGCAACCGCAAGCTGATCGCCAAGCTGAATTCGCTGGGCGTGGACATCTCGCTCGAAGAGGTGCAGGCGCTCGGCAAGCACCTTACCGGCCGCCCGCACTTCGCCAAAGTGCTGCTGCGCAAAGGCTACGTGAAGACCAACCAGGAAGCTTTCGATCGCTATCTGGCGGATAACGCCTCGGCGTCGGTCGAGCGCGATGAGCCGGAGCTGGTCGAAGGCGTGCGGCGCATACGCGACGGCGGCGGCCTGCCCTCGCTGGCGCATCCGGTGCGCCTGCCGGTGCGCGATCGCGCCTCGCCCGAAGCGCTGCTGGGCACCCTGATCGACAACGGGCTGCAAGGTATCGAGGTCTACCACAGCGAGCACAGCCCGGAAGACACCGCGCTTTATAAGGAGCTGGCCGCGCAGTTCCAGTTGATCGAAACCGGCGGCTCGGATTACCACGGCGATAACAAGCCGTCCATCCGTCTGGGCACGGGCAAAGGCGGCAATCTGCACTTGCACTATAGCTTACTGGAGAATATGCGGCGGGGCGTGGCGGAGATGACGGCGCGGTAAGCGCCAGCCTTTCGCGTGCCATAATCAATAAGTCTTTCTGTGGAAGGCGCGGAGCGGGTTCTTGCGCGAAGCACGTGAGCTTCAAACGAGAAAGCCCGGGGTCAAGGCCCGGGCCTTCGCTAGAAGCAGAAAGGAGGATCTGCTTATGATCCTTATGCTGGTGGTCCGGCTTGTATTTGTAGGCCGGGTTTCGGCGCTGATCGTTTGGACTCGTAAGAGCCAGCGGTAAGCGGTCCGAGGTGGGATCGGCGGCGCACGTCGGTCCCACTACCAGCATCATAACAGATTTTTTCGAGGGAACGCCTGCCTGTAACAACTGGCAAGCTGATCGCCAGGCTGAATTCGTTGGGCGCCGTGAGCGCCCCTTTTAGCGTGCCATAATCAAAAGTCTTTCTGTGGAAGTCCGAAGAGCGGGTTCTTGCGCGAAGCACTCGAGCTTCAAACGAGAAAGCCCGGGGTTCAGGCCCGGGCCTTCGCTAGAAGCAGAAAGGAGGATCTGCTTATGATCCTTATGCTGGTAATCCGGCTTGCCTTTGTAGGCCGGGTTTCGGCGCTGATCGTTTGGACTCGTAAGAGCCATCGGTAAGCTCCGAGGTGGGATCGGCGATCCGCTCGCCGGTCCCACTACCAGCATCATAACAGGTTTTTTCGACAGGGACGGCCTGCCTGGAACAATTCGAGGAAGCGCATCCCGTGCCGGCTGCCGGATAACAGGCGCTTTTCGACCTGATGACCTAATATGGAAGAGGAACGTTTATGAGTAGCCTCGCGCAGTCTCTGGTGACCTGGGAGGAGTTTGTGCGGCTGCCGGAACGCCCTGAAACCGGCAAACGCTATGAACTGCACGATGGCGAGGTTATCGTAGTGCCTCCCGCCCGGCCGCTCCATATCAAGCTGCAGAAGCGCATCGAGCGCCTGCTCGAGGCCGCTGCCGGGGATCGCGGAGTGGTGACGATGGAGTTCCCTTACCGCCCGGTTCCCAATCTGCAATATTGGTTTGCGGATGTCGCGTATATTCCCCACTCTGATAACGCCGATTGGGAAGCGCTGCCACCGGACGAGTACCCGGTCTATGCCCCACCCCTGATCGTTGAAGTGCTTTCGCCGTCCAACACCCCCGCCAAAGTCAACCGTCAGCGAATCGTTGCACTGTCGGCTGGCGCCCGGGAATTCTGGGTCGTCAATGCCGAAAGACGCAGTGTCCAGGTAACGGACCTTGGCGGCTCGAAAGTATACGCTCCCGGTGAGGCGATCCCGCTACCATTGTTCGGGAACGCCACCCTCGCCGTGGATCGGATATTTGTAGTTTAAGCGCGCTTGCGCCGGCGGTAGAGCGCCAAGCCTGCTAGTCCGAATCCCAGCAGCACCATCGTGGCAGGCTCCGGAACCCCACTGGGGGCGGTAAAACTGGCGGTGCCGCCCAAGCCCAAAATGGTCGAGCCCAAAGTACAGCTGATCTCGCAATAACTAACGCTGCTACCGTCGATCGTTGGAGGAGGAAGCGAGGCTGCAGTAAGTGTTTGCGGCGAAGGGGTAAAAGGCTCGGGATTGATCAGCGCACCGGAGTTGAAGCTATTGGGTGCCAGCTCGAGAATGGCCGTAACAGGCGAATCAAATTGAGCCTCGAAATCGACCTCCATGATATCGTTAGCGCTCCCGCCAGGAATAGTAAGCGACAACGTGGAAGGAGTAGAGGTCGTAAAAGGCTTGGCATCGCCGATCTGACCCCCGAGGTCTCCAGCCGGAATGGTGTAGCAGACGGAAACTCCCGCTGGGCAATCGATTATGGGATTTGGCGTGAGGGATGCGGAAATAGTGCCGTTGAAAGTAACCGTTTGACCGTTTATCCCCAACGGATCGCAACCGGGCGATGTGGGCGTGGTGCAGTTGGTTCCTCCGATGATGGGCCCCAAGGTGCCGCTTCCATCAAAGGACAAAATCGTGCCGGCCTGCGCCGCTCCAGCAACGCAAAGCATTACAACCACAAGACTTATAAAAAAAACCAATCTCCGATTACTCATGCGGCCTCCTTTTTTAATTCTTCGGACACTTTTACAGCTTTCTGTGAAGCTTTTAGATTGTACCCCTCCTGGAATACGGAATACAAGGGTAAAATGTACATTTTCCACCACTTGGTTAGTGCTTTGGTACTGGCACGTCCCCTCCAAACTGCCGCCCAACAGGGGGGTCGCCGTACCGGAACCAACTGGTGCTGCGCGGCGCGGACGTATATACTGAAGTAACCCCCACTCCTGAAAGGAAATGAGCGCTCAATGAACGATCAATTCGACGTGGCGATTTTAGGCGCAGGCTTCGAAGGAGGCATGCTCGCCACCATCCTGGCCTACAAAGGCGCCAAAGTGGTACTGATAGACGCCGGTACCCATCCCCGCTTCGCCTTGGGGGAGTCCACCGTGCGCCACACCTTTCGCATGATCAAGATCATGGCGGAGCGCTTTGGAGTTCCGGAGTTCAAGACTGAGTTCAATTCCGGCGAGCAGCTTCACAAGCACGTATCCGCCGGTTTCGGCGTGAAGAAGAATTTCGGCTTCGTCTATCACCGCGCTGGACAGCACCAAAAGCCGGAAGAGGCCACCCAACTGGTCATCCCGCCCTACCGCGAGGGGTATGAGGCCCACCTGTTCCGCCAGGATACGGACGCCTATCTGACCTATACGGCCATCCACCACGGCGCCACGGTCAAGTACAAGACCTTGGTCAAGGAAGTCGAGACCGACCAGCAAGGCGTCACCATCAAGACCGACAAAGGTGAAACCATCCGCGCCCGCTTCATCGCCGATGCGTCCGGCGGGGGCCATGTGCTCGCCCGCATGTGGAACCTGCGCGACAATCCGCCGCGTGTCCGGCTGCAGACCCGCTGCCTGTTCACCCACATGATCGACGTTAAGCCGTACGACGATTTGATCCTTCCCAACGGCGTTCCCAAGGGCCCGCGCCGCTGGTACCAGGGTACCTGCCACCATATCTTCGATGGCGGCTGGCTGTGGGTCATCCCCTTCGATAACCGCGAGGGCTCTACGAATAAGTTGGTCAGCGTGGGGTTGAGCTTCGATATACGCAAGTTCCCCAAGCCTACCGATATCACCCCGGACCAGGAGTGGCAGCAGTTTCTCGATCGCTTCCCCAGCATCCAGGCACAATTCAAGGACGCCAAGCTGGTGCGCGACTGGGTGTCGTCGGACCGCCTGCAAGGGTCGGTCAAGCAGAGTGTGGGAGATCGTTGGGCGATAATGGCCGGCGGGG
>Ga0302325_10008294_pt1 | contig 22829 bp, 18 predicted proteins | sample Palsa_T0_2_FD_201948 | JGI IMG/M metagenome (GOLD analysis project Ga0302325, IMG submission 201948) | Peat permafrost microbial communities from Stordalen Mire near Abisko, Sweden - Palsa_T0_2 | ecosystem: Environmental > Terrestrial > Soil > Palsa > Peat permafrost | place: Sweden: Abisko...
ACCGCCCGGTCGGCTGCGGGAATCCGGTCTCATCAAGCTCCATCGCCTCGATGGTCAGCTCAGGGCCGTCGAACGCGGTGATGGTGCGCAGCCAGTTGATCTGCACCCCCTCCCGTTCCGCCTCCTCCGCCTCCTCGGCGTGGGCCGGCATCTGCTCGCGGGTGCGGCGGTAGACAATGATCGCGTCGTTCGCGCCCAGGCGGCGGGCCACCCGGGCGGCGTCCATCGCGGTGTTGCCGCCGCCGTAGACGGCGACGCGCCGCCCGATCACCGGCCGCTCGCCCGAGGCGACGCTGCGCAGGAACGACACCGCGTCCACGATCCGTCCCGCGTCCTTGGCCGGGATGTCGACCTTCTTGGACAGGTGCGCGCCGACCGCGACGAAGGCCGCGTCGAAGCCGCCCTCACGCCGCTCGGCGTCCAGGTCCTGCACCCGGTGCCCGAGGGTGATCCGCACGCCCATCGCGGCGATCCGGTCAACCTCGGCGTCCAGCACGTCGCGGGGCATCCGGTACGCGGGGATGCCGTACCGCATCATCCCGCCCGGCTGGGCGCCCGCATCCCTGATCTCCACCTGGTGGCCGAGCCGGGCCAGGTGGTAGGCGGCGGAAAGCCCGCTCGGCCCGGAGCCGATGACCAGCACCCGCCGGCCGCTGCGCATCGAGGGCGGGTCGAACGCCCACCCCCGCTCGAGCGCGAGATCGCCGAGGAACCGCTCGACCGAGTGAATCGAGACAGCGCTGTCCAGGCTGGCCCGGTTGCAGACGGTCTCGCACGGGTGGTAGCAGACCCGGCCCATGATGGCCGGCATCGGGTTGTCGGCGGTCAGCTGCCGCCACGCGCTCTCGTGATCGCCGGTCTCGGCGTGCGCCAGCCAGGCCTGGATGTTCTCCCCGGCCGGGCAGCCGGCGTTGCAGGGTGGCAGCAAGTCGACGTAGACCGGGCGCTGCTGCCGGACCGGGCCGGCCAGGGACCGCCCGTGCAGCAGATCCGGCAACGGCGTAACGTCGCGTCGTCCTGGTCCGATGGCCATGTCCCTCAGGGTACGCCGAGACTCCTGTTCCCCATCAGGGACCAAGGTCCCGGGCCGGTTAGCGTCCTTCGCCCGGCCGCCCCCACGGCCGACAAATGCGGCGATTAGGTGACGGAGGTCCTGTTGGGGGGTGACGTCTGGCCGTGATGGTGATGGCGGTGCTGGCGCGAGACTCCAGGTAACAAGGCGGACCGGACCGGCCCGCTCCTAGAAGGAGGCATTCCGATGCGCCGCTATTCTTCCCATCTGACCGCCATCGCGGGGCTCGCCGTCGCGGTGATCCTGCTGGCGGCCGGAGGCCTGCTGACGTGGGGTTCGGCTTACGTGCACAACACCGTGCAGGGCCAGCTGGCCGCACAGCAGATCTTCTTCCCGCCCAAGGCCGCGTTCGCGAACCCCAAGGCGGGCACGGAGATCACCCCGAGCATGATTCCCAGCGTCTCGCAGTACGCCGGGGAGCAGATGCTGACCGGTCAGCAGGCCGAGGCCTACGCTGACCACTTCATCGCCGTGCACGTCGCCGACGCGGGTGGCGGCAAGACCTACTCCCAGCTGTCGACCGAGTCGCAGGCGGCACCGACCAACACCAAGCTGGCCGGCACGGTCGCCACCGTGTTCAAGGGTGAGACGCTGCGCAGCATGCTGCTGAACGCCTACGGCTGGTGGAAGGTCTCCCAGATCACTTACATCGCCGCGCTGGTCGCGTTCGGCCTGGGCGGGCTGACCCTGATCGGCTCGGTGTTCGCGCTGGCTCTGGGCCGCCGGCCCGAGATCACCCACGAGGCCATCCCGGCCACCGGACCCACCCCGTCCACCCCGGCCAAGACCGCCTGACCTAACCATCGCAACCAGGCACAACAGCACACGCACAGGACAACCCTTCCTCCGGCCGACGCGAATCACCGCGCCGGCCGGAGGACTGTTACCCCTAACGAGTAAGGCAGTGAGCAGATGGCGCCCTCCCACCGCACGGTCGAAGACGTGATGACGACACCGGTCGTGACCGCGGACCGGCTCACCCCGTACAAGGAGATCGCCCGCCTGCTGGCCGAGCACCGAATCAGCGGCCTGCCCGTGCTCGTGGACGGCTGGCAGGTGGTCGGCGTGGTCTCCGAAGCCGACCTGCTCACAGCACAGGAAAAGACAGCGCAGGACAAGACAGCACAGAACAGGACAGCGGCCCACCCGGGCCTGACGGCCGGTGAGTTGATGACCGCGCCAGCTGTCACGATCCAACCGGACGCGACCATCCCGGCTGCGGTGCATGTAATGAATACGAAACACGTCAGGAGGCTGCCGGTGACCGGCGCAGACCGCCAGCTGATCGGTATCGTAAGCCGCCGGGACGTGCTGGGTGTCGTCCTGCGCCCCGACACCGACATCGCGCGCGATGTCCGGCGGATCCTCGGCGAGATCCCGCTGGCCACTCCCGTAGCGGTTGACGTGACCGTACGCCACGGCATGGTGATCCTCGACGGTACCGCCACACCGGCCCCAGGCGGATCCCGTCGTGCCCACGATCTCATTCCGGTCGCGATAGGGCTGATATGGGGCGTCGAAGGGGTGTTGGACGTGGTGACCCGGCTCAGCCCCGCCAGCGCACACCGCCTGACCGGGTGACGGAGGTCCTGTTGGGGGGTGACGTCTGGCCGTGATGGTGATGGCGGTGCTGGCGCGAGACTCCAGGTAACAAGGCGGACCGGACCGGCCCGCTCCTAGAAGGAGGCATTCCGATGCGCCGCTATTCTTCCCATCTGACCGCCATCGCGGGGCTCGCCGTCGCGGTGATCCTGCTGGCGGCCGGAGGCCTGCTGACGTGGGGTTCGGCTTACGTGCACAACACCGTGCAGGGCCAGCTGGCCGCACAGCAGATCTTCTTCCCGCCCAAGGCCGCGTTCGCGAACCCCAAGGCGGGCACGGAGATCACCCCGAGCATGATTCCCAGCGTCTCGCAGTACGCCGGGGAGCAGATGCTGACCGGTCAGCAGGCCGAGGCCTACGCTGACCACTTCATCGCCGTGCACGTCGCCGACGCGGGTGGCGGCAAGACCTACTCCCAGCTGTCGACCGAGTCGCAGGCGGCACCGACCAACACCAAGCTGGCCGGCACGGTCGCCACCGTGTTCAAGGGTGAGACGCTGCGCAGCATGCTGCTGAACGCCTACGGCTGGTGGAAGGTCTCCCAGATCACTTACATCGCCGCGCTGGTCGCGTTCGGCCTGGGCGGGCTGACCCTGATCGGCTCGGTGTTCGCGCTGGCTCTGGGCCGCCGGCCCGAGATCACCCACGAGGCCATCCCGGCCACCGGACCCACCCCGTCCACCCCGGCCAAGACCGCCTGACCCCGGCTAGCTCACGGCGCGTCGAGGCTTAAGCCCGCGACGCGCCGGGATCACCTCCGGCCCGCGCCCTCCCGAGGGCGTCGGGCCGGAGGGCTCAATGTTGAAACGCGAGAAACCGCAAACGTTGGAAGCAATCGAAAGGCGCGGACGATGTTCCAGGTGCGATTCCACGGTCGCGGCGGCCAGGGCGTGGTCACAGCCGCCGAGCTGCTCGCCACGGCCGCGCTCAGCGAGGGTCGCCATGCGCAGGCGTTCCAGAGCTTGGGCTCGGAACGAATGGGCGCGCCGGTGATGTCGTTCTGCCGGATCGACGACAAGCCGATCCGCACCCGCGAGCCGGTCGGCGAACCGGACGCGCTGATCATCCACGACCCGACGCTGCTGCACCAGGCGGAACTCGTTGGGCTTGGCCACGACGGTTACATGCTGATCAATTCGGCGTACGGCTTTGCGGAGCTTGGCCTGGACGAGTTCGTCAAGCCCTTCCGCCGAGACCGGCTGCTGGTGATGCCGGCCTCGGCCCTGGCCCTGGCCCACCTCGGCCGCCCGCTACCCGCCGCCGCGCTGCTTGGCGGGTTCGCCGCGCTCACCTGGGTGGTCAGCCTGGACTCGGTGCTGGCCGCCATCAACGACAGGTTCACCGGCCCGGTCGCACGAGGAAATGAGGCCGCGGCCCGGGCCGCGTTCGCGTTCGTCAGGGACGAACGGGAGGCGCTGACCCATGCTTAAGCAAGCCGAGGTTCCAGCCACCGCCTTGGCGCCGCGTAGTCCGCGGCCCGGCCCGCTGGCCGTTTCGGACGCCGCTGGTTAGCCAGCGCGCTGCCCGCCCGCAGCTGACAGACACGCCCGCAGGTGTAACGGCTCCCGCGCCCAGCTTCGGCCGGGCGCCTGCGCTCGGACGCACCCACCTTCAGCCCGGGGGCCTACTTGACGCCAAGCACCTCGAACGCCGGGTGCTTGGGGGCGATGGCGCGGAGCTGGTCGTCGCTCGAGTCCGGCCCGGTACCCTCGAAGAAGATGCCGACCTCTGCCTTCCACCGCTTGAGGTAGGCCCTCAGGACCGGTACCTTCTCCTCGTCGGTGAGCTCTACGCCGCGGAAGCTCTCGGCCCGCCGGCCCAGCCGCAGTTCGCCGGTGCCAGCGGCCCGCAGGTTGCGCACCCACTGGGTCTCGCCGCGCGCCGCGACGAGGTAACGGCGGTCATCGTGGCTGAGCAGGTTCACCGGCGTGGTCCGCCACTCGCCGCTCGTCCGGCCCTTCACCGCCAGCACCCGCGATCCCAGGACGCTGACGCCCTGTCTGGTCAAGACGGCCACCAGCCGGTTGAGGACGTTCCGCGTGAACCAGCCAGGCGCGCGGTAGTGATCGGACACGCCGACCAGACTAACCCCAGCGCGACAGTGCGCGGAAGTGTAGTCGATCATGTCTGGCTGGCTACGAGTTCGACCTCGAAGCTGTCGGTGTTGGTGAGGTAGGCGGCGTAGTGATCGGGTCCGCCGGCGTGGGGATGTGTGTCGGGGAACAGCAGCGTCCAGCCGTGTGCTGGTGCGCTAGCGGCCAGGGCATCGACATTATGGCGGGTGCCCGCGTGGAACGCGAGGTGGTTCATCCCGGGTCGGAGTCGGTCGTGGCCGCTGCCGGTCAGGGCGGGTGACTGCTCGATGACCAGGTAGGTGCGGCCGAGGCGCCAGCTGCGGCCGTGTGGCCAGTCCTGGAACGGCGCGTAGCCTAGCTGGCCGAGCAGCCATCCCCACTGCGTGATGGCGCGGGCCAGGTCGGGTACCCATAGTTCGACGTGGTGGAGGCTTCCGGGCAGCGCCTGGGCCAGCTCCGGCACGATCTCATCGGTACTTGCGGGTGCGTGATCGGCCACGCCGACCAGCCTAGCTGGAGGGCTTGGCCAAGCGGCCGTCGAGCTGGAAGCCTGGCGGTGGGCAGGATCAGCGGTCACGAGGAAGGAGGCGGCGATGGCGCCGCGGGTGAACAGTGAGCTGTTGCTGGTGGGGAGCTTGCCGGCCGACTCGGCCGATCAGGCGCTGCGGGCTGCGGCCGGGTTCTTCGGCGATCTGGTGTTCGCCCTGCCTGACGGCGAGACCGGTCCCCGGTCGGCCTGGGTCGGCTACGAGCGGGAGCGGCTGGTCCGGCCGAACCCGGGCGTCGTCGTCGTGCAGGAAACCGAGTCGCCGACCGGGATCCCCCGGCATGCCTACGAAACCCCGGTGTTCGGCATCCGTCCCGGCCGCACCGAACTGCACTGGGATTCCTGGCCGCGGATCGATGACGCGATCGCGGGCTACCGGGTGTTCAGCGCGCTGCGTGCCGAAGGGGTGATCCCGGCCCAGCTCCGGTTCCAGGTCGGGCTGCCGTTCCCGGCCAGCGCGCTGAACGGGTTCAAGGCCGACTTCGCCGCCGACTACCCGGTCGCGGCGCGGGCGTTCGAGGATCTGGTGGCCCGTGAGCTTGGCCGCCTGACCGCGGCGATCCCGCCGGGGGACCTGGCCATCCAGTGGGACCTGGCGTATGAGACGCAGGACGCCGACGGGGTGCTCGCCTGGACGGGCGAGGGCGGCTGGGAGCGGTTCGCCGGGCCGGTCACCCGGCTGACCCGGCTGATCCCGGCGGAGGTGCTGGTCGGCTACCACCTGTGCTACGGGACGTTCCCGGAGTGGCCGATGTACGAGGCGCGCGACATGGGGCTGCTGGTCCGGATGGCGAACTTCGCGGTCGCGAACTCCGGGCGCACGGTGGACTGGCTGCACCTGGCCGGGCCGCGGTACCTGCGCAGCGAGGACCGCAGCTTCTTCCGCCCGCTGACCGACCTGGAGCCGGGCGATGCCCGGGTCTTCCTGGGCATCGTGCTGCCGATCGACGGGGTTCCCGGGCTCCGGCGCAGGCACGCCACGGCCTCGCGCTACCTGTCCGACTTCGGTGTGGCGATGTACTGCGGGTTCGGCCGCCAGCCGGGCGCGGACGGGACGCAGACCATGCGCGAGCACGCCCAGGTGGTCCGCACGGTCCGGAAAATGACCTAGACGGGCGTGATCTGGCGGCCGGTGACGCGGGACGGGACGATCCGGACGAACAGTTCCCGCTCGCCGCTTGGCCATGGCTCGACGCCCGCCTCCAGGGCGGACTCGCGTTCGGCCGCGGACACATGGTGGGCCGGCCCCTGGATCAGCACGCTCCAGCCCTGCCGCCCGGCCACGTCGATGTCGTCGATCTCGAACGCGACCTGGTAGTCCCCGCCGGCGATCCCGGTCTGCAGGTCCTCATCCAGCGCACTGTGCGCAACGGTGCGGAACACGACCGCCCCGTCGTGCCACTTGTAGTTCACCGGCAGCACCTCCTGGCCGAACCGGCTGTGGTAAGCGATCCTGCCGATTCCGCCCCGCGCTATCAGCCGGAGGCACTCGGCCTCGTCAAGTTCCGTGATCGTGCGGTCAGACATGTCTGGTCCTTCCCCAGTGCGGGCCTGTCGCCTAGTCATGACCGTAGCGCCGGGCGCCCCCACCGCGAAACTCGCGTCGGTCCCGGATCGTAGTGACCTTCAACCCGGCCGGCCATGGACCTTCGGCCCTGCCTTCGGGCCGGCCCGCAGCGCGAGGCTAGAGGCAGAACGATACGGACAACTGGAGGCGGCCATGCAAGCCCTCGTTTACCACGGTCCCGGGCAGAAGGCCTGGGAAGAGGTCCCGGAGCCTGAGATCACCGACGATGGTGACGTTATCGTACGGGTGGACGCGACCACGATCTGCGGTACCGACCTGCACATCCTGGCGGGCGACGTGCCCACGGTGCGCCCGGGCCGGATCCTGGGCCACGAGGCCGTCGGCACCGTCGAGGAGGCCGGGGACGGCGTTCAGACAGTTGGTCCCGGTGACCGGGTGCTGGTCTCCTGCATCAGCGCGTGCGGGACCTGCCGGTTCTGCCGCGAGGGCCGCTACGGGCAGTGCCTGTGCGGCGGCGGCTGGGTCCTCGGCCACACGATCGACGGCACCCAGGCCGAGTACGTCCGGGTACCGTACGCCGACACGTCCACGTTCCGGATTCCGGCCGGCCTGACCGACGAAGAAGCCCTCATGCTGGCCGACATCTTGCCGACCGGCTACGAGGTTGGCGTCCTGGCCGGCGGCGTGCGCCCCGGCGACGTCGTCGCCATCGTCGGGGCCGGGCCAGTCGGCCTGTCCGCGATCACCTGCGCCCAGCTGTTCAGCCCCAGCCACATCGTGGCCATCGACAAGTCCGACGCCCGGCTGGACGCGGCCAAGCAGTTCGGTGCCGATGTCACCGTGAACAACTCTCGTGAGGACCCGCTGGCCGTCATCAGGGACCTGACCGAGCGGCTGGGCGCGGATGTGTCCATCGAGGCCGTCGGCGCGCCCGGCACGTTCGAGCTGGCCGTCAAGCTGATCCGGCCCGGCGGCCGGATCGCGAACATCGGCGTGCACGGCAAGGCCGCCGCGCTCCACCTGGAAGACGAGTGGATGAAGGACATCACGATCACCACGGGCCAGGTGGACACCTCCTCCACCCCGACCCTGATGCACCTTCTCACCACCGGCCAGCTCGACGCCAAGCGGTTCGTCACCCACCACTTCAGCCTGGATCAGTTCGACGAGGCGTACGACGTGTTCACCCGCGCCGCCGACACCAGCGCCCTCAAGGTCGTCCTCAGTTGAGGGACAAATAAGAAAAAGAAAGCAGGAGTGAGAACGATGAAAACCAGCGTCAAGGAGATCATGACCACCCGGGTCGTGGCGGTGAAGCTTGGCGCCTCGTTCAAGGAAATGGCCGCCGCCCTGCGCGAAAACCGGGTCAGCGCGTTTCCCGTCATCGACGACGACGGGAGGGTGATCGGGGTCGTCTCCGAGGCCGACATGCTGGCCAAGGATGTCCAGAACGCCGACCACGCCGGAACGCTCACTGCCATGCTGCACCCCCGGGAGCAGGACAAGGCCGACGGCCTCACCGCGCGCGACCTGATGACGCACCCGGCGGTCACCGTGACCCCGGACGACTCGGTCGAGCAGGCCGCCCGGCTGATGTACACCCTCCTCCTCAAGCGGCTTCCCGTCATCGACTACCACGGCCGCCTGGTCGGGATCATCAGCCGGACCGACGTGCTGGCGGTCTACGACCGGCCCGACGATGAAATCCGGGAGGAGATCATCGGCAACGTGATCGTGCACCGGTTTCTCCAGGACCCGGATCAGTTCACGGTGGGCGTCCAGGCGGGCGTGGTGACCCTGGCGGGAAACCCGGAAACCGTCGCATTCGGCCACGACCTGGTGCGCAAGATCCGTCACGTCCAGGGCGTCGTCGCCGTCCGGGACCGCCTCAGCTACCCCGACCGGTATCCCATCGTGGCCGGTCCGGTCTTCTGACGCAGAGCCTTGCGACCCACGGAAGGAGACCCTCCATGAGCATGGCCGCCCTGGACCTGACCGCTGTGGCAGAACGGGACGGCCGGGCCGAGAACGCCAGCCTGCGGTACGTGCTCGCGCCTGAGTCGGTGGTGGTGATCGGCGCGAGCCGGCGCCAGGGAACCGCGGGCCGGGCGATCCTGGACAACATCGCGGCCGGCGGCTACGCCGGCCGCGTCTACGTGGTCAACCCGCGCGCTCGGCAGATCCGCGGCGAGCGCTGCCTGACCTCGGTCCTGGACCTGCCCGAGCCGGCCGACCTGGCGGTCATCGCGGTGCCCGCCGCGGCGGTCCTTGACGTGGCGGAGCAATGCGGCCAGCGCGGGGTGCGGTCGCTGGTGGTGATCACCTCCGGGCTGGACGTCGCCGCCTGCGCGGACCTGCTCGCGGTGTGCCGCCGCCACGGCATGCGGCTGATCGGCCCGGACTGCTTCGGCGTGGCCGTGCCTGGCATCGGCCTGGACGCCACGTTCGCCGCCAGCCCCCCCCGGCCCGGGGTGGCCGGCCTGGTGATGCAGTCCGACGGTCTGGGCTTCGCCCTGATGGACCAGCTCTCCCGGCTCGGCGTCGGGATTTCCTCGTTCGCATCGGTCGGCGAAAAGCTGGACGTGTCAGGCAACGACCTGCTGGCGTGGTGGGAGCACGACGGGGTGACGAAGGTCGCCGTGCTGTACATCGAGTCGTTCGGCAACCCGCGCAAGTTCGCCCGGACCGCCCGCCGGGTCGGCGCCGCCATGCCCGTGCTGACCACCTACGCCGGGCGCGCCGACCGGGCGGCCCTGTTCGAGCAGGCCGGAGTCATCACCACAGCCGGGTTCGGCGAGCTGATCGAGGCCACCGCGCTGCTGGCCACCCAGCCCGTTCCGGCCGGGCGCACGATCGCGATCGTATCCAATGACGGCAGCGCGGGGCAGCTGGCCGCCGACGCCTGCACCGACCGGGGCCTGACCGTCTACCGCCCGCACGGCCCGACCAGACGGCGGCTGCGCGCGCTGGCTCGCGGCTCCGACCCAGATCCTGTCGACACCGGGATCACGGTGTCGGAGCAGCATTACCGCCAGTGCCTGGAATTGCTCGCGGCCGACGATGAGGTAGACGCGATCATCGCGGTGGTCCTGCCCACCGGGGCGACCGGTGACCTGGTGTCCGCGATCGTCCACGCGGACGTTCGCATCCCGCTGGCTGCGGTCGTGCTCAACCAGCCAGAATCGGTCCGGCTGCTATCCCGCCGCCAGAGCCGGATACCCGCGTACAGCTCCCCGGAAGCCGCCGTGGCCGCGCTGGCCCGCGCGGCCGGCTACGGGGCCTGGCGGGCGCGGCCGCGCGGGCAGCGGCCCGACCTGCTGGATATCGACCCCGAACAGGCGCGGACGCTGGCGCGCGAGTTCCTCCGCCAGGCGCCAGCAGGGGGCTGGCTCCCGGCAGGCGCCGCCGCCGACCTCTTGCGCTGCTACGGCATAACCCCCGGTGATCCCGCGGACGGCACCGAGGTGATCGTCCGGGTCACCGCCGACCACGTCTTCGGCCCGCTGGTGGCACTCGGGATCGGCGGGACCCAGTCGGCCCGGCTGATACCGCTGACCGACACCGACGCGGACGAGCTGATCCACTCGGTCCGCCCGGCGGCGCTGTGGCCCGGCGGGCGCCCGGCCGGCTTGCGCGACCTGCTGCTGCGGGTCGGCCGGCTGGCCGACGACCTGCCCGAGATCACCGACCTCGACCTGGATGGGACCATGGTGACGAACGCGCGAATAAAGCTGGAACACTACGAGCCGCAGGACCCGTTCCTGCGCAAGCTGCGCTGACCCGGCCGCAGAGTTGATACGCGCCGCAGAGCTGCTACACCGGGAACGCTGATGACGCCAGGATGGATACCGTTCACCGTGGGCAAGCAGCACGGCCCGTTCTGATAATTAAAGGGGTTTTAGACGTGACTGAGACCGAAACGGGGCCGTTGACGAGCACTGAGCTCGACGCGCTTGACGCGTGGTGGCGGGCCGCGAACTACCTGTCGGTGGGGCAGATCTACCTGATGGGCAACGCGCTGCTGACCGAGCCGCTGCGGCCGGAGCACGTCAAGCCGCGGCTGCTCGGGCACTGGGGCACCACCCCGGGGCAGAACATGATCTACGCCCACCTCAACCGGGTGATCAAGGGTTCGGACCTGAACATGATCTACATTTCCGGGCCGGGGCACGGCGGCCCCGGCGTGGTGGCCAGTACCTACCTGGAGGGCACGTACACCGAGCGGTACCCGCACATCACCCAGGACGCCGCGGGCATGGCCCGGCTGTTCCGGCAGTTCTCCTTCCCTGGCGGCATCCCCTCGCACGTAGCGCCGGAGACGCCCGGCTCGATCCACGAGGGCGGTGAGCTCGGCTACTCGCTGGTGCACGCGTACGGGGCGGCCTTCGACAACCCGGACCTGATCGTGGCCTGCGTGATTGGCGACGGCGAGGCCGAGACCGGGCCGCTGGCCGCCAGCTGGCACTCCAACAAGTTCCTCGACCCGGCCCGGGACGGCGCCGTGCTGCCGATCCTGCACCTGAACGGGTACAAGATCGCCAACCCGACGGTGCTGGCCAGAATCCCGCACAGTGAGCTCACCTCGCTGCTGAACGGTTACGGTTACCAGGTCCACCTGGTGGAGGGCGATGACCCCAAGCTGGTGCACCAGCAGCTCGCCGCGACCATGGACACGGTGATCAAAGAGATCCACGCCATCCAGCGCCGGGCCCGCGAGGACGGCGACCTGAAACGGCCCTTGTGGCCGGCCATCGTGCTGAAGACGCCCAAGGGCTGGACCGGGCCCAAGATGGTGGACGGGCTGCCGGTGGAGGGGACCTGGCGGGCGCACCAGGTGCCGATCGACGCGGCCCGCACCAACCCCGGGCACCTGGCCCTGCTGGAGTCGTGGCTGCGCTCCTACCGGGCGCAGGAGCTGTTCGACGCCGCGGGCACGCTGATACCCGAGCTGGCCGCGCTGGCGCCGGAAGGCGAGCGGCGGATGAGCGCCAGCCCGCACGCGAACGGCGGCGAGCTGCTGCGCGACCTGGACCTGCCCGACTTCAGGGACTACGCCGTGCCGGTGGCCAAGCCCGGCGATCAGCTGTCCGAAGCGACCCGGGTGCTCGGCGACTGGCTCCGCGACGTGATCAAGGCCAACCCGTCGAACTTCCGGTTGTTCGGCCCGGACGAGACCGCATCGAACCGGCTCCAGGACGTGTTCGAGGTGACCAACCGGGCCTTCGACGGCCAGATCATCGAGGGCGACGATCATCTCGCGCCCGACGGCCGGGTGATGGAGGTGCTGAGCGAGCACATGTGCCAGGGCTGGCTGGAGGGCTACCTGCTGACCGGCCGGCACGGGCTGTTCAACTGCTACGAGGCGTTCATCCACATCATCGACTCGATGTTCAACCAGCACGCCAAGTGGCTCAAGGTCACCCGCGAAATCCCCTGGCGGCGCCCGGTCGCGTCGCTGAACTACCTGCTCTCCTCGCTGGTGTGGCGGCAGGACCACAACGGGTTCAGCCACCAGGACCCCGGCTTCATCGACCACGTGGTGAACAAGAAGGCCACGATCATCCGGGCGTACCTGCCGCCGGACACGAACACGCTGCTCTCGGTGGCGGACCACTGCCTGCGCTCGCGGCACTACGTCAACGTCATCGTGGCCGGCAAGCAGCCCCAGTGGAACTGGCTGACCATGGACGAGGCCATCATCCACTGCACCCGCGGCGCCGGGATCTGGGAATGGGCCTCGAACGACGCGCCGGACGCACCGGACGTGGTGATGGCGTGCTGCGGCGACATTCCCACCCTGGAGACGATGGCCGCGGTCTCGCTGCTGCGCGAGCACCTGCCGGAGCTGAAGGTGCGGGTGGTCAACGTGGTCGACCTGATGCGGCTGCAGCCCGAGACCGAGCATCCGCACGGCATGTCCGACCCGGAATTCGACGCGCTGTTCCCCGTCGACCGGCCGGTGATCTTCGCCTACCACGGCTACCCGTGGCTGATCCACCGGCTGACCTACCGGCGGCACGGGCATCACAACCTGCACGTCCGCGGCTACAAGGAGGAAGGGACCACCACCACCCCGTTCGACATGGTGATGCTGAACGACCTGGACCGCTTCCACCTGGTCATGGACGTGATCGACCGGGTCCCCGGGCTGGCGGCCTCGGCCGGGCACGTCCGGCAGCTGATGGCGGACAAGCGGCTCAGCTGCCGCGCCTACACCCGCGAGCACGGCGAGGACGCCCCCGAGATCGAGGAATGGAAGTGGCCGTACTGACTCACATCCTGGTCGTCAACGCCGGGTCGAGCAGCCTCAAGCTGCGCGTCCTGGACGACGCCGACGAGGTCACCGGCTCCGCCGACCTACCCCCGGAAGAGGACAAGGCGGCCCTCGAGGCCACAATCGAGGGGTTCGGCGAGGTGCACGCGGTCGGTCACCGGATCGTGCATGGCGGCGACGAGTTCAGCGGCCCGGTGCTGATCGACCCGTCCGTCCGGCAGCGGATAGGGGAGCTCACCGACCTAGCTCCGCTGCACCAGCCCAAGTCGCTGGCCGCCCTGGACGCGGTGACCGAGGTGCTGCCCGGCGTGCCCGCCGTCGCCTGTTTCGACACCGCGTTCCACGCCACCATCCCGGCCGCCGCCGCCACCTTCGCGCTGCCCGCCGAGTGGCGCGAGCGCTGGTCGCTGCGCCGGTTCGGGTTCCACGGCCTGTCCCACGCCTACGTATCACGCCGGGCCGCGACCCTGCTCGGCCCCGGCCTGCGGCTGGTCAGCTGCCACCTCGGCGCCGGGGCGTCGCTGGCGGCGGTCCGCGACGGGCGCAGCGCGGACACCACGATGGGCTTCACCCCGCTGGACGGCCTGGTCATGGCCACCCGCTCCGGTTCGGTCGACCCCGGGCTCGTGCTGTGGCTGCAAACGCACGCCGGGATACCCGCGGACGAACTCGGCGACGCGCTGGAGAACCGCTCCGGCCTGGCCGGCCTGGCCGGGACCGCGGACCTGCGCGAGATCCTGACCCGGGCCGCCGCCGGCGAGGCCCGAGCCGAACTGGCCCGGGATGTCTACCTGCACCGGCTGGCCGCCAGCGTGGCCGCGATGACCGCCGCCCTGGGCGGCCTGGACGCCCTCGTGTTCACCGGCGGCGTCGGAGAAAACTCGGCCGAGATCCGGTCCCGGGCCGCCCACCGGCTCGCCTTCCTCGGGGTTCAAATCGACAATGAGCGGAACGGCACTTCCCCCAGCGACCGGGACATCGCCCCGCCGGACGCCCAGGTCCGCGTCCTGGTGATCAGCGCCCGCGAAGACATCGAGATCGCCCGCCAGGTTCGCGAGGTCATCCCCCCGTAACCGCCCCGTGCGAAACTGGTCAGGCAGACTCCAGACTTCAGATAGCCGACTTCAGACAGCCGACTTCAGACTTCAGACAGCGGACCGGACCGGCCGCTTCGCCGCCGGCAGATCGGAGCCCAGGTCATGCCTTCGTCAGTACCCGTCATCGACCTTGCGCCCTGGCTGCGCGGCGACGCGGCGGGCCGCGCCGCCGTCGCCGCCCAGGTCGACGCCGCGCTCCGCAGCGTGGGCTTCTTCCTGATCACCGGGCACGACGTGCCGGACGAGGTGCCAGCCCAGGTCCGGGCGCAGGCCCGGGCGTTCTTCGCGCTGCCGCCGCAGGCCAAGCAGGCCTACGCGGTCACCGTCGGCGGCCGGGGCTGGCTGCCGCCCGGTGTCGAGGCGAACGGCTACGCCGAGGGCACCGAGACGCCGCCGGACCTGAAGGAGTCGTTCGCGGTCGGCGCCGACACCCCGACCGGCGACCCCGAAGTCGACGGGTACTGGTTCCAGCCCAACGTCTATCCGGCCGAGATCCCGGCGCTGCAGCCCGCCGTCGTCGCCTACCTGGCCCGGATGCGGGCGCTCGCGGACGAGCTGCTGGTGATCTGCGCGGCCGCGCTCGGCCTGGAACCCCACTTCTTCACCCGCCACACCGGACACGCCACGCACACCATGAACGTCAACTGGTACCCGCCGATGGCGGTGGCCGGGGAGCCGGAACCAGGCCAGTTCCGGATCGGCCCGCACACGGACTTCGGCACGGTCACGATCCTGGACCGCGAACCGGGCCGCGGCGGCCTGCAGGTGTGGACCGAGCAGGACGGCTGGGAAGACGCGCCGTACGTACCGGGCGCGCTCACCATCAACACCGGCGACCTGCTCGCCCGGTGGAGCGGCGGCCGGTGGAAGTCCAACCGGCACCGCGTGCTGCCGCCTCAGGCCGAGGCGCCGGACGAGGACCTCGTCTCGCTCGTCTACTTCTACGAGGCCGACCACGACGCCGTGATCGAGTCCCTGCAGCCCCCGATCGGCCTGCCGAACGACCATGCCCCCGTCATCTCGGCCCAGTTCCTCAAGGAACGCCTGGACGCGATCACGGTTGGGTAGTTACGGCGGTTAACCGTCCCGGTGCCGAGCAGGCCGCTCGTCGGGCTGGGTAGCATCCGAGATCATGACCACACAGCAGGCGGAACCCGCCGCGCCGCCCGGTGAGCTGGCCCGTGAGCTGGCCGCGGCGTTGCGCGCCGCCGGGCTGAACGGCGTGGATGACTCGGGCCGCCGCCGGGCCGAGTACTCCTCCGACGCGTCCAACTACCGGGTCGTGCCAACCGTGGTCGCCTTCCCCCGGCACGTGGACGAGGCAGCGGCCGCGCTGGCCGTGGCCCGGCAGCTCGGCGTGCCGGTCACCTGCCGGGGTGCCGGCACCTCCATCGCCGGCAACGCCGTCGGTACCGGCCTGGTGCTGGACTTCTCAAGGCACCTGAACCGGGTGCTCGCGGTCGATCCGCAGGCGCGGACCGCGGTCGTCGAGCCCGGCGCGATCCTGGACGACATCACCGCGGCCGCGGCGGGGCACGGGCTGCGGTTCGGCCCCGATCCTTCCACCCACGCGCGGGCCAGCATCGGCGGTTCGATCGGGAACAACGCCTGCGGCTCGCGCGCGCTGCGGTACGGCCGCACCGCCGACAACGTGGTGAGCCTGGACGTGCTGACCGCCTCGGGGGAGCGGCTGGCGGCGCGGCGTTTCGGCCGTGACGGCCTGGCCGCCGCCGGGCCGGCCGGGATGGCGCTCGGCGCGCTGGTCGCGGACCGCCTGAGCATGATCCGCACCGAGTTCGGCCGGTTCACCCGGCAGGTGTCCGGCTACTCCCTGGAGCACCTCCTGCCGGAGAACGGCGCGGACCTGGCCAAGTTCCTGGTCGGCACCGAGGGCACGCTCGGCCTGGTGGCCGGCGCGACGGTGCGGCTGGTGGCATCGCCGAAGGCGGTGGCGCTGGCCGTGCTCGGCTATCCCGGCATGCCGGAGGCAGCGGACGCGGTGCCCGGCCTGCTGCCGCACGACCCGGTGGCGCTGGAGGGCATGGACGCGCGGCTGGTGGAGGTCTTCCGCGCCCGCCGCGGTGCGGCCGCCGTGCCCGGCCTGCCCCGGGGGCAGGCCTGGCTGTTCGCCGAGACGGCGGGGGAGACCGAGGCGGAGGCGCGGGCGGCGGCCGAGCGGCTGATCGCCGACGGCGGCGCCCTCGACGCAGCCGTGGTCGCCGGCGGCCCGGCCCGGGCCCTGTGGCGGATCCGCGAGGACGGCGCCGGCCTGGGCGGCCGTACCCCGGCGGACGCGCCGGCCTGGCCCGGCTGGGAAGACGCCGCCGTCCCGCCCCGCCACCTGGGCGCGTACCTGCGTGACTTCGGTGCGCTGATGGCCGAGCACGGCCTGGACGGGCTGCTCTACGGGCACTTCGGCGACGGCTGCGTGCATGTCCGCATCGACTTCCCGTTCTCGTCCGCGCCCGGCCGTTACCGGCCGTTCGTCGTCGCCGCCGCGCAGCTGGTGGGCAAGTACGGCGGCTCGATGTCCGGCGAGCACGGCGACGGCCGGGCCCGCGGCGAGCTGCTGCCGTACATGTACTCACCCGAGGCCATCGACACCATGGCCGCGGTGAAGGCGGTGTTCGACCCGGGCAACCTGTTCAATCCGGGCGTGCTGGTCGACCCGAGGCCGGTCGACGCTGACCTGCGGGTGCCCCAGGCCCGCCCGCTGCGCACCGGGCTCGGTTTCGCCTATCCCCACGACGACGGTGACCTGTCGGTGGCGGTGCACCGTTGTACCGGTGTGGGCAAGTGCCGCGCTGACACCACCGCTAGCGGGGGAGTGATGTGCCCGTCCTTCCTGGCCACCAGGGACGAGAAGGATTCCACCCGCGGCCGCGCCCGGGTGCTGCAGGAGCTCGCGAACGGCACGCTGGTCAAGGGCTTCGGTTCGGCGGAGCTGGCCTCCTCGCTTGACCTGTGCCTGTCGTGCAAGGGCTGTTCGTCGGACTGCCCGGCCGGCGTGGACATGGCCACCTACAAGGCCGAGGTGCTGCACCAGCGGTACCGGCGCCGGCCGCGGCCCGCCGCCCACTACTCGCTGGGCTGGCTGCCCCGCTGGGCCGCTCTCGCCGCTCGCGCCCCCGGCCTGGCCAATGCGCTGCTGCGTAACGGGCCGCTGTCGGCGGTGGCCAAGCGGCTGGGCGGCATCGATACCAGGCGGCCGTTGCCGCCCTTCGCCGCTTCCGGATTCCGCGACTGGTTCGCCCATAGGCCCGCCGGGGCCGGGAACTCAGGAGCCCCGGAATCCCCGCGAGCCCCGGTCCTGCTGTGGGTGGACACCTTCACCGAGTACTTCGCGCCCGAGGTCGGCCAGGCCGCCGTGCAGGTGCTCGAGGCGGCCGGCTACGCGGTGCAGCTCACCGCCCAGCCTGTGTGCTGCGGGCTGACCTGGATCTCCACCGGCCAGCTGGACGGCGCCCGCCGCCAGTTGCGGCGCAGCGTGGCGGCCCTGGCCGCCGCGGTGCGGGCCGGCACCCCGATCGTGGGGCTGGAACCTTCCTGCACCGCCGTGCTACGCGGCGAGATCACCGAGCTGCTGCCCGGCGACCCGCGCGCGGCGCAGGTCCGCGCGGCCACCCGCACCCTGGCCGAGCTGCTGGCGGCCACACCCGGCTGGGCGCCGCCCGACCTGGACGGCATGCCCGCGGTGGCCCAGCCGCACTGCCATCAGCACGCCGTCATGGGCTGGCGCCAGGACGCCGAGCTGCTGGCCCGGGCCGGCGCGAAGGTCGACGCGGTCGGCGGCTGCTGCGGGCTGGCCGGCAACTTCGGGGTCGAGCGCGGCCATTACGACGTCTCGGTGGCCGTGGCGCAGACCGCCCTGCTGCCCGCCGTACGCCAGGCCCCGCCGGGCGCTGTGGTGCTGGCCGACGGCTTCTCCTGCCGCACCCAGCTCGACCAGCTCGCTAACGTCACCGGCATCCACCTGGCCCAGCTCCTGGCCAGCCACCTCCCGCAGGCCGCACCATCCCGGATCGATAGACAGATTTGACCTCGCCCCTGGGGCATGCCTGAGGCTGATCTCACCGGGCCCACCCGCCCGGACGAGGAGGGCACAGTGGAAGCCGACGACCGCACAGCACTGATGACCAGTGGTGCGTTCGCCAGTGCTTCCGGGCTCTCCCGCAAGGCGCTGCGCCTGTACGACGAGCTCGGCCTGCTGCGCCCGGCACTGGTCGATCCGGTGTCGCAGTACCGCCGGTACCACCCGGCCCAGCTCGAGCAGGCCCGGCTGGTAGCGTGGCTGCGCCGTCTGGGTATGCCGCTGGCCCGGATCCGCGCGGTGAGCACGCTGCCGCGGGTCCAGGCCGCGGCCGAGCTGGCGGCGTACTGGGACCGGGTCGAGACCGAGACCGCGGCCCGGCGCGAGCTTGCCACGTTCCTCATCGGCTATCTGTCTGGAAGGGACACTGCCATGCGCGATCCTCAGGGGGCGCTCGCCGTCCGGTGCGGGATGCAGTCCGATATTGGCCTGCATCGCCAGGACAACGAGGACTCCGCGTACGCCGGGGCCCGGCTGCTCGCGGTCGCGGACGGGATGGGCGGCCACGCCGGCGGCGAGGTGGCCAGCGCGGCCGTGATCGAGGCGCTGCGCCCGCTGGACACCGAGGTGCCGGCCGGCGAACTGCTCAGCGCGCTTGATCACGCGGTCCGCCGGGCCAGCAGCGTTCTACGCGACATCGTCCTTCAGGACCCGTCACTCCTCGGCATGGGTACAACGCTGACGGCCCTGCTGTGGTCCGGTTCGCAGCTGGGACTCGTCCACATCGGCGACTCCCGGGCCTACCTGGTCCGCGACGGTGAGGTGTTCCAGATCACCCATGACCACACCCTGGTTCAGTCGCTGCTGGACGAGGGTAAGATCACGGCCGGCGAAGCCGCCTCGCACCCGCAGCGATCGCTGCTGCTGCAAGCGCTGGGCGGTGCCCACTTCGAACCCGACCTCCAGCTGCACGAGGCCCGCCTCGGAGATCGCTACCTGCTCTGCTCCGACGGCCTGCACCAGGTCGCCGACGCCGAGTCCATGGCCCAGGTGCTGCTCACCGTCGCCGACCCGGACCAGGCCGCCAAAGACCTCATCGCCCTAGCCATCGACGGCGGCGGCCCAGACAACATCACCTGCATCGTCGCCGACGTGATAACCCCAGAAGCCCCGGCACCAGATCCCGCCTAGCCGCCCAGCCTCCCGGCGCGCCTACCTCCCGGCGCGCCTACCTCCCGGCGCGCCTAGCCACCCGACGCGCCTCGCCACCCAGCGTGTACCTCAGGTCGGCGTGCCGTTCCGGTCCGGCCGTACGGCCAGGGCCCCGGCGGCCCCGGCCAGTGCGGCCCCGCCGGCCGATGCGACGACGAGCCACCGGCCTATCCGCGGCAGCTCACGCCACGACGACACGCTGGCCACCACGTCAAGGGCATCGGAGAGAGCACCCGCCGCCACCCATGCGCTGGCCGAGCCGGCCCCGTCGGCTGGCCCCTGCAGGGCCGCCAGAGCCCCTAGCCCCAGCGCGAGGTCCCGTGCTCCCAGCGCCCGCCCGAACACCCGTGCGCCCAGTTCATCCGCCGCTCCGCCCACCCATGGCCGGGCCGGGACCGAAGGCCAGGCCAGCGCGGTCAGGCCGAGCGCCACCCGCCCGGCCGCCACCGCCCTGGCGCCGTGCCGCAGCAGCCCCGGGATACCAATCGATGTCACCTGCACTCGTCCCTCCTGCCCCGTCAGTCGAGCGCCAGCCGACGCACCCTGATCATTACTATGTCCCTAAATAGCACGTTTGCCCATCATTACGGCAGGTGATCCGGCCCAACCTGCCCTGACGCCGGTCGTCCCGGCCAAGCCCCGGATCCGCCGGTAGCTGGGCCCCCCTGCGCACACTGCACTGCCGGAGCGTCCGCTGTTGATCCGAGCCTCCGGCGTGACTGGCCAGGATCAGGCCTCGCTACGAGCATCGCCTGCGTCCTCGCGGCAGAATCCGGTCGCCGATTTACCTGCCCGTTTCGGCGTGTCCGGCGCGATGTCCGCCGAAATGTCACCATCACTTGATATCATCGAACAAGAAACTTAAAAAGATCACCAACCATTCAAGATCATCGAATCCGGACGGGCACTGCACCCAGCCGCTACCCAACCAGGAACCCCAACCCTACCCTCGGCACCCCGGGCAGGAGGTGAGTACCAGGTGGACACCGCCCCTGCATTCGCCAGCGAGACTGATGCGCTGCAGATGCTGGACTCGGCGCTGGGTTACCTGACCGCCGCTGACCCGGCCCAGATGCCCGCCGTCATCCAGGCCCGGTGCCTGACCGCGCTGGAGCGGGCCGACGCCCGGGCCACCGCCGCGCGGGCCGCGATCCTGGCGGCGTTCACGGCCTCCCGGGGCTACTGCGAAGACGGGGATTACAGTGCCCGGTCCTGGCTGATCCACAAGACCCGGGTCACCAAGGCCACCGCGGGCGAGCACGCCGGCTGGTCCCGCCGGACCACGACCCACCCCCGGGTCCTGGCCGCGCTGGCCGCCGGGGACATCACCCGGTCCTACGCCCGGACCATCTGCGGCTGGACCGGCCGCCTCCCCGAGAACTGCCGCGGCAACGCCGACGAGATCCTGGTCGGCGCCGCGCTGATGGGGATGGGCCTGGCGGACCTGGCCGGCCTGGCGGCCGAGATCGAGGCCCGGTCCCGCCCGGATGTCCCGGATGAGGACGGCCCCCGGTTCGAGGACCGGGCCGTGCGGCTGCAGACTACGTTCGGCGGCGCCGGGGTGCTGACGGGCGATCTGACCCCGGAGTGCGCGGCGGTGGTGGGCGCGGTGCTGGATGCGCTGTCGGCGCCGCGGGGCGCGGAGGATGAGCGTACTCACGAGCAGCGTTACCATGACGCGCTCGAAGACGCCATGCGGCGGCTGGTGGCGGCGGGGCTGCTGCCCGAGCGGGCCGGGCAGCCGGTCAAGGTCACTGCGCACATTCACCTGGCCGACCTGATCGATCTGGACATTGGTTCCAGGCTGCAGCAGGAGTGGACTGAGCAGGTGCGGGGCGAGTGGGCCGCGGCCCGCGCCGCCGCGTCGGTGGGCGGGTCGGACGGGGCGGCGTGGCTGGACGGCGAGGGCGCGGAGGGGTTCGGGTGCGACGCGCCGGTGACGCCGGTGGTGCTGGGCACCGTCAACCCGGGCGTGCTCGGTGACCTGGTCCGGTTCTGCCTCCAGCTGGCCGGGCACGGCCCTGGCCGCTGCACCCCCAGCCCCGGCCCCGGACCACGCCGACCCGGACCACGCCGACCCGGACCACAGCGGCCGGGGTGAGCCCGTGCCGGGTCCCCAGCCGCTGCCGCCGGGCCTGAGCCGCGAGTCACTCGAGCAAGGCGTCATCGGCAAGGCCGTGGAGTTGCTGTCGGGCCGTGGCGGGCTCGCTTCGTTCTTGCGGCGCCGGGAGCTTGGTGCCCGGCTCGGCGGTCCCAGCCAGCCGCTGGACATCGGGTTCAGCGACACGATCCCGGCCGGGATCCGCAACGCCGTCAAGGTCCGCGACCGGCACTGCCAGTGGGCCGGGGGCTGTGATCAGCCCGCCTCGGCTTGTGAGGTGCACCACCTCCGTCACAAGAGCAGCGGTGGTGAAACTAGTGTCGATAATTGCCTGTTGATCTGCTTCTTCCATCATCAGGTCATGATTCACCGGATGGGTTGGACCCTGGTCCGCAACCCCGACGGGACCACCACCGCGTGGAACCGGGACCGGACCAAGGTTCTGCGCAGCCACAGCCCACCCGCCCGCGCCGGGTAACACCCCCCGGGCGCCGACGGTCATGTCCGGCGGGTTGTGCCGGGGATCACCCCGTCGATGAACAAGGGGGCGCTCCGACGAGCCGCGGCGCGTAGGCTGACCCGCCCGCCAGCGCGCCTCGGCCGAGGCACAATGATCATAGCCGTGGCCCCCACCAGGACGTTCGTCCGCCGTCACGGTAGGTGATCAGGCGCAACCCGGCCTGGACGCCGGTCATCCCGGCCCTAGCCCTGGCCGGGCGCGGGGAGTGAGCGATGAACGAGTCTGAGTCGGCCAAATTGGTGCAGGCGGCCAGCCTGGATATCCCCGCTTCGGTCGCCGAGACGATGCGGCACGCGGGAGCGAGCAACGACTGGCTCACCGCCGATCGGGTCAGCCAGGCCGCACGCCAGGCGGTGGCTGCATGGGCGATGGCCGCCGATGGCGACGGCACGAGGCTTACCGCCATCGCCGAGCCGGATGCCGCGTACTGGCTGATGCATCCTGTCCGGAAACCGTGGCAGGTGGCCCCGGGCCCGCGGGTAACCCGGATCGAGATCCGAGGCCTTGAAGCAGACGCTGAGCCTGCCCGGCTTCGGATCACGTTCCAGTTTGCCGGCCGTCGTCAATACAAGGATCCCATCCAGGCTCGCGAGAACGCCGACGGCGAGATCGTGTTCGTCGGCCTGCTCGACCTGGAGCTCGCGGGCGCCGGGTCGCGGCCGTGGCGGGTTTCTTCCGGCCACGTCAAGACTCTCGACGATTTCCTCGGCTACGTGTTCACCAGCCGCCGCGAGACAACCGAGGAGTACCGTCAGCGCACCAGCTCATCAC
>Ga0302325_10008298_pt1 | contig 22824 bp, 16 predicted proteins | sample Palsa_T0_2_FD_201948 | JGI IMG/M metagenome (GOLD analysis project Ga0302325, IMG submission 201948) | Peat permafrost microbial communities from Stordalen Mire near Abisko, Sweden - Palsa_T0_2 | ecosystem: Environmental > Terrestrial > Soil > Palsa > Peat permafrost | place: Sweden: Abisko...
CCTACCGGTTTCCTGGTACTCGGTCCATCGGAAAGCACCGGTGCGCTTTCCGAGTCGTTTCATCAAGTGGAGAAGACCCACAGGATCTATGGCGTGCGGCCGGCCGCGGATGCGCCTGCGTCAGCCCTAGCGGAAGGCCGCGCCGAAAGCCGGATGGATCGCCGGCCGAAAGCCGCCGAGGGCCGCACCGGGCTGGACGTGCAGAGAGAGGCCGACCGTTTGGTGCTGGCCGAACATGGCCCCCCGGGCGCCGTGGTCGACCATGCGATGAATATCGTTCAAGTACGGGGGCACACCGCTCCGTATCTGGAGCTCTCGCCGGGAGATCCCTCCCAAAACATTCTGAAACTGGCCCGCGAAGGCTTGATTTCGGGCCTTGGTAAGGCCCTCCGGACTGCCGTACAAACGAACGCCATAGCCAAACAAGAAGGCTTCCGGATCGAAGACGGCGGCCAGTTGAAAGCCGTCGCGATCAAGGTAATCCCGTTTAGTGGCTCGGCCTCTTCCCCGCAGCGCCATTTCCTGGTCTTGTTCGAGGACGCCGGGCCGAACGGCGGCGCGAAGACCGCACACTCGCCCGCCGTACAGGACAACCGGGAAAGCGCCCGGCTGCGGCGCGAGCTTGCGGCAACCAAACAGTATCTGCAATCCATCGTCGCGGACAATGCCACTACGCTGGAGGAGCTGCGGGCGGTCAACGAAGAGGCGCAGGCCGGCAACGAGGAGTTGGAAACCGCGCAAGAAGAGCTGGAATCGGCCAATGAAGAATTGAACACGCTGAACGAAGAGCTGAAGATCGGCAACGTGGCATTCGGCAAAGTCAACCGGGACCTGACCAATCTTCTGGAGAGCATCAGCATACCCCTGGTGATGGTTGGCCGGGATCTGCGCATTCGCCGCTTTACGCGCGCCATCGAGCCTATGTTGAATCTGATCGCCTCCGATGTGGGACGGTCGATAACGGATCTTCAGCCTCAAATCGAACTGCCCGATCTGCGGCCGTTGCTGCTCGATGCAATGGAAGGTGGCGATCGGAAACCGCGCGATATCCGCGACGCGCACGGGCGCTGGTATTCGCTGCGCGTTCGCCCGTCCGTGGGACCGAATGGCAAAATCGACGGCGCCGTCCTGATGCTGATCGACACCGATGCCGCAAAGCGCGGTCTGGACTTCGCCGAGGCGATCGTAGAAACGGTGCGGGAGCCGCTGGTAATCCTGAACCAGAACCTGCAAGTCATGAAAGCCAACAAGACGTTCTACGAAACGTTCCGGGTTATCCGGGAGGAGACCGAGGGGCGTCTCATCTACGCCCTCGGAAACGGACAATGGAATATCCCGAAACTACGCGACCTGCTGGAGAACATTCTCCCCGCGCACTCCACGTTCCGGGATTTTGAGGTGACGCACGACTTTGAACATGTCGGACGGAAAGTGATGCTGCTCAACGCCAGCGAAATCTTCAATCCGAATGCGCAGACGCGCACCATCCTGCTGGCCATTGAGGACGCCACGGACCGCAAGCAGGCTGAGGAAGCGCTCCGCACCACCAACGCCGAACTGCAACATTTTGCCTATGCGCTCACGCACGACTTGCAGGAGCCTTTACGGATGGTGGTCAGCTTCACCGAGCTTTTGGGAAGGGAGTATGCCGGGAAGTTGGGCGCGGAAGCGGAGCAATTTATCTCCTATTCCGTGGAGGGGGCTCTGCGGATCGAAGCCTTGCTGAAAGCCCTGCTGGCCTACTGGGAGGTTACCGAGCGGGACCAGGACAGCTTCGCCTCGATCGATTGCGGCGGGGTTCTCGACAAGGTGCTGTTGAACCTGCAGGCGGCCATTGCGGAGAATGGCGCCCTCGTAACCTCCGATCCTCTGCCAACCGTGGTAGCCGAAGAGGTTATGCTGACGCAGCTTTTCCAGAACCTTATCTCCAATTCGATCAAGTACAAAAGCGGCCAAACGCCGAGGATCCACGTCTCGGCGGAAAGAGACGCGGAAGGGTGGCTGTTTGCGGTGCGGGACAACGGAATCGGTATCGATTCGGAAGACGCCGACCGGGTGTTCGGCATGTTCAAGCGATTGCATGGACGCGATATTCCCGGCACTGGCATCGGCTTGGCGCTTTGCAAGAAGATTATCGAACGCAAGGGCGGGCGGATCTGGGTAGAATCGGGAATCGGGCTGGGGGCCACGTTCAAGTTCACAATCCCCAACGGCCGTACGGAGCCCGCCGCCCCCCCGCGCGCGGAGTGAGAATGGGCAACTCCGGCCACAAGCGCGCGGTGGACGAAATCGAGGACCTGCGCCAGGCGCTGGAGGCGGAAACCCGGGCGTGCCTGGAGGTCCGGAGGCAGTTGGATCGCGCCGGCGCGGAGTTTGAAGAGTTTGTCTCGATGGCGGCCCACAACCTGGGCGAATCTCTCCGCGAAGTGGCCGCATGCAGTCAACTGATGGCCGAAAGCTATGCCGGGCGGCTCGATTCCGACGCCCGCATATTCTTCGCACGCATCCAAGCGGGAACGGCCAGGGCACAGTCCTTGCTCACCGACGTGGTGGACTACTGGGCCACGGGCGCGGGGGGTGGGCAGTTCTCCCGGGCTGACATGGAAGCCGTCCTTCGCCAGGCGCTCCTGTCGACGGACAAGCAGATCGCGGAATGCAGCGCCACCGTTACCCACGACCCTTTGCCGCCGGTGATAGGCGACTTCGAAATACTGGCCAAGGTCCTCCGGCATCTGATTAGAAACGCCGTAGAATACTGCGGGCCTTCTCCCCGGGTTCACATTTCATCCAAGCGCGCGGATCGCGATTGGGTATTCTCGGTGGAAGACAACGGTCCCGGTATAGACCCCGCCTTCCAGGCCCGTGTGTTCGGAGTGTTTAAGCGTCTGCACGGTCACGAACACCCCGGGCACGGACTGGGGCTGGCATTCTGCAGGAAGGCCATCGAGTGGCACGGCGGACGCATTTGGATGGAGTCGACACCCGGGGCGGGATCGACATTCTATTTCACTCTGCCGCCGGCGGATTAATATTCCGTACTTGCCGGGGGTGCCCCCATTGGACCTAAAATTGCCTCTATCAAAAGCGGCCGATGAAATCCCAAGGCGAAAGAGATGAATTCGAGCACGCAGGATCAGGTTGAAGGCAAGTTTCACGAGGTGAAAGGCAAGTCAAAGAGAAGGCCGGCCAAGTCGTCGACAATCCCGGCTTAGAGGCCGAAGGCCAAGACGAAAACCTCGTTGGCAAGCTTCAAAAGAAAGTCGGGCAGGTTGAAAAGGTCTTTGAAAAGTAAGCGGGGCGGAAGCGAAGCTCGGCGCTAACGCCAAGCTTCAGACAAGGAGCAAGGATCAAAAATGCTGTTACTGATTATTATCCTGTTGTTGGTTTTCGGCGGCGGCGGGTATTACGGCCATAGCCGCTGGGGTTATGGCGGCGGTGCGGGCATCGGGGTGGGTGGCGTGTTATTGATTCTCCTCATAGCCTACATGTTGGGGATTTTCCACTAAGCCAACGCAGATCGGCAAATCTCGCATTGGGGTGCAGGCTTTGCATCCTGGTGCGGGGCAAAAGGGGATGGCATGCAGACAGGGGACATTAAGCTACGCGGGTTCCAGGAGATCCTCGAACGAAAAGCGTTTGAGTTGCGTCATGAATTGCGAAACCGGGACGGCATCGCAATCGAGAAGAGCGCGGATCAAATGGATGAGATTCAGTATGCTTCGGAACGGGATCTGGCGATTCGAAACGCGGACCGCGAGTACACCCTGCTGCATCACATACAAGCCGCATTGCAACGGGTTCGCGACGACAGCTTTGGAACTTGCATTGAGTGCGAATGGGCGATCAACCCGAAACGCCTCGCGGCCGTGCCTTGGGCGTCACGTTGTATCCAGTGCCAGGAGGCTGCCGACCGCGCCGGTCGAGAAAGAACGGACTTCGTGAGCGAAACTCTGGTCAACGCGGCGTGAGGCGAGCCGATGCAAGTGCCAGCTCGACTAACAATCGGAAAGTGGGGCGGGCGCCCTCGCCCGCGTCGGGCCCCTGGTCCGACAGCCGAGCCCGGGGGCTCGGCGCGGGTCAGGGGATACGCCCCACATTCTTAGCGTCCGAAACTGTCGCCGTATTAGGCGAAGCTCAGTAAAACAGACACCCATGAAACACGACCTGCCTCCAGCAGGGCTTGCCGCAAGGCCCAAGCTCCGCGGCGATGCGGGGACCATTGCCCTGTTCGGAACGATCGCGGCGCTGTACTTTGCGCGCGAGATTCTAATCCCCTTCGCATTTGCTCTTATTCTGACGTTTCTATCGACTCCAGTGGTGGCGCTTCTCCAGAGGCTGCGCATCGGCCGCGTGGTGTCCGTTCTCACGACCGTCGTGCTTTCGATCGCGGTGGTTGGCGGCATCGGTTGGATTATCGCGAACCAGTTGGTGGACGTCGCCAATCAGCTTCCCCTAAACCTCCAGAACATTCGCGCCAAGATTGAAGCGTTTCACATCCCGGCATCGGGGCAGGTAGGCAAGGCCGCCGAAAGCGTGCAGGAGATCGTGCGGGAACTCGCCAGCCCCGGCGCGGCATCCCCGGCCGCGCCTCCGCAGGTCCGGAATCGTAAGCAGCCGAATGCGCCGCCGGCGCCCCTGTCTCCCGTGCCGGTCCGCATGGTCCAGCCCCCAACCAGCGGATGGACGCAGCTTCGCGATCTGGGCCCACCCATTCTTGCGCCTTTGGCACGCGCGGGAATGGTTGTCATCTTTACGGTTTTCATGCTGATCAAAAGAGAAGATCTGAGAAACCGTCTTCTGCGGTTAGCCGGGCTCGGCCAATTGAACCTCATGACGCAAGCGCTCGACGACGCCGCAACGCGGGTCAGCCGATACATGCTTCTGCAGTTCCTGGTGAATGCGGGATTTGGAATTCTGTTCGGTTTCGGTCTTTATCTGATTGGCGTACCCTATCCAGCGCTTTGGGGAGCGGTCGCGGGCATCCTGCGGATTGTGCCATACGTTGGAACGCTGGCTGCCGCAACACTACCGGTCGCGCTCTCTCTGGCCGTCTTTGATGGATGGCACAGGCCCCTGCTGGTATTCCTATTGTTTGCGGGCATCGAACTGATCGTCGGCAACTTCGTGGAACCCTGGCTCTACGGCGCCCACGTGGGAATCTCGTCCTTGGCGCTGCTGGTATCCGCCGTTTTTTGGACGGTTTTGTGGGGACCCGCGGGCCTGATCCTATCTACGCCATTGACGGTCTGTGCCGTAGTTCTGGGCCGTTACATCCCTCAATTCTCTTTTCTGCATATCCTGCTAGGCGATGAAGCTGCGCTCGCGCCCGAAGCCCAGATCTACCAGCGGCTGCTCGCCATGGACCAATTGGAAGCGCATACCATCGTCGAGGATTTTCTTAAAGGAAGGTCCTTGGCCGAGTTGTACGACGCACTGCTCATCCCGGCTTTGAGCATGGCCGAGCAGGACCGGCACAAAGGCGCAATCGATGCAGTCAGGGAGGAATTTCTCTTTCTCAGCGTCAATGAAATGATCGCTGAATTCTCCGAGTATCGACTGGCGGACAGCTCACCCGGGCAAGACTCCGCGCCGATAACGGACGCCGCGGAGCGTCTTGATGCCAGGGTACTGTGTCTTCCGGCGCATGATCGGGCCGATGAGATCACGGCCGCGATGCTGGCTCAGATCCTGGAGCAAAAGGGCTTCTTGACTCTCTCCTTTCCGGTCGTGGGGCCTTCTCTCAATGACGTGCTCGCGCTGATCGAAGCCGGACGTAGCGACGTAGTCTGCATCTCGGCGTTGCCTCCTTACGCGTTCGCGCCTGCGCGGGCCATGTGCAAGCAGATCCGGGAACGCTTCCCGAAACTTAAGGTTGTGGTTTGCGTCTGGGGATTCGGCGGCGATTTGCACAAAGCCATGACCCGTTTCGAGCGAACCCAACCCGATCGCCTGTCCACCAGCCTGGCGGAGGCCCTGACGCATGTGCAGGAACTCGTTCATCCCAATCCGGAGGCGGCGCCCACAAATACGGACGAATCCGCACAGTTCCAGTTGACAAATCCAAAGCCAAGTCCCATACTGCACGGATAGCCCTAGGCATCGGCAACGCGCGTAGAACTTTCGACGCGGTGCAATCCCGAAATCCGGAGTGAACTCAGGCACGGATTATGGGATCGCGTATCCGGAGCTTCGAAAGCGCTGCCTTTACTTAGCTTTAGCGCACGTAGTCCATTTGGTTGACGAATTGCTTCCAATAGACGCTTTTCCGCGATCTACACTTCTCCAAGGAGGGGGATACATGCAGTTCCATCAGAAATTGGCTTTCGGCTTGGTAGTTGCCTTAGTTCTGTTCGCGCTACCGGCAGCCTTTGCTCAAAGCACTACCGCCGGCGACATCGCCGGCGTCGTGTCTGACCCTACCGGCGCCGTCGTGCCGGGGGCCAGCATCGCATTAAAGAGCCAATCGACGGGCACCGCGCAGGCGGCCACGACAAATGCCCAAGGTTATTATCGATTCGCGCTGCTCGCGCCGGGCGAGTACCTCGTTACCGTAACCGCCGCGGGATTTGGAAAAGCGGAAAAGACGACCCCGGCCTCAACCGGTCAGCTCACCACGGTCGATTTCCGGCTGGCCGTAGCGGAGCAAACGCAAACGGTTGAGATCACCGAAAACGCCGCCACCGTCCAAACTGAGAACGGCGACATTGCCACCACCATCATCGGCGAGCAGCTCGCGAATCTGCCGAATCCCGGTAACGATTTGTCTTTTGTGGCGCAGCTCGCCCCGGGGGCGGTGATGAACACCCAGGGTGGCTATGGCAACTTCGAGGTCTTTGGCCTGCCCGCCACGTCGAACGTGTTCACCTACAACGGCCAATACGACAACGACCCATTCCTGAACCTCAACAATAGCGGCGCCACGAACTTGCTGCTCGGAAATAACGACGTCGCGGAAGTAAATGTCGTGGTGAACGGCTATTCCGGCCAGTATGGCGGTTTGGCTGGCGCCCAGGTCAACTACGTGTCCAAGTCCGGCGCCAACCAATTTCACGGCAACGCGGCGTGGTTCTGGAACGGCAGCGCCCTGAACGCGAACGATTGGTTCAACAACGCCTACAGCGTGCCCCGTCCGTTCGACAACGTGAACCAATGGGCAGCCGGTCTCGGCGGTCCGATCAAAAAGGACAAGACGTTCTTCTACTGGAATTACGAAGGACTACGGGTGCTGCTCCCCACTAGCGGCACGGCAACCATCCCCAGCCCGCAATTCGAGACGGCCACTCTCGCGAATCTGAACGCGACGGGGCAGTCGGCCTCGGTCCCTTTCTATCAAAATATTTTCAATATATACAATGGCGCTCCCGGCGCGGGTGCGGCGACCGCCACGCCTGGCGGCGGCTGCAGCGACGTAGTGTTGCCGTCCCCGTACGCCAGCGCGGCTTGCACTCTGCAATTCCGCTCGGTGGCCGGGAACTTCACACACGAATACCAGACATCCTTACGCATCGACCAGAATATCGGGCAAAACGACCGCATTTACGGGCGCGTGCAGACCGACCAAGGCGTGCAGGCTACCTACACTGATCCGATCAATCCGATTTTCAACACCGTCAGCACTCAACCCGAGTACCAGGGCCAACTGAACTACACGCACTCCTTCGGCGCGCGCGCCACCAATCAACTCGTGTTTTCGGGCCAGTATTACTCGGCCATCTTCAGTGATGCCAACCTGCAAAAGTCCCTTAGCACCTTCCCAACCACCGTCGACTTCCTCGACGGTTCGCTGAATCTGCTGGGCGGTATCGACTATAATTGGCCCCAAGGGCGAAACGTCAGGCAGTGGCAGATTGTGGACGACTTCACGGTGACTGTCGGCCGCCATACTTTCAAGGCCGGCATCAACTGGCGCAAGAACGACGTGGCTGACTTCGACTACGGCCAATTTACCAGCGGCCTGGTGCTGGAAGGCTCGCTGAACAACTTCTTCAACGGCGGCGCGGCGCCGGGCGGATTCGACTTGCTGGAGCAGAAATTCCTGACCGCTTCCTCCGAGCCGATGTTTCTCTGGAACATGGGGATCTACGGGCAGGATGAGTTCCGCATCGGCCGTAATTTGAAAATCACGGCCGCCCTGCGCATCGATCACAATGCTAATCCGCAGTGCAATACCAACTGCTTCTCCCAGTTCGCAGTGCCTTTCACCGAACTGAACCACGACGCCACGATTCCCTACAATCAGGCGATCGAAACCAATCTGCACACGGCTTACTACAGCACCGATAAAGTGGTGTGGCAGCCGCGCGTGGGCTTTGCATGGAGCGCCAATGAGAAGACCGTGATCCGCGGCGGCGCCGGAATTTTTTCCGACGGCTTCCCCGCCGGCATCGTAGACAATTTTTCGTCGAACCCGCCAAACGTGAATACTTTCATCGTAACCGGGGCTCCCATCGCACCGGCTCAATCGGGGAACCTCTTCTCGCTGGCGTCGGGATCCAACAGCTCATTCACTTCGGCATACGCCGCCGGCGGTACGCTGGCCTCTATTGAGGCGAGCAATCCATTCTTTTCGCCGCCGTCGTTCTCCGCCCAAGACCCGCGCATCCGACAGCCCCATTACTACGAGTGGAATCTGGAAGTTCAGCGGGAGGTTGGCTGGAATACGATCCTCGACGTTAACTATGTGGGCAACCACGGCGCTTACGAGCCTTTGGTCAACGCCGGCGTGAATGCGTACGATCCCAGTGGCTTCGCGGGCCTGCCCACCGCGCCGCCCGATCCCCGGTTCGGAACCGTCACCCAGTACGGGTCCAGCGACTACTCGAATTACGACGGATTGGTGGTTCGCTTGAATCACAGTTTCAGCAAAGGTTTGCTCTTCCAGATTAACTATTCCTGGAGCCACGCTCTCGATGTTTGTTCGAACGGCTGCCTGGAATCGTTCAACCTCGATACGGCCGCCAGTATCTTGAGCCCGCAAAATCCATTCGACGCCCGCGCGAATTACGGCAACGCCGACTATGACGTGCGCCACTACTTTAGCGCGAACTACGTCTGGGACGACGTCATCCGCCGCTTCTCCCATGGGGGACCAAACGCGCTTTTCGGTGGATGGACCATTTCGGGAACGTTTTTCGTGCGCAGCGGTTTCCCATTCACAGTGGTGGACACCGCCGCTTCGGGCACCTTGAGCGGCTATAACGACGGCGGCCCGTATTACGGCAACGTGATCGGCTCCGGAACCGCGAGCTGCGGAGAAGCGGCCGCCGGACCCAGCGCAACGCCTTGTGTGAATGCCGCGGAATTCTCTCCTTCCACGGGTAGCCCGACCGCTTTCGGCAACCAGGGCCGCAATACTTTTCGCGGGCCGGGGTATTTCAACACCGACTTGGCAATTTCCAAGGCCTTCCGCTTTCCGAAGTGGGAGGGCGCCAAATTGACCCTCGGGGCGCAGGCCTTCAACCTTCTAAACCACCCGAACTTCGATCTACCTGTGAACGATCTGGCCAATACCAACCCGACTACGGGCTTCGGTGACATCACGCGCACGGTAAACCCGCCCACCAGCATCTTGGGATCGTTCCTGGGAGGCGATGCCTCGACGCGAATGGTTCAAGTGAAGCTGCAGTTCCAGTTCTAGGGCGTTCACACGTCGGCAACCACGAAGCGCCGGGCCATGTGCCCCGGCGCTTTTTTTCTTGTCCGGCTCTGGCCAGTTTCGGGTTAAAATGACCGCTTAAATGAGCGGACTGCGCTTCGAATGCCAACCAGCTTGCACGGCCTGTTGCCAGCGCAAGGGATTCGTCTATCTGACCGAGCACGATATCGCACGCGCCGCCGGCTTCCTGGGGATGACCGCCGCGGTATTCGAAGATCGCTACATTTACCGGACGAAGAATCTCCGCCGCCTGCGCATACCGCGCGGAGGGCAATGCCGGTTTCTGCGCGCGGAAGGATGCTCGATTCATCCGGCAAAGCCCACCCAGTGCCGCATCTTTCCGTTCTGGCCGGAGCTGACCGAAAGCGGCCGCAAGTGGCGCCAGACCGCGGCTTGGTGTCCGGGTATCGGCAAGGGCGAACTGGTGCGGATCGAAGCCGTGCGGACGCTGGCGCAGGAGATGCGCGCGGCCTATCCGTCAATGTATCCGTAGCATATTTGGAGACTGCATGGCGAAGAACTTCAAAGATCTGTCCGAGCGGGAGATCCTGGCGCTGGCCATTTCCCTGGAGGAGGAACACGGCCGCATTTACGGCGACTTCGTGGATGGCTTGCGCGAGACCTATCCGGCCACCGCGAAGATGTTCGAGGCGATGCAGACCGAGGAATCCGAGCATCGGCGCGCCTTGATCGACCTCTACCGCCAGCGATTCGGGGAGCATATCCCGCTGATCCGCCGGCACGATGTGCGAGGCTTTATCACGCCTCGACCGGTGTGGTTGCTGCGGCCGCTGGGCATCAACGTCGTGCGCAAACAGGCCGAGATCATGGAACTGGAAACTCGCCAGTTTTATGAAAAAGCTCAGGAGCGGGTGACCGACGCGTCTACCCGGAAGCTGCTTGGCGATCTGGCGGAGATCGAGCGCCAGCACCAGGCAGCCGCCGTATCGCTGGGGGCGGAGCTCACCACCAATGTGCGCGAACAGGAGGAAGCCGCCAGCCGGCGCCTGTTCGTGCTGCAGATCGTGCAGCCCGGGCTGGCGGGCCTGATGGATGGTTCCGTGTCCACCCTGGCTCCGCTATTTGCGGCGGCCTTCGCCACGCACACCAGTCATGACGCATTTCTGGTGGGCCTGGCGGCCTCCGTGGGCGCGGGCATCTCGATGGGCTTTGCCGAAGCGCTCTCCGACGATGGATCGCTCACCGGCCGTGGGCATCCTTTGGTGCGCGGCGTGGTCTGCGGTCTGATGACCACTGCCGGCGGCATCGGACATACACTGCCGTTTATGCTTCCGAACTTTCACATTGCGTTTACGGCCGCGGTGGCCGTGGTGGCGGTCGAGTTGGGAGCCATCAGTTACATCCGGCATCGCTACATGGACAGCCCGCTCCTTACGGCCGCTCTGCAAGTGGTCGTGGGAGGCGTGCTTGTGTTTCTGGCGGGAGTGCTCATCGGAAGCAGTTAGGCGCTTACCGCGCCAACACCGGCAAATCGACAAGTCGATGTTGAGCAGACAGGTTTCGGACACTCAAGCCCCCATGCCCTTTTTCACGGTTGGTGGAGAAATACTGGAGAGTGCTGCCGCTCACCTCATTCGGACGGATCTTCCTCACGACCGCTCAGATCGCAAAGAGCGTCTCGCCTTCAGTTGTGGTCATCGAAGGCAAAACCGATTCAGGAGGTGTCCTGGGAAACAGTAGAGGCCAAGCCATTGGCGTGGTCCCTTTCAAGTTGCGCTCCGCAGAGGGCCTGAATTTTACAGTTCCGATCAAGTATGTGCGTCGGTTGTCAGAGAACCTCTATGACCCGATGTCATTGGAGCAGATGTGGCGAAGCCAGCGTGCGCCAACAACTCTTTCCCGACCTGGATCATCTCAGTTGAGAAGGAAAGTCCTCCAATTGGTATTGTAATCGACTGTGGGACCGAGGTCCGGGAAAACGGTAGAAATATTGTCCAGGCCCGCGCTCGCCTGGGGATAACGGAGCAGATCGAGGAGCGTCAGCTCAACCGAAGAGATCTTCGTCTTGCCCGTATCGGTCTTGCGCTCTTCGATTCCCGAGGCGATGGCCGGCATATCTTTTCTGGAGTAGAGGCGATCTTCGAGCGGCCGGCCCGCACATCCCGCATCTGGCGGTTCGTGACGACCTGGAATTCCATCACCGCCTGATGAGACGCTCCGTGCAACTCGGCGGCCTTCAACAAGCCCACATAGTAGTGCCGGTTCGCATGCCGCATCAGGTCGTCGGTGAAAGATGCGGGCGGCGGACTCCCGAAATTCAGGTACTGGGGAGGAACGATGACGTAGAAGCCGTGGCGCAGGTTTAGAAGCCGAGTCGCGTTTTCGCAGTTTTTCGGCAGCGTCGAGGAAGGCTCCTCTGTTGATGCCAACGGCCGCCTGGGCCTCTTCCCGAGTAAACACCAGGCGGCCGGCCGCCAGACAGCCCACAAGGTAGGACGCTAAGCTTGGCCGCGATCCTCTGGAAGCATATGCTATTCTCCGCTGTTATAGCGGAGTTTGGCATGTACTACAAGAGCAATGGTTGTCTGGGCGGCGCGGTGTAGCCAGCCTGGGGTTCTGGTCCGATACGCCGATGATCTGGTGGCGATGTGTCGCTCGGCATCGGCAGCGAGGGAAGCGCTTCGGCGGATCGGGCTGGTGATGAACGGTTAGTGGACTTGAGGCGCGGTAAGGAAAGCTCCGTATGCCTGGGATGCACGATTCGCAACAGCCGGAGCATCCAGCGAAACCCCCGCTGGCATTACATGCAGCGGTGGCCCAGCCCGAAGGCGACGAAGAAACTCCGTGATCGCGTGCGAGGGTTGACCACTAACCGGCACAGCGGGCACAATGCGAAGCACACTATCGCGGAACTGACGCCCGTGCTTCGCGGCTGGGGAAACCATTTCCGGACGAAAATGCCGACCGGGAGTCTAACAAGATGGACTCCTTCGTGGTCAAGAGCCTACGCTGCTGGCAGTACCGGCGAGCCGGGCAACGGCCCACGAAGCGGGATCCCCTTCACCGGCGATCACCTGTACGGTATGGGTCTGCCTAAACTGATGGGCTCCGTGAAATACCCAGCGCAAGCCCACACCTAGCCTAGAAGATCATCGTTAAGCCGTGTACCGGAAAACGGCACGCACGGCCTGAAAGGGGAAATTAGAAACGCGCTGGCTTAGGCCACCCCGCGCTAAAATCTACCAATGACGACGTTCCTTGAAGCGTTTGCCGGCAACGGCCTTGCCCTGACGATTGCGTCGATTTTAGTGTTCTTCTTAAGGTCGCACCTCGGGTCCTACCTAGCGCAAAAGGGCAAGAACCTTGCGACGTTTGAGGACATTCAAAAGCTGGTGGCGCAAGTGCAAGCTACAGAGCAAACGAAGGCCGATATTGCGGCCGGGATGTGGGATCGGCAGACGAGGTGGACGGCGAAACGAGAGCGGTACGAAGCGCTCATTGATAACCTCACTTCCCTAATGACGTCCGCTCAAGACTATTCTGACGTGTCATCACCTGATGAGCATAAAGCGCATCTCAATAAGTTGATGGCCCTAGCGGATACGAAAGCCAATACTCACAGGGTTTCGCGACTGTTCATTCCGAACGATGTAAATGACGCCTATACTGCCGCTTGGGATGCCTTCACTACGGTTGCCGTTACGATTCGTGAAAGGGAGACTGAGGCGATCGTAGACGATCTGACAAACGTGTACAGCCAAAGACTGGATGAGTTCATCGCCGCTGCTAGGAAGGACTTGGGCTACGAAGGGTAATAAGCACGGCGGCAAGACATTCCCTTGTGCCTCAATCTTACGTCGCTATAGTTACGGAACCCATTAGAGACGCGCCCTCATAGCGAAGAGGTCACATCATCAACAACCGCGGGGATCCGATCGAAGCGTTGCGCTACGCTCATCACCAACGCGCTTCACTCGTAGCATTCTCCGTCAAATCATTTTCTGTCCCTTTTCATTGTTTTTAACATGATTAGCATAATAATAATACTTGCGACGCTTCCTATCATGAATGGAGTATCTAAGAGAAAAAGACGTTTCCCATTGACGAAGATGATCCAACCGCCACGAACCAACGGTAAGATGAGAAAACGGTCCTGACGACTGAATAAGACAAATAACACAGCAAGAAATGTTAAACAAACAATACAGTATGCCCTCATCCTCATAACTTTGGCCTTTGAAGGCCGCCCCGCGGCATAGAGAGGGTCAATACAAACGCGACGAACACCGTGTCTGTCTTCCGGTATTTCGCTAGTGCGTCTTGAATCTGTTGGGACGTGAGCGGTGGACCGGCGCACCGTGCAGACGTCAAGGCCAAGCCAATCAACGCGGCCGTGATGGCGCTTGATGTTGCGATTTTAGACGAATTCGTCATAATTATTGACGTCCTTGTATATAAATATCAACCCCCTGCCATCAGCAACTCTGCTGCAATGCTCCAGGCGTGATCCTCAGTGTCTGATGGCAAAAATTTGAAGTGGGCGAAATGCAGAGCATACGCCGCTTTCAAGCTTTTCCAATTTCTTCGATAAAGCACTCGTCAATCTGGTCATCAGGCCGGCTGCCGTTTTCAGATCCCCGTGATTCCACTTCGAAGGTTGTCATAGTGGCGGATATAAACGTCCACGTCCCCTTCTAGCGCAATCAGTTCCAGACATCGAAGTTGCTTGGCGTCAGTACCAATGAATTGGTGACAATACGGTAAGTAAGTAGCCATCAACAAATCCATTCGGCCCGCACGATACGATTGGTCTCTCTTGATGTCTCGAACGCAGCGCTCGTATCCTGCCATAAGGAGCGCGATGAGCAATGTACGAAATGGTGGACACAGGCGGTAAAACGACTGAAGTACGTCTTCATCGCAGGGCTTCCTTGCAAAGCCGTCATATAATATTGTTCCTAGTGTCCAAATGCTCCGCTTGCTCGTCTCGATGAATTCTCCAATCGAAGGTCGTTGGTTCGCTGGATCGTTGAGCAGTGGTTCCAAATTTACCTGGATCTTTTTGTAAATGTCGTCGAACTGTTTTCTCAGGATCCGAGCCTGTTGCCATTGTTTGGCTGCAAGTTCTTCATTGATAATCTGTTGACGTGTGATCTCGGCTTCGTATTGACGACATCGAACTGGTACTTTTCGCCAGTCAAACGAGGTCGGCCGATTTGTGAAATGTCGAATCAATCGCTCGATGACCCACTGATATGGAACGATACACTCGCCCCCGGAACACAGTCTCTTTAGGCAATCCAGAAGGTGCTTGCGGCGGGTCGGGTCAGGAGTCGCTAGAATCTCCGAAAGGCTGCTTTCGGTCACACGCACGAAGAACGACGACTGCAATCCTGCGGCCAAAATCTTCGATTCAGAATCATCGGCGAGTCTGTTTATGCCGCTGGTGTCGAAAATTAGAATGGGCCGTGACGTATGCCGACCTCCGAATGACTCAGAAATATCAGTCAATCCACCTCTACGAGCCAATCCCGCAACAACTACTCCACCGACGCGCTGAACTCCCAGCCAGTTTCAAACAGGCGCACCTTCACCCTGCTTCGCACGTCTTTGGGATGTAGATCGACATTTGCGTGTAGTCGGGATTGCTATGCTTCGCTCGTGGCCGTCCGACCTTCTTTGTGGGCTGAATGATGTCCTTTCGGCCTGGGGCCTTCGGTTTCCGTGTGGCCACTGTTTGAGATCAACACGAATCTGCTATTTTGCCCGCCCAACCTCTGTGCCCACGTCGGAGCGCTCACATTTTCGTTGCTTTACCGGCGTTCAGGCCCTGTGATAGTGGTGGGTACGCGGAAGGGAAAATCTCCGGAATAACCGGCACAAGCGCGTTGGTGACGAGTTTCTTGTCGCGGCGGGCTCGCTCGCAAGGCGTGGATGCGCGCCCCACATTTCTGGCAAACTACTCATAGCGCAACGCCTCAATCGGATTAATCCGCGACGCCTTCATAGCCGGATAAATCCCGAAGATCACCCCCACCGCCATCGAAACCCCAAACGCGATCAGCACCGAAGCCGTAGTCACAATCGTCTTCCACTCGGCCGTGCGCGCGATCAGCCATGCCAGAAAAAAACCGAACCCAATCCCCAACAGTCCCCCGGCCACCGAAATCAAAACCGACTCGGTCAGGAACTGGCGGACGATGTCGTTACGCCGCGCGCCCGTAGCCCGCCGCACGCCAATCTCGCGGGTGCGCTCCAGCACCGTGGCCAGCACGATGTTCATGATGCCGATACCGCCCACCAGCAGCGAAATGGCGGCGATGGCCACCATCACGTAAGTGAAAATCGTCTGGGTGCGCTGCTGCTGCGCCAGTAAGGCCGCGGGGATGGTTACCGTGAAATCTTCGGTGTTGTGATGCGTCGAGTTCAAAATGGCGGTCACTACCTTGGCCACTTCCAGGCTGTCCGCGCCGGGCTTCAAGCGTAGATCCACGGCATCCAGATCGTCTTTCATGAAATTGCTGCGGTCGAAATAGCGGTATTGAAACGTGTTCAGCGGGATGTAGACGATGTTGTTGAGATCCTGCATTTTGCCGCCGCTGGATTGCCCGCTGGCGACCAGTTGCTCGCCGAGCACGCCCGCCACTTCCAACCACGTGTCGTTCACCTTGATGAACTTGCCCACCGCCGGGCCGTAGCCCAGCAGGCTCACTTTGGCGCCTTCCCCAAGCACGCAGATGGCGCGGCTGGTGGCGTCATCCTGTTCGTCGAAGAAGCGGCCCTCGGCCACGTGCAGGCTGTGAATGATGGCGTAGGCCGGGCGCACGCCGTACATCTCCGGAATCTCGCGGGAGGGCTTGGGCAGCACGCGCGCGGGATGCAGACCGCGCCGGGGCGACAGCGTTTCAAGCGCATCGATATTGGCGCTGAGGATGCGCACATCGCGGTCGTTGAGTCCCGGCGAATCGCGGCGGCGCTGCTGCAATTCTTCCTGGCTGGCGGCGGGCCGCGACTCCACCAGCACATTGCGCACGCCCAATTGTTCGATGAAGCGCAGGGATTCCTCGCGCGCGCCCGCGCCGATGGCCAGCATGCCGATCACCGAGCCCACGCCGAATACGATGCCCAGCGCGGTAAGCAGCGTGCGCGTTTTCTGGGCGCGCAGGTTATCGAAAGCCTGCGCGGCGTCCGAGAAGATCCGCCCCGGCCCCTTCATTGCGATAGGGCCTTCATGGCGCTGCCTTTGCCTTGCGCATTGCTTTGCGCGTTCTGGTTCACCTCACTGGGATTGGCCATCGCCACCACCTGCCCTTCGCGCACGCCCGTGAGCACCACCTGGCTCTCGCTGCGGCGCACCAGTTTCACGTCGCGCGGCGTGAAGCCCGAGGACGTCTCCAGATAGACGAACGTGCGCCCGTCGCTTTCAAACAGGGCTTGCGACGGCAGCCAGAGCGAGTTCGGCAGCGTGCCCGTGGTGATCACGATATTGGAGCTCATGCCTGGCCGCATGCCCGGGGCAACTTGCTCCAGCGCGATCTTGCAATCGAAATGGCGATTCCAGAATGCGCCAACGGTGCCGCCGATATCCTTCAACGTGCCGTTGAAAGACTTGCCCGGCAGCGCCACGATGGCCACCTGCACCTTCTGGCCCACCGATAAGTGGCCGCGGTCCAGCTCGCCGATGCTGGCGGTGACTTCCCAGTTTCGCAGGTCGGGGATCTGCGCCACAGTCATGCCCGCATTCACCGTGTCGCCCACCTGCAAGGCCGGCATTTGCATTCCGTAGAACATGAAGTTGCCGTTGGTATTTTGCATGACGCTGACGTAGCCGCCCGCCTTGGCCTTCAGCACCATATTCTCGATGTTTTGCCGCGCGGTCTCGGCTTTGACTTTGGCCTTGTTGCGGGCGGCCTCCTGGATGGCCACGGCCGCCGCCGAAGTGGCCTGGCGGTTGGCGGCGTCGTGTTCGAGCTGGCGCAGGTGGTCCTTGGCGGCTTCCAGGGCCAGGGTGTTCTCGCGCGCCACGATATCGGCCAGGATGGGATTGCGGCGCGCCTCCAGCTCGGCGGTGCGCACATCCATTTTGGCTTGCAGCAGCGCGTAGCGGGTCTCTTCTTCCTTGGCCTGATTGTCGGCTTGCGTCTGGATGACCTGCTGTTCGGCTTCCGCCAGATCCGCCTCGGCTTCCTTGAGCTTGAACTCCTGCTCGGTGGTGTCGAACTTTACCACTACGTCGCCGGCGTTCACCGTTTCGCCGGGCCCGCGCAGAAAGGTGATGGCCATGTCGCCGCCGCCGGTCATGGGCGCCGAGAGTTTTTCGGTGTTGCCGCCGGCCAATTCGCCCTTGGCCGTAACCGTGATGGTCACGTCGCCGCGCTTCACTTGGGTGACGGGCAAGCGCGAGGCAGAGGCCGAAGCCGGCGACACAGCCTTCATCAGCCGGGACCCGCCCCATGCCAGGAGCGCCAACGCCAGCGCCGCCACGGCCACGCCGATCGCGATCTTGCGCGTCATTTCTTTTCTTCCTTTTTGACTTCGACCAGGGTGACCATCGCGCCCGCCGGTATGCCCTTCACGGCGACCTCGTCCGGATTGCGCGCCAGCAACTCGACCGCGACCGCGCGATAGCCGCCCTTTTCGGAAACGTACACGATGGGCTTGCCACTGCGCGTGAACACCGCCTTAGCCGGTATGCTGATGGCATTGGGAATGCGTTTCACGATTACGTCCATGTTGCCATTCATGGCGGGCCGCAACCGTGAATCGGGCTGACGGATGTGGCCATAGGCGCGGAAACTGCTGGTGGGAGGCCACTCGAAGCTTTGCTCGGTGAGCGGCGAGATGCCGATCAGGTCGGCGGGCATGGTCAGTTCCGGCAGCGAATCGATGTGGACGCGCGTTTCCTGCCCCACTGAGATGCGCCCGCGATCGATCTCCTCCACCTTGCCTTCCATCTCCAGCGAGGCGAGGTCCGGAATCTCGGCGACCACGCCGCCGGGCCACACCTGGTCGCCCACCTGGAAGGGCTTGGCGTTCATCCATCCCTGCGAGTTGTTTTGCATGTACATGACTACGCCGCTGAGCGGGGTTTTCAGCTCCATTTGGGCCAGGCGGTGGTTGGTGAGGTCCACTTCGGCCTGCGCCTGGTCGCGTTGGCGCGTGAGCGATGCGGTTTTTGCGGTGTCGGAAGTGGCGTGCAAGTTGACGGTAGCCTCCTGCACAAGCATCTTCTGTTCCGACAGGCCCAAATCGATGCGGCTCTCTTCGCCTTGGAGCTTGCTGACGATCTCGGCTTTGGAGGCCTCCATCTTCGCTTTTTCGACGTCGTACTTGGAGGTGCTGAGATCGCGCTGGTCCTGCTCGGAGGTGATGCGCGAGTCAGCCGTGGCTTGGTCCAACGTGGCCTGCGCTTGTTTCAGCGCGGCTTCCTTTTCCTGCAACTGCTGTTGGGTGCTGCTGGGGTCGAAGCGGACCACCGGGTCGCCTTCCTTCACCGCGCCGCCGGGAGGCGCCTGCCACACGATGCGCAGGGAGGGAACGTTGACCGGCGCGGTGATCTGTACCGAGTGGCGGGCCTTGAGTTCACCGCGGCAGCGCACGATGACGGAGAAATCGCCCTGGCGCGCGGGCGCCGTCGGCAGGGTCCCGGCGGCTTGCACCTGGCGCAGCCGGTAGACGCCGGCGGCGGCTCCAGCCAGCACCAGAAGGGCGATGGCAGTGCCGATCACCCGTGGCGCACGCACTCTTGCGTGCCGCGCCGGCACTCCTGCCAGCGCCTCGGCCGAAGTCATCGCAGCTTTCATGGCTCCAGCACCACAGCCGCGGAGAGATCCGGCAACAGGTGCGGATCGCTCTTGTCCAGCCGGAAAACGGCCGAAAAGGTCTTGATGGGGCTGCCCAGCGCCGAGGAAGCCACCGGGCTGGCGGTAATCATGTGCGCTTCGAAAGTCAGGTCCGGATAGGCGTCCAACCGCACGGTAGCCCGGCAACCCGGAGCCAGCGCAATGTCGTCCGGCTCGCCCACCTGCGCGCGCACTTCCATTTCCGAGGGATCGAACAGCCGGATCAGCGGCTGGCTGGGCCAAAGCTGATCGCCTTCCTGCGCTTTTCCCATGCTGTTGTTGCGCCAGACGTTCTCCAGGGCCACCATGCCGTCCAGCGTGGCATGCACCTCGAGCTTCTCCGCGTTGCTGAGCGCGCGGTCCAGGCCCACCTTCTGCCGGTCGCGCTGCAATTCGAGAATGCGCACGGCGGCGGCATCCGCCTGGTCGTGAAATCCGCTGGATTTCTTGAGGCTGGCCACATGCTCCCGCGCAGCTTCGGCCTTGACTTCATTCTTCAGCCGGTCGATTTCGCTTAGCAGCGGCCCTTTGCGCAACTCCAGTTCCGCCTTGGCCAGATCGGCTTCTGCGGACTGCAGGTCGGAAGCGCGCTTGGCGGCGTCCGCGCGGTTCTGCGCCTGGCGCTGGTGCACCTGGTGCGACAGGTCGTCGAACTTCGCCCTGGCATCGCGGGCGTTGTCCAGTTGCGTGGTGCGGTCGAATTCCGCGAGCACGTCGCCGGCCTTGACGCGCACTCCGTTGGCGATGATTTTGGTCAGCGTGACACGGCCGTCCGTCCCTCCGATTTGGGGTACTTGCACGGTAAAGAAGTGCACTGCCTGGACGGTTCCCGTCAGCCGCACTTCATGGCGCGCCGCGGGCTGGCTGACGGGCTTGGGATCGCCCGCTGCATGCACAACCGGAGCGGGGGCGTGTCCACAAGAGGCACACAGGGCGAATAGCGCACACCACAACACCGTTTTGCCTGACAATTGCATCGCGCGGCCCCTCGTAAATTGGTTAGACGGCGCAAGCCGGGAAAATGTTTATAGCCGGTTTAGCCCTTCCGTCAACTCTATATATGTCCCCCAGGGATCGGTCAGGAAGGCGATAGAGAGGTGCAGCGCCGGGATGTTCCGATAGGGCACGTCGAATTTGACGCCGGCCGCCTCCAGCTTCCCGCAAAACGCTTCCAGATCCTTGACTTCAAAGCCGATATGATCGAGGGCGCGCCCCTTGGTTCCCGCCACGGCGCCGGGCGCCTGGGAAAAGGTCAGATTCACTCCGGGCAGGTCGGCCACCTCGAACGGTCCGCGCTTGCCCGGCTTGGCGTCGAACATCTTGACGTACCAAGCTTTGGTGTCGTCCACGGAGTTGGTATAGAAGTGGATGTGGTGATTGGCGATGGGGACTTCCAGGGAGGTATCCTCGGTCATTTCGACGCGGATCTCATCGGGCGCGACCACGAAGGCCTGGTGCGGACTCGCGCCGGGAATAATCTTCAGGCCAGCGGCGCGCCACTTTTCGAGCGAGGCGTGCAGATCCTTGACGCGAAATCCGATATGCCCAATCACGCTGCCGTCCGTCCCGCCGGTGGGCTCGGCCTTCTTAAAGAAGACCAGCACATCCGGGAACTTAACGATTTGCATATCGCCGAGCTTGACGAGTGTTCCGCCCAAGGTAGTCCAGAAGACACGGTGGGCTTCCGGCTCGCGCACGTTCAGGTGGTAATGTCCCATGGAGACGCCGGCGGCGTTGGGGGCGGGCAATTGGCTGAATGTGGTGGAGACCAGGCAGAGGAGGAAGATCGCCGAGGTGAGGATTCGCATTTCCATTGAATCTTCAGTGTGTCATCTTTTTTGGGGGCGGTGCGAGTCGACCGGCGGAAAGAAGCGCAACGCGGGCTTCTCAAAGTCCACGATAAGCGTCGCTTCTGTGCCGGACGCGCGTAATCAAAACGAGATGATCCTCAGGGAAGAGGCGGAGAACGATGCGGTAATGGTCGCCGAAGAATCGAATGCTGTAATAGTCGTTGCCGGCTAGCTTCTTGACTCCGCGCCGCGTGGGATCGGCTTGTAGAAGCTGAATCTTTTCCAATGCTTTGATTCGTACCTTAGCCGGCAGGCGGGCAAGTTCGCGCTCTGTGGATTCCGCAAAGTCCTTGTCCATGATTCCGGAGAACCTCCGCTAACGTGACCCGTCTCTCCTTTTCCCTTCTCATGCTGATGAGAATGTCGGCCTCGTCCTCTGTGATGTGGACGGGTTGCTTGAGACGAACCGCTTTGAGCTTGGTTCCGGAACGCTCGGGGGCGCCTTGCGCAAGCTTTGTGGCCGGGTTCTTGCGAATACCAGAATGTTTCGCGCTGGGCGATAGTTCCTTCATCGTCTCTCGATTTCCGGTGCTGACCATTTGGTTCCATTATACCCAACTGGCCTGGACAAGCTCGCTGCTTCCGCTTGCGCTGGTCCGGAGGACATCGCCGTTCCGGAATGCGCGTTCCAGCCGCCCTTCATGGGCCGGCGTTAGCGCAGCTTGGCGGCGGTGTCTTGGCCGTCCCTGCGCACCACCACGCCCGCCTTCAATCGCTCGCATTCCTCCTGGGAAAAGGGGTGGTCAAGCAACCCGCGAGCTTCGAGCGCTTGATGCTCCTGCATGACATCAATACCCCCGGGTAACACACTCACTACGTTCAGACGATAGTCCAACTCGTAAACAAATGCCGGACTCTCCGCCTCCGACGCTCCCTCGGCCACGTCCACGACCAAACGCTCTTTGGTGACACGCAATCGTCTGGCTCTCGTGTAAGGTTGGCCAACACTGATGCAACTGCGCGGGAAAAATACCACCGCCTTCTCCCTGGCGGAAGGCATGCCGAGGAGCTCGAAATCATGGTTCCGCATCTCTTTCGTTTGCAACTCGACCGGTCAATTTGTATACGTCGCTGAGGGAACCGGAACCACCGGGGGCGCTGCGACATCCTTCAGCGTCGATCTGGCGACGGGAAGCCTTGCGCCTATCGCCGGCGCTACGTTTCCGGTGGGCAACTCGCCGGATCACATCGTCACTGTAAGGTGACTTACGCCGCCCTGAAGGGCCTGTGGCTCGGTGACGGTACCCGGCGCGTCCAGCCTGACGCTGTGCGGCCTAGGTTCCGGAATCGGGCATTGCTTAATGCTCGTTGGGGCAAAGGATCTATTGAGCGAGTTCGGGAACAAGAAGCGCAATCATCCGGCCGGGTGGAATTTGAACCACGGCAACCGGCCGAGCGAAACCGACTTGGACCACAAGCAAGCCGCAGAAGGGCCGGCAGCGCGACCGGTTCCCCTAGCCAAGAGTTAACAAAGAAAAAGCGGCTCTGAGCGAGAATCTGACGGAACGGTCGCTTT